>Ga0116223_10000221_pt1 | contig 74407 bp, 64 predicted proteins | sample Sb_taG_3_FD_90092 | JGI IMG/M metagenome (GOLD analysis project Ga0116223, IMG submission 90092) | Peat soil microbial communities from Weissenstadt, Germany - Sb_50d_a_PC metaG | ecosystem: Environmental > Terrestrial > Soil > Wetlands > Peat | place: Germany: Weissenstadt | collected 2010-09-21 | reverse complement strand
TGTCGGCATCCGCGACAGACAAGAACATCCATGCATTCATGCTAGCAACGACAACGCCGTTCAGCTGCGCCAGTTGCAAGCAAACCCAACCTGGGACAGAGGGGGACGCGCTAACAAAATACATCGAAACTTGCTGCCATTACGTCAACCCACTCCATGCAGCCAAAATTGCCTCTTGCTCTTTTTCAGAGTGGGAATCGTAGTCCGGGAAATTGGAAGTGTCGAGTTGCGCCAAGTAATGGGCGCGCCCTTTCTGGCCGAGGTCTTTGGCCATGGTGCTTTTTACCTTCTCGAAAACCGCTTTGAGCCCTCGAGTTGCCCCTGCGATCTGGACGGCCGCCTCATGTTGGACGCGATCCGCAAATGCCTTTCCGCGAGTCATTCCTTCAGAGGATTTGATAACGATGCTCTTGATCTGATGCTTGGTGATGAGTCCGTCTATTTCCAAAAGTAGCCAGCGCAAACTCTGGGGCTTGGCGTAGCCCTTCGGAAAAGCGACCGCATAAAGCGTCTCTTGGACCGGCGATTTCTTGGTTCCCGACAAGACCGCATATGTGAAGTCCTTGTTGCTACAGCGAACGCCGAGGACATTCATTGCAGGCTCTCCGCTGAATGTTCTTCAGTCATAACGCCAGGGATCAGTTGCCGGGGCGACTCCAGAGAGTTCAAAAGAGGAAAGCGGTGGTATCGGCCCGGTCAACTGCATCCGTTCGTTAGGCAAAAGTATCTAGGATGGTTCCTTTTTCCCTCCCTTGTCCCCCACCAGCTTATCGGTGAGCACAGAAAAGCCTTGTTGGCGCTGCTGCTCTGAAACACTCGCAGCTGTCTCGACATCGACTTGAAGTCGCTGTGTTGGCTGCTCCAAGAGGAACCGCATCAATCTAGGGATCATGTCCTTACGGGACTTGCCGCCAATTTCCTTGAGTCCAATAATTTGCGCGAAGTGGCGGATATCCTGGGGCTCGGGCAAAACCCTCCTGTCCTTCAGTTGCGTGTAAAAGTCGGTCAAGAGGCGGTGCTTCTCCTCATCCTTCTGCCGAAGCTCCTCCAGCGTGGCTGGAACGCTTGGGTTGGCTTGGTGATGGGGTTTGCTAGACGGGCGGCGAGGTTGGCCGTCGGACCCCTCGACCGTACCGTTCCGCACCTTGGCCAAAGCAGCCCGGACTCGGTCGACACCGAAGTATTGGACCAGTAGCCCGACCGCTTCTTCGAGGAAGGACGATGTGGATTTTCGGCTCATAGTCCGATTCTACCAAAGAACTCGTCAGCGAAGGCCGCGAACTCGCTTTTTACCATACGGTGCGCGCCCTTTGTGCGGTCAATGGGCATTCCCTCTCTCGCAGCCCGGTAATAGGAGTCAGAGTGCGGTATATCGTTCTCAAAGACGTACCAGCCGTATTCGGTGGCCTTTTCTTTCACATCTCTGCGTGCAAGCCTGTGCTCGCGCTTCTCGTTGCGGCGAGTGAAGTCGTTAAAGACAAGGCCACAGACCTCAATAGCTTTATCCTCATGACGCATCCCAAAAGAGTGAATGCTGCGATTCAGCAAGGGGAAGCCGATTGATGCAAGAAACTCGGCTCGAATAGGCACTAGGATATATCGACTACAGTGATACGCGGCGTCCGTGAGCATGGAATCGGTTGGGGAGCAGTCTATTATGATCAAGTCGTATTCCTCCTCAACCTTAGCTACGAAGCGGGCCAGCAAGGTTTCCTTCTCCCACGGATTTCGAAGAGTCCAGGACAACTCGAGGCGGGAGGGAACAATGTCGAAGAGGCTGCCGTCCCGATAAGTAACCCGATTGAAGATGACTTTTGAGGGGTCAAGCTTCTTCGGGCTGCCGCTTGCGGTGCCAGTAGGCGTGAACTGCTCAAAGATGTCGGACACGGTGAGGCCGTCGCTGTTCAAGTAAGATACGTATCTCTGTGGTGACATGACCGATTGGCTGGCATTGGCCTGTGGATCGAGATCGACAAGCAAAACCTTCTTGTCCATCTGCCTTACGGCGTACCAAGCGATCTGGGTGGCGAGAGTCGTCTTGCCCACTCCACCCTTCATGTTGATGAGGGAAACGCAGACGGCCATGGGTTCCTCGTCGTCTTGTGGTTGGAACTGTTCGCTTTACGAAAGCCCGCCTAACCGGTGACTATCCGGATCGGCGCCGGTTGAGCCAGCACTGAGCCGGCCAGCATATCAAGGCGCGCCGGTTGACCTAGCACGGGCGCCCCTCAGGCTTTTATGGCGCTCCGGTTAGCCTAGCACGCTATTAGAACAGGCCACCCAATTCGGATCAACTACCGACCTTGAAGTTCTCCCGGAACTTGCTCTTTTCGCTCTATTGAGAGAACAGCGAACCTTCTGGTCCTCTTTATTGAGCGTCTTTCCGCAACAGGAAGGGGACGAGCGATGATCACGGTCGGCGGAAAGCTCAGCATGGCTAACTTCTGCTGCCCGAGGCCCTCAGTTACCTTCATCCAGACGAGTTGCACCCCTCACCTCAGCCCACTTCGCGAAGGCAGGCTCCCCGCACGTTCGCCAAAATCGGCCCGTCTATCCCTCCCCTGCCCCGCCGGCGGGGTTCCAGGTCCAACTGGCGTGCGTTGCTGGCGCAGGCTTTCAGCCTTGTGCGTCGCTTCCGCGGCCAGGGCGGATTCGCCCTGACGGGTGAGGATTTCCGCGAGGGCCTGGTAGTGCTCGGCCAGGACCAGAAGAAGAGGGCGAAAATTGGCGTGGGGGGCCGCCAGCTTTTGCGTGCGCGCGATGCCTGCTTCCAGCAAGAGACGCGCCCAATTGAGACGGCCTTCCTGCACCATCAGGTCGGCCAGGGCCAGGCGGATGGTTTCGCCGTTGACGGCGTCGACGGGAGGGGCGGCAGGGCGCGGCTCCAAGGTGCGATAGAGGTCCAGCGAGCGGCGGTAGGCGCGCTCAGCTTCCGGGCGGCGCTTTTCCAGCAGCAGGATCGAGCCGAGCCGGCCTTCTGCCCGGGCTTGCAGTGAGAGCGTCCGCTGCGCGTCGGCGTCGGGGCGCGGCAATTCCTCCATCATGGCCAACGCGCGCTGCAGGCGCTGCTCCACCTCGGCGAGCGCCTCCGGATCGTTCGAGGTGGGCTGGGCCTGGGCGTAGGTCTCGGCTAGCTCCAGGCGATAGGCGGGCAGCGCGGGGGCGGCGTCGGTGAGGCGCTCGAGGATGGCGGTGGCGCGAGCGAAGGCGGCCTCGGCCTTGAGCGGCCGGCCGAGGCGTTGTTGCAAGTCGGCTACCCGGCGATATGCCTTGGCGGCTTCGATCTGGAGATTGGCGTTGGTGGCGTTCTGGGCGGCGAAGCGCTCGTAGAAGTCGAGGATCTTCTGCAAAAGGGCAGCGTCCTCGGCGGAATCGTTGGGGAAAGCGCCAATGCCGGCGCGGCGCTCGCCGCCGGCCAGCCGGGGCGGCGGCATCATCCGCCGGCGCGTGATGAAGTTGAACATCGACTCGAATGCAGCCAGCGACAGCTCGACGTTCGCTTCGGCGCGGGCCGTGGCGGCCAGGGCTTCGCCGGTCTGCTTGGCCTCGCCGGCCAGGGCCGCGCGCGTGTTCACGTAGCCGACCCAGCCGACAATCCCTGCGCACAGGAGCGCGGCCAGGGCAGCCGCAGTGAGGCCCGCAACAGCCCGGTTACGGCGGCACCAGCGCCACAACCGCTCGGCCGGGTGGATGCGCCGGGCGGTGATGGGCCGATCGTCCAGGAAGCTGCGCAGGTCGGCGACCAGAGCGTCGGCCGACTGGTAGCGATGGATCGGCTCACGCGCGATCGCCTTGAGCACAATGGTTTCGAGGTCGCGGGGAATAGCCCGGTTCAACTTGCGCGGCCGGACCGGCTCGTGCCGGCTGACGCATTCCAGCAGCTTGGCGGGATGCGACTCCGCAAACGGGGGCGCGAGCGTGAGCAATTCGTAGAGCGTCAAGCCCAGGCTATAGATGTCGCCGCGCGCGTCTGCTTCGCCGCGCAGGGTTTCCGGCGCCAGGTACTGCAGCGTGCCGACAATATCGCCCGTCTTGGTCAGGTCTTCCTGGTAGGCGAGCTTGGCGAGACCAAAATCCGTAATCCAGACCATGCCGTTGTGATCGAGCAGCAGATTCGCGGGCTTGATGTCGCGGTGCAACACCCCCTGGCGATGGGCATACGCCAATGCTTGGGCGACCTGCTGGCCGACTTCCGCGACCCACCGGCAGTGCGCTGTCCAGTCCGGCAGGGCCGCGGTTGCAGCCGAGCCGGGGTGCGGAGCCGGCTCGGACAGCTCGGGCGGGGGCTCGAGACTGGGTTCGTAATGAATCGTATTGCCCCCGGAGTAGAGGCAGCCGGCTTTCGCATGAGCAACCGCGGAGTTGCCTTTCCGGAGGCCGGCCAGCACCGCGTCCAGGCCGGAGCCTTCGATATATTGCATGACGTAGTAGGGCAAGCCCTCCATGTCGCCGACGCCGAACACCGGCACGATGTTGGTGTGGTGCAGCCGGGCCGCGGCCTGCGCTTCGCGGTGAAAGCGTTCGATCTTTTTCGGATCGACATACGCAATGCGCGGCAGGATCTTGAGGGCGACGCGGCGGCCCAGAGACTCCTGCTCGGCCTCGTAGACGATACCCATGCCGCCCCGGCCGATCTCGCGGAGCAGCCGGTATTCGCCGATGCGCCCCAGCGGAGCGGAGCCGGCCACGAGCCCGCCGGCGTGGAGCCGCCAGCGTTTGCACTCCTCCATGCGGGCGACGGGAGGGAGGATCGCCCGGAGTTCCTCGGCCCACTGCGGGTAGCGGAGTTCGTACTCGTCGATTGCAGGCGGTTCGCCGTCCCGGCAACGCTCGGCAAATTCCTCGGCCACGACGTCCAGCGGTTCGCGGTCGGCATCGAAGTCTATCATGGGTTTATCTCGTTCCTGCGGTCGGGTGCCGTCGGGTGCCATGCTTTCACTGCCAGGCATGTGACACTGATAGCTGAACCAAGGAGCAGAAAAATCATGTCGACCCCCAACGCAAGGGAACAGTTCTCCCACTGCTCCATGCTTTCGGGCCTTGGCACATCGTAGTCACCGTCAGCAGGCTGGGCCCGAAAGCATGACGCCCAGCTCATATATTCGAAACCTCCAGGTAGTCTTTGAGCCGGGCGAGCGCGCGCACGTAGCGTTTGCTGGCCGCGGCCGGCGGAATGCCAAGGGCGAGGGCGGTGTCCTTGTTGCTCAGCTCCTCGAAGTGCCGCAGGCAGAGCACTTCGCGGTCGGCGCGCTCCATTTGTTCCAGGGCCGCCTGGAGCTGCAGGTGGCGTTCGTGGCAGATGGCCTCCTGGCTGGGAGAAGGCAACCGGCCGGCAAGCTGGGCGGCCAGGCAGAGGGAGCTGGTCGCCGGCGTGCGGCCGCGCTCGAGCGGGATTTCGAGCCCGGCAGCGCGGGCCTGGGCCTGAACGTGCTGCCGATAGACGTCGTGAAGGCGCTGGCCGACAAGCAACCGCAGCCAGCCAAGGAGCGATTGATCGCTCTTGGCCAGGTAGTGGGGCAGACGCTGGGCGGCATCGAGATAGACCTCCTGCAGGACATCCGAGGCCGACATGCGCGCCTGCATGAGTGGATGGAGCTGGGCAGTCACCATGCGCCGCAACGGCTCACGGAAGCGGGCGAACGCGTCGGCCAGGGCCTGCTCGTCGCCGGCGCGGAGGCGCGTGCGCAGCTCGGTGGTGTCTGTTGGCATGGGTGGCTCCTTTGTCGGCGGTTCCGGCGGGGCGTTCTTTCGCTCAGGCTTTGTTGCTCTTAGACAGCGGGTTGGAAATAGGACTAAGGGGACGTATTGGACGTATATAGCCTGGCCGCGCTTGCTTCGGCCGAGGGAGGCGGGGCGGAGCGGGACAGCATCCAGAGCAAATACCCTGCCTTTGTGCGCGGGATGCGCCTTCTCACCCGCGCCTCCCTCAGTCGAAGCGAAGATCCTCCAAGAGCAAACACTGCGGCGGGTTGTAGCACAAGCTGTTAGCTTGTGCCTCCAGCAGGAGTGCGTGCCGGGGGAGGGATCCTTTGTCACCGCTGGGTTTGCCTTGATCCGCCGTCCGGGTCGGCCCAAACGTGGGGCATCCGTGCTGCCAGACGCACGCCCCCGCGCGGTGTGGCACAAGCTGCCAGCTTGTGCTACAGCGCTCGTGTCACTTTCTCGAGAATTCTAATCCTCCTGTCTCCGGGAACGTCGGCTTTCCGTTTATGGAAGTAGGCCTGTCAGCAGCCTGGTGCGAGATCAGCCGCTTGTGCCGGGCCGGCGGGGCAAGTGATGCTACTTTACCTTTCCAGTCAGGAGAAACTGATGAGAAACTGGCTACGACATTGGCCAATTGTGCTGTTGGCGGCGGGAGCCATCTTCCTGGTGCTGCAAGGGACGGGGGCCCAGCAACCTTCCAAGAGCAAGAGCGGCTCTGCCAAAACAGAAACCAAGGTGGATCGCGACCTGCAGGCGTGGTTCAAGATACTGACGGAGAAGATGACCGATCGTCACGACAGCATCCGCGACAGCGCCCGCACGGCCCTGGCGTCCCTGGGCACCAAGGTCCTGCCCGCGCTGCGCGTGCTGGAGACTAGTGAAGATGGGGCAACCGCGGAAGCGGCCCGGAGAGTCGTTCGCCGCATTGAAGGAGCTGCGCGCTTGGGCGCACGCGCGCGTCAGTTCGCTGGCCAGCGGCAAGGCTGGCATCGCGGCGGTCGCCAGGGCCGGGGCTTTGGGGCTCGCGGTCATTGGCGAGGACCGAGGCGCCCAGGCTTTGGCGGTCCGGGTCGCGGGTTCCCGGGAGCGCCCCAGCGCGGTTTCGTACCAGGCAGGGGAAATAGGGGCGGGTTTGGCGGAAGTTTTGGAGGCGGAGGCGCAGGCGGCTTCGGGCAAGGCTTTGGCGGAGGCGCGGGCGGAGGAGGCGGTTTCGGGCCTGGGTTCGGCGGGGGCATGGGAGGCAATGGTGGTGTTGCGCCAGGCTTTGGTGGGGGCGCGGGCGGAAGAGGTGGCTTCGGGGCGGGAGGCGGCGCTGGTGGGAGAGGGCCCGCTCCGGGAGTCGGGCCACGGTCGAATCCGGGCTTCGGCGGCGGAGCAGGCGGCTCTGGAGGAGGCGGTCGGGGTAATCGTGGTCAAGGCCCGGGACGGCAGCCAAATTCTCCCGGACCCAGGGGAGACAGACCACCCGGACCTCCTGACCAGGATGATTGAAGCGCGAGGTCGCTGAGCGTGGAATAGCAAACGCACGCGGAGTCTGCCGGCTCCGCGTGCGTTTTTTGTTGAAATTGGCTTCCTGGGTATTGGGAATGGACAGCGTCAGCGATTGCCGGTGGGAGGGGCTGGGCCGTCTGTTCCGCTGCGGTAATCGACATCCACGAGCGACCCTTCCTTGAAGTGAAGCGTTACCCAGATGTCGCGGTTGGGATCGCGGAGTCCTGCCAGATCGGGAACGTGATAGACGACGAGCAGTTGCTCGTGTTGCCGTTGGCTGGACCACATTTCGAAGCCGCGCAGATGCATCTTGGCTTTGGCGTCGTCGACTGCGGCGCCGAGCGGGATTTTTTCAAGGACCTCTTGCTTGGACTGGAAGGGAGTTCCGAAGGGATTGGTGAGGTTAATTTGGTACGTGTTGGGACTGGTGGTGCCGCACGCCAGGCAAAGGAGACAGCCCAGCAGGGCGAGACGCCGTTTCAGGAACAAGAGCGGGCCGGGCAGCACAGTGGGTATCCCCTAGCGAATGAGACGGGATCTGCATCCTTGATCGCGCAGCCGGGACCTTGAGGGAGCAACTCCAGTGCCATTCTTCTCGAGGCACACGCTTCGCCTGGCAGAGGCAAGGCTGAAACCTGCTGGCGGTAGCGGTTTGCGGTTTGCTGCCGTAGCGAGAGCGCGGGGCGAACAATGGAGATAGCTGAGGCAAAGATTACAAAAGGTGAAGGACGGAATTGCAAAGCGATAGTCAGATAAAGAGAATCCTTCGTATCTCTGAAAGGCAATAAGTGTACATGCGAACCGTTACAAGGCCGCTCTTTTTTATGAGTCCCAAAATGTCCCAAAATGCAAAAAACCCGTGTTTTTCGCGGTTTTTGGCGCTCCGCTTTTTGCTTTGGCGCCTGGCTTCAGTCTCATAATTGGCAGGCGTCGCAAAAAGCCCGTGTTTTGCGAGGTTTTCGCAAGATGATTATTTGCGCACCGTCCTGTTTTTTCGATTTAATATTCTCAAAATGCCAAACCGGTATGGCCGCAGCATTCCAGATCACTCTTTTGGCAGCTGTGCCGCTTCCTTTGCGGTGAAAGTTCGCGTTGAATGAACTCGTGTTCATGTAATCCCACTGTCTCCCTGGTTTGTTCGAACAACGCGGCTCTCCCTAAAAATCGAGTTGCGTTAGAGTTGTGAAGTGTCAGGATTGTCCCAGACGGTAGGAATAGCTTTTTTGATGTGCGCTTCAATTTAAGAAGATTTCTCATCGGGCTTTCATTAGCGCGCTCATATACTTGGGTTGTGCCGCCGGTACTCGGCTTTGTGATCCAGCCCACGCGTCCCGGCTGAAGGCGGAACTACTTAGACGTGACAGAGCACAAGCGGCACGCGAAGTCCCACCAGCCCCTGGAAATGATTCGGCGGACTCGACACCTGGTTTAGCCAAGGAGCTTTTCAGGGGACGAGCCTTAGCTCTCGCGATCGGGAGACCTGCCTTATGCGCGCAAAGTCATTCATGATACTAGCAGTGGCGATCCTCTTCCTTGTTACGGCGACAGCGACAGCACAGCCTCCCGGCGGCGGCGGTGGTGATCCATCCGGTGGCCGAGGCGGTGGACGCGGCGGTCGCGGCAATCGCGGCGGCGGTGGGGGTGGGTTCGGCGGCCGCGGTGATCCAGCCCAGATGTTCAACAATCTCTCCGGCGGCAAAGACGTCATCAATCGTGCCGACCTCGATCCAGCCATGCAAGGGATGTTCGACCGCTGGGCCCAGCGCATGGGCATCACCGACGGCAAGATCACTCGCCAGCAATTCAGCAATGGCATGCAGCAGCGGTTTGGCGGCGGCGGGGGCGGTCCTCCCGGTGGTGGAGCTGGCAACGGAGGGAACAACGCCGACCGGGCCGAGGCGATGTTCCGCCGCTTCGACACCAACGGCGACGGTGTCCTGAACAACGATGAAATGGTCGGCCCGCTTGAAGCCCTGCGCACCGAGCGCGATAAATGGGACACCGATGGCAATGGGCTGATTGATTTGACGGAATTCAAAGCCTATTTCCAGGCGCGCGTCCAACAAATGGCCGCGGATCGCAATGCGGCCGGCAATTCGACCGAGTGGCTGGGAGGAGTTCCCGGTGAGGCGACGCCGGCCCCCCAAGAAGACACCAAGCCCACGGTCTACCGGGCTGGTAAACTACCGCCAGGCCTGCCTGCCTGGTTCGAGCAGCTCGACACCGATCACGACGCCCAGATCGGCTTGTACGAATGGAAAGTAAGCGGCAGGCCAATCGAAGAATTCGTCAAGATGGATCGCAACGGCGATGGCTTCTTGACGGTGGAAGAAGTCCTCTATTTCACGAAGGGCTCTGGCAGCCCCGCCCCAAATGGCAATGCAGGCGCTAACGGCCAGCCGCCCGTCGGCAGCAGTGCCTTCGGCGATGGCGGCGGCGCTCGCCAGAATTTCTATTCCGGTCCCGGTGGCGGCGGTGGCCGTGGTAGAGGCGGTCAAGGCGGCGGCCCCGGCGGCTGGAATGGCGGGGGGAACCGAGGCGGTGGTGGTGGCGGCAATGGCGGCGGCGGCAACCGAGGGCAGAGAAACAACAATCCCCCAAATCGCAATAACGGCTAAGCCGCGGGGTCACGAATCTCCGCGAAGAGTTTGATCTCCGCGCTCGCGGCTGCTCGGCGTTAAACCATCTGTACCCAACATTCGGTCAGGCGGTCTGCTCCATCCGCTTTCCTCATGGAGTTTTGCGATGCGCTCGACACCATCGGACGTGGTGCGCGCAGTCGGGCTATGCCTGGCGCTGTCGAGTGCAGATCAACTTTTTGCCGCTTCGGATGCTGCCGGCCGGGCGGCCCGAACTCGTCAAGAAGCTGCCCGCACGGTTGACATCACGTTCAAACAAACAGAGATCATCGCCAGGGGAGCGATCACGACACTTCGAACCGCCCCTGCCAAGCCGGTTACTCTGAGGCCTGAGAAAGAAACGAGTTTGGAATCGACGAACCGGATCGTATTCGATGGCGGCAAGGTGCGCTTCGAGAACAACTACAGCTTCCCGTCCCAGCTCTATGGCCAGGCTGTTCAGGCGAACGACGTCACTGCATTCAACGGCTCCCGCTCAATCTTTCTACACACGGCCGCGGAATTCCCGCACCCCTTTGCTACCATCACGAAGGGCTCACAGATCAACATGCAGCTGCCCGCATTGTTGCCGATCCAGATGACGTTTCGCGGGGCGGGCAACTACCCGTACTCGACGAGTGACAACAAATCAGGCAGCACTCTCGTTGACGGGGTCGTCTGTGATGAATTCACCACTGCGGTAAAAAATGGAACCATGACTTGTTGGCTCGATCCGGGCAAAGGTTACAGCCCCCGGCGCATACGGACCCAGCTCAGAAGCGGAGTCACCGAGCAGCTTGACGTGTGTTATCGCCAGGAGGAGACCTGCGGATGGGTTCCAACCTCCTGGACCCACAAGCAAATTGGGCGTGACGGGACCGTTCTCATCACGATGCAGGTGAATGTTGTTTCCATGCGGCTCAATGTCCCGCAGGAAGCTCAGCTGTTCGACATCACGTTGCCACCGCAAACGGGCGTTAATGATTACACAAAGGGCGCTGCGCCGGCGTATTTCATCGTGGAGAACGACGGCAGCAAGCGTGCCTATTCGCCTTTCCAGCCGCCCGACCTCAAGACGAAGGTTGCTACTGGGCTGCGCGCCGTGGCCAGGAACGCCGCTGTGTTGGCCACCCCGTCGGTGACAGAGCTTCACTGGTACGAAGAGCACAAACGGCTGATGGCTGGTATTCTGAGCATGGCGCTGGCGCTACTCGGCCTCCTGTATCTCTTGAAGAGACATCGAACGAGCGCGGTTTGGAAGAAAACCCGCCGCGCGAGGGATTAGTGCTCCTCTTCAATTGGGCTGGAGTCGATCCGGTGCTATACTGAGCCGAATTTGAAACCTACGCGCTAGAGCGCCAGGTCGGAGTAGATGGATCATGGGCCAACGCCTCGCAAATCGTTCAGCGCTGTCACTGCTCGCAGGGTTGGGGCTATTCACCTCTTGCTGCGCTGTTCGCGCCGCTGAGCCGCAGCGCCCCAACATCATCCTTATCCTGATCGACGACATGGGCGCTCACGATCTGGGCTGTTACGGCAGCAAGTTTTACCGCACGCCGAACATCGATCGACTGGCCGAGCGCGGCATGAAATTCACCGACGCCTATACCGCGTGCTCGGTCTGCTCGCCCACGCGGGCGTCGATCCTCACCGGCAGGTATCCGCCTCGCTATAACTTGACGGACTTCTTGCCCGGCAGGTCCGACCGGCCGGATCAGAAGCTCTTGCGGCCGGTGATCAACCAGCACTTGCCGCTCGAGGAAACGACGCTTGCGGAGGCGCTCAAGTCGGCAGGTTACACCACGGGGCACCTTGGCAAATGGCACCTGGGCGGCGAGGGTTTCGGCCCAAAGCAGCGCGGGTTCGACGTGAGCATCGGTGGCGATCAATCCGGCTCGCCGGCTAGCTGGTTTGCGCCGTTCGCAAACAGCAAGGGCAAGTTCATGCCGGGATTGGAACAGGCTCCCAAAGAGGAATACCTGACCGACCGTCTGACCGCGGAGGCGGAGAAATTCATCGAACAGAATCGTGCCCGGCCATTTTTCCTCTACCTGGCGCATTACACGGTGCACATCCCGCTGAAGGCGAAGGCACAGATGATCGCCCACTATCACGGTAACGGTAAGCCGGGCGAACAGAACAACACCGTTTACGCCGCCATGATCGAAAGCCTGGACGACGGCGTCGGCCGGTTGATCCAAAAGCTAAAGAGCCTGGGACTATCAGAGCGGACCGTCCTGATCTTCACTTCCGACAACGGCGGCCTGAGCGTCTTCGAAGGCCCCGACACCCCTGCAACGATCAACACGCCGCTGCGCGAGGGCAAAGGCTACCTCTACGAGGGAGGTATCCGCGTTCCCTTGATCGTCAGCTGGCCTGGCGTGACACATGCTGGCCGGGTGTGCAGCGTGCCGGTCTGCAGCATCGATTACTTTCCGACGATTGCCGAGATGTGCGGCTTGAAGAACACGCCGGCAGTCGATGGCGTCAGCCTGGTGCCGGTGCTCAGGGGGAGTAACGAGCTGCCGCGCGCTGCGCTCTTCTGGCACTATCCGCACTACAGCAACCAGGGTGGCAAGCCTGGCGGAGCGATCCGCGCCGGCAACTACAAACTCATCGAATTCTACGAACAGGGCAGGCGCGAGCTGTACGACTTGAAAAAAGACGTGGGCGAAACCCGCAATCTCATCGAGGAGCAGCCAGCGCTGGCAAAGGAACTGGCTGGCAAGCTGGAAAATTGGCGACACGAGGTCGGCGCGAAAATGATGCGGCCGAACCCGGCTTACGTTCCCAATCCACAGGCGGCGGACGGCAGCGTGACTTTGCCGGCGCGCACGGCGGATATCCACGGCGTGCAACTACGCCATGAGCCCTTGCCGCACAAGAACACGCTGGGCTACTGGACGCGCGCGGAGGATTGGGCCAGCTGGGAATTCCAGCTCGCAAAACCGGGCGCCTTTTCCGTCGAAATCCTGCAAGGATGTGGCAAGGGCAGCGGCGGCAGCGAGGTCGCAGTCAGCGTCGCCGGACAAACGCTCAAGGTAACAGTCGAGGACACGGGGCATTTCCAAAACTTCAAAGCGCGGACGATCGGCACAGTGAAGATCGACCAGCCGGGACGTTACACGCTCGCGGTGAAACCGCTGGCCAAACCGGGCTTAGCGGTGATGGACCTGAGAACCGTAACGCTTAGGCCGGTTGGCAAATGACCGGTGTGGTTCGCGGAATTCAGCAATTCACGATAGATAGGCGTCCTGGGCGGCGCGCTCGTAGGTTCCTTCCAGGTCAATGGGCACAGAAATGTCCAGTGTGAGTGGAAGGACCAGGGTGGGTAATGGAGCGTCAACCAAGAGCTTGCGCTGCCAGATCGCGAGTATGCTGCCGCCCGTGGCAGCCGGCCCGCCCACGCGGTAACTGATAGCGAACGAAGGCGGGCAAGGCGGCCGATTGATTTTTAGCTCCTGTGCGATCTCGTCAGCAAAAGAAAAGCCCACCGGTCGCGGATGGACATCCACCAGAAGCAGGTGAACGCCTTCCATGATATAGCCCAAATACCTGCTCAAGTAGGTCGCTCGCGCGACTGGCCGATTCTTATTACGCGGGGAGACCAGCTCAACTGCGGCTACCAGCCGTCCCTGGCGCTCAACGAGGACGGCCTTGTTTGGATCCAGAGTCGCTACGGCAATTTCCTCGTCGGGTTCTTCGCTGACTGCGGGCTGGTCCGGTGGTCCCTGCTCTGGTGCTATCTCTGAGGGACTCCATTGGCGAACCGCCACATCGGGCTTCTCGGTTGGAGCGCCAATGGCCACCGTGGGGGCAGATCCAATATAGGCGCGGTAGCCGGGAGGCAGCCTTGGCTTAATCCAGCGCAGCAGCTCCGCAATCCAAAGATGGTGGACGCCCTCCCAGCCAGCCCTGTCTGACCAATCGTGCAACGGCATGGCGAGCCCATCCAAAAAGCAAGTCTGCATCAATGAGCATTCCTATTATACATTGCCTGGGAGAAGCTTTTCAGCCACTGGCTGATGTGTCTGGTCATTTATCTGTTCTGGGTAACCACCAGACTACCTCCGACGCAAGAACGCTGCCTGAATGCAAGGCGTTCGGAAAGAGCCGCGTTCCGCCTTCTCCCGGGGGCGCCGATTGGTTCGTGGATTCTCAAACTCCGAGTCAGTACACTGGCTGGAACAGCGGCGCACACGTGCTGCTATGTTCGGGAACAGCGCAGAACGTGAGTCAGGCGGCTCTCGATTTCTAAGACTCGAGACGGCTTCGAGGGAAGAATGATGAGAAGACCAGGATATGCAGTCGTGCTGGCGGTAATCGCTTTTGCAAACCTGGGAGGCGGCAGGGTGCAAGGAGCGGACCCTTGGCTCATCCTCAATGGCTACGATGGGCCGGGCAAGGGCAAGCACATCGTTTTGATTAGCGGCGATGAGGAGTACCGCTCCGAAGAAGCGTTGCCGCAACTGGCCAAGATCCTCGCCAAGCGCCATGGCTTCAAATGCACGGTCCTGTTTGCGATCAATCCCAAAGACGGGACGATCAATCCGAATCAGAGCGACAACATCCCCGGCCTGGAAGCGCTCAAGACGGCGGATTTGATGGTGATCTTCACGCGCTATCGCGATCTACCCGACGAACAAATGAAGTACATTGTCGATTACGTGCAATCGGGCAAACCGATCATTGGCATGCGCACCGCCACGCATGCGTTCAACATCAAAGCTGGCAAGACCTACGAGAAGTATTCGGCCGGCAGCAAGGAATGGGACGGGGGCTTCGGCCGACAGGTGCTCGGCGAGACCTGGATCAGCCATCATGGCCACCACGGTCAGCAAAGCACGCGCGGCATTATTGCGCCGGGCGCGGAGAACCACCCGATTCTGCGCGGCATCAAAGACGGAGATATCTGGGCGCCGACCGACGTCTATGGCGTCCGGCTCCCCATGCCCGGAGACTGCAAGCCGCTCGTGCTGGGTCAAGTTCTCGAAGGAATGAAGCCGACTGCTCAGCCCACCACAGGCAAGCAAAACGACCCGATGATGCCGGTCGCATGGGCCAAGACCTTTACCGGCGAAGCAGGCCATCCCGCTCGCGTTTTCGCGACGACCATGGGTGCCTCGCAAGACCTCCAGAGCGAAGGGCTCCGCCGGCTGCTGGTGAATGCTTGCTACTGGGCAGTGGGCATAGAGGACAAGATCTCGCCGACCGCGAATGTAGATATCGTAGGTGAGTACAAGTCGTTGCCTTTCCGCTTTGGAGGCTTTGCCAAGGGTCTCAAGCCTGCGGACCTTGGAATCAAGGAGTAAAAGCCAGCCGCTTGCGATACTCCGCGAACACGGCCAGGCCATCGGGGCAGAATGGATCTTGTGTGCTACGGGTGACGGCCTCTTGCAGACCGACAAATTCGCCGCGCACGATTTCTTCCGGCTGCAGGCGAAACGGACCGTCGTGACAGATTCGATAGGCCCACGAACGCACGCCTGTTGACGCGTCGGCATACTCGAAGGGAAAGAGGGGCTCGGGCGTACTTTCGATGCCGAGTTCCTCGTAAATCTCTCGCAGCGCGCCCTCAGCGAACGATTCGCCTGCCGCCAGCACGCCGCCGACCGCCACGTCCCAGTGGGAAGGATAGACATCCTTCGTCGCCGTCCGCAGATGCACAAAGAGGTTTCCGTTCTGGTTGAAAACCAGAATATAGATACAGCGGTGCGGCAAGCGCCGCTCACGCATTTCCCGGCGCGTCACGGTGGCAATGGTGAGCCCGGCCGCATCGATGACGTCCACGAGTTCGTTGCCTGGATCAGGGTTCATTGAGCGAGCCTTGCCAACCGTGGAATCGTTCGGGGCTGTTCCCCGGGCACGCTGACAAAACAGGTTCACGGGTGCTTTTTGTTTATGTCCGGCTTGCCGCCCTCCGCGTTTGGCCCAAACCGTATGTGATAGCCCCCCTGCCCTGCGAATTGATCGCCGAACATCGCACGAGTTCCGTACGAAGCGAGTGCTACCGTCGCCAGCAGCGCGGCCAGGCCAACGACGGTGGTCCACATAAGCGACCTGCCGGTAATCGCTCGTTCTGCCAGGTCGGGCAGCCTCGTGGGGCGGGGCCAGAGGAGGATCAGCACCGTGCAAATCACCGCGTTCACATGGATTACACCCTCCGTGATCAAGCGCTGTTCCGCGAAGGATGGAATGGCATGCATGAGATTGCCAACCACGACCCACCACAGAAGAATGAGGTAAAGAAGCTGGCCCTTCCCCAGGGCACTTTCCGGCAACAGAGGAATGCGGGTGCACAGATGTCTCGCCAGTAAACCAATGACGGCAACAGCAAGCAGCGCGTAGCCCACATTAAACCAGTACACGGTGGCCCACCCGTACAGACGCTCGGGCACAGCATGCTGCTGGATCCAGTTTGGAACGTCCTTGATCACATTCAAATAAGTGATCAGGAGCACGACGAATGCAACCGCAATAATTTCGGTCCAGCGTCGGGTCCGTGGCTCGTCGACAACTCTCGGTACCCGGCGGGAAAGGAACCCCATGGCCAGCGCGATACCGATGCCGTTGATCAAGCCGTAGGTCTGCTCTAGAACGCTATGCCAATTCGTCTGCCAGGATCCTCCCCCGAACAGCTCGGTTAAGACCAGAGGAAGGTACTTCACCTCCGCAAGCTTGAAGAACGTTGCAGCCGCGAAACCGAAGCCGCCAACAAAGCCGGCAATCAGCATCGCCTGAACGACAGGCAGCATGCGTTGGCGCATAAAGAAGAGGAGTGTACCCGCCGTCATGCCGAGCGCGCCCACCCAGTTGTCGCCGCGCGGCGGCGTCATGCGGAATTCAATGCCGAGCACGTCCACCATGAACACCATGAACAGAAAGGCTGCCCACCAGCCGATGGTCATGTGCAGGATGAGCGAAGTTCCCCAGCAGACCCGGCGCCGGATCGCTGCCAGGAGCAAGACCGCAACAAGTGCGGTGAGTACAGCCAACCAGGAAGTGTCGTACCAGTACAACTTACTCAGATGGCGTTTGTCGCCATAGCCCGCGTGATCGATGAGCGGGATCACCAGATCCTTGACGTACCAGGTGGCACATACCGTCAAAACGGGAACGAACAGGCTCGTCAATCGCTCGCGATCCAGGCAGGCAGGCAGTGCCGTGCCGGCGCCTCCCAGGGCAGCCCACAGGAAGCCAATGAGGAACAAGCAAGCGTAGCCGTAGGCTTGAGTAGGAAGGTGGCCCGAATGGGTATAGCTGATAACCATCATGTACGAAATGGAACCGCCGAATGACCAGCCGAGTGCACCAAACATGCCGAAATAACCGACGCGCGGCCACCAATCATCGCGTCCCGAGATAAGGACAGCCGCGATGGCAGTGAGCGCGCCCGGAATCATGGCGCCATACTCGTGCCCGAAATTGCCCCGTATGCCCCAACCGATGCTCAGTGACAGCGCGCAGAGAATGATCATCCGGAAGAGTGGCAACTTGGCGGTCGGCATGAGTGCCTTTCGATGGGCGGCGCGAAAACGGGTGTGTGGGCCCTATGCCAGAATCCCCTTCACCGGTCCGTGCTCCTCCACGCCGGTCAGTCGCATATCCAGACCCTGCACTTTGTAAGTGAGCCGTTTGTGGTCGATGCCCAGGCAGTGCAAGATCGTGGCGTTCATATCGTGGATGTGGATGGGGTTTTCGATGATGTTGTAACAGAAATCGTCCGTTTTGCCGTAGACGATGCCTGGCTTGATGCCGCCGCCGGCCATCCACATGGTGAAGCAGCGCGGATGGTGGTCGCGGCCGTAGGTCTCTCTGGTAAGGCCCCCCTGACAGTAGATCGTGCGACCGAATTCGCCGCCCCAGATCACAAGCGTATCTTCCAGGAGGCCGCGCTGCTTGAGGTCCGTGATCAAGGCGTAGCAGGCCTGGTCCACATCCCTGCACTGGTTCGGCAGATCCACGGTTAGATTGAAGTGCTGGTCCCAGCCGCGGTGGAAAATCTGGGTGAAGCGGACGCCGCGCTCAGCCAGGCGTCGTGCGAGCAGGCAGCTCGCGGCAAACGTGCCGGGCTTGTGCACGTCGGGGCCGTACATGTCGAGGATATGCTTGGGTTCCTTCGACAGGTCGGTCAGCTCCGGAACCGACGTTTGCATGCGGAAGGCCATTTCGTACTGGGCGATGCGCGCCTGGGTCTCCGGGTCGGCGACCTCGTCGTATTCCTTTTGATTCAGATGGGCCAACGAGTCGAGCATCCGGCGACGCATGTGCGCGTCTACTCCCGGGGGATTGGAGAGGAACAGGACAGGGTCGCCCTTGGACCTGAGCGCCACGCCCTGGTATTTGCTCGGAAGGAAGCCGGAGCCCCACAAGCGATTGTAGATCGCCTGCGCCTCCTTGCGGCCAGTCCACGACGCAGTCATGACGATGAACGCGGGCAAGTTTTCATTCATTGTGCCCAGCCCGTAGCTGAGCCAGGCGCCCAGGCTGGCGCGGCCGGGCAGTTGATGGCCCGTGCAAATGTAAGTGACAGCCGGGTCGTGGTTGATTGCCTCGGTCCAAACCGTTCGGATGATGGCCAGTTCGTCGACCATCTTCGCCGTCCAGGGCATCAATTCGCTCACCCAGGCGCCGGCCTTGCCGTATTGCTTGAACTTGTACTTGGAAGGTGCAACGGGAAAGCGCGTCTGGCCGCTGGTCATGGTCGTCAAGCGCTGCCCGGCGCGCACCGACTCGGGCAGGTCCTTGTCGAACATGGCGTCCATCTTGGGCTTGTAGTCGAACAGGTCCATTTGCGATGGGCCTTCGTTCATGAACAGGTAGATGGCCCGCTTTGCCTTGGGGGCAAAGTGCGGCAGATTCGGCAAGCCGCCGGTGGCATGCATGGGCGGAGCGGCGTGCAACCAGCCGGGGGCAAGGGACGCGAGTGCCGCACCTCCCAGGCCCAGGGCGCTGCGGCCAAAGAAGTGGCGACGGGTCATCAGTTGGATTTGTTCTTGGAATGGGTTCATGGCGTCTCTTTCCCTCATTCTCTCGACGACTCGTCCTGAGAACCGGTTCGCTGCCGGATCTCTTCCAAACGCGGCAAAGGATCAGCGCCTGTTTGTAAGTCGCGTAGCATCGTCAATTCTCGAATGATCAAGTCCCAGTCAAGATGGCCAGTTTGTCTTTCCACGATCCCGCGCACGTCGACCCAGTCCTGGTCGCGCCCCGCAAACGCTTTCAGAATGACAAGGTCCTCGGCGGAAGCAGTTACCAACATCGTTCCCGGTTCAAACGCAAAAGGCGTTGCTCGGTCGATCACTTGTTCTTCAAAAGGAAACCCCGCCAGTGCTATGTCCAGGGGAACCCCGTTGCTGGCCGTGCAAAGAACCACGCGGTTCTGAATCGCAAAGGCTCGAGCATCGAGAATCCGGCCGGAGAAGTGCGTCAGCAATGCATCAGCGAATTCCTGCTCCTTGCCGAATCCAGCCAACAGACTGAAATCAACGTCCTGAGTGACTCGCGGAATCCCCCAGCGAACGACAGCGAGACCGCCAATGATGCAATAGCGCCATCCCTTACTCCGGAAAACTTGCTCAGCTTCCCAAGCGGCGGCGTAGAGACCATTCATCGCTTCAATCTCGCCAACCTGCGTTGGAGCTCGACCAAGCCGCTGGTGTTGCGAGGCACTGCGCGATCAACCCCCAGCTGTAGCAACGCATCGATGAGTGGCCGTTGTTCTTCGTAATTGAGGTTGCGGAGCTCACGAATACGGACCTTCTCCAACTCGGGACCGACCCGTTTCCAATGCTCAACCCACTCTTTGCTAATGCTCGCCACGGGCGCTCCCAAGGTTGCTATATTGCGAATCGAATCTACCCCTTATTCAACACCTCATGCAGATTCAGCACTAGGCTGGCGCTCATGATTTCCAATCGAGCTGCACTGCCTCTATCGCGCCCACAGTCCACACACGAATGCCGGTTTCGCTAATCCGAATGACCTTTCCCATGCATTTGGACTTCGTATTGAATGCAGGATGACGCAGGTAACGGCGGACAAAGCTAGCCGCCTCGGCTGCCCCAACTGCCAAGCAAACAATGCAATATCTCCTGTGACACAACCGCTGATCGAAGAAGCCTAGGTCGCGCGTGAAGAACCTGGGCCTTGCGAGCGATCGCAGGAGCGGGATCAAGTGCTCACGATCTTTCATCCCCTTGCGACCAATGTCTTGGCCGACCTGTCTAACGCGAATCTTCCAACCTTTGAGCAACTGCCGTTGGGATTCCGGGATGTTCTCATCCAAGATATTCATCGGCCCGCAGGTTCAAAGGTGTTACCTCGTTTGTCCGCGAGCAACGCTTCGCTAGCCAGACGGACGGCCTCGGCAATGGCTCCCTTGGAAATGCTGCCGTGCCATTCCTCAATAATCGCATCCCAGGCCATGCCGTTCGCCACCTGCTCAAGAACATCCTTGACGAGAATTCGCGTAGTCCGGAATGTGGGTTGACCGTGACAGATGGACGGATCCATCACAATGTACCTGCCTAGAGGCTTCTTCACGTTCAGTCCCCCCCCCGGAAACATCTATCCTTTATTCAATACCTCGTCCAAATTCAGCACCAGGTTGGCAATCATCGTCCAGGCAGCCAACTCCGTTGGGTTAAATTTCGTGTCTGGCTTGGTCTCCCCGACCGCGATTAGCTTCTTGGCTGATTCCACGTCTCCAGTGTAAGTGGCCAAATTCTCCTGATAAAGGCTCACAAGTTCGGCCAGCTCTTTTGCATCCGGCTTCCGCGCGGTCGCCAGCCGGAACAGGTAGCCAAGCCGTGCCTCAGTTGTGCCGCTGCTCTCACGCAATGTGCGCCCGGCCAAAGCCCGAGCGCATTCGACGTATTGCTTTTCGTTCAGCAACAGCAAGGCTTGCATGGGCGTATCGGTCCGCTCGCGGCGCACCGTGCATGCTTCGCGCGAGGGTGCGTCAAAGGCGTTCATTTGCGGCGGCGGAGCAGTGCGCTTCCAGAAGGTGTACAGGCTGCGGCGATGCACTTTCTCAATGCCCGTGTCGGCGGTGAAGTTGGCCGTGTTACTTGTGACGTAGCCGACGGCCTCCCACAGGCCGGCAGGCTGCGGCGGTTTCACACTCGGCCCGCCTACCTTCTCTACCAGCAAACCGCTGACGGCCAATGCTTGATCGCGTAGGGCCTCGGCATCGAGCCGGAAGCGTGGGCCGCGCGACAGCAGCCGATTGGCCGGGTCTTTTGCCAGCCGGTCCGGCGTGACTCGTGACGATTGCCGATAGGTGGCCGACAGCGCTATCGACTTCATGAGCCGTTTCACGTCCCAACCTTCTTCCCGAAACTGCACTGCCAGCCAGTCGAGGAGTTCCGGGTGGCTGGGAGGCTCGCCTTGCGAACCAAAGTCCTCGGCGGTCTTCACGAGGCCTGTCCCGAAGAATTGCTGCCAGAAACGGTTGGCTGCCACGCGTGCCGTTAGCGGATGATTGGGAGACACCAGCCACTGCGCAAAGCCGAGCCGGTTGCGTGGAGCCTTCTCGGGCATGGGCGGCAGGAACGCAGGTGTGTTCCGTCCCACTTGATCTCCCCGTTTATCGTACTCGCCGCGCTTCAGCAGATATGCGGGTCGAGGTTGGCTCCGTTCCTTGGAGACAAGCGTAGTCGGGATCTGTTGTTCAACTTGCTGACGCTGTTTGTCAATCTCCGCAAGCTGCCGGTGCAACGGTTCGAAAACCGAGCGTGCCTTGGTATAGGCGTTCTCGATGAAGTAATCCCGCAATTTCTTTCTCTGGCTGTCCGTTCGTTTGGTCGGCTCCAGCTTCACGATCTGGGCGATCGGCCTGGGTAAGCCCGCTCCACCGCTGCCCTCCTGCACGTGCAACCAGGTCGATAGGGTATCGAACGGCTGATCGCCTTGCGGCGTTTGCGTTACGATGCCGGCTTTATCCCAATAAACCGTGCCATCGTGCTGGGTGAACGCCCAGCCGGTGATCACGGCGCCAGGACGCAGCCCGACCTTGGCGGCTTCGACCTCCAGGCGCACCCACTTCCCCACCGGAGGCAGCGGGCCCATTGACCGGCGTTCGCTGGTGTTGTCCGCGCCCCACGAAATGAGGTTACCGCCCCAGTAGGCGCGATGCTTCCACTCACCTGTGTTCCACTGGAGCATGATCTCTTTGGGGGGATTGGCCGGGTCGAGGTAGACGTGGGCGAACAGGGCATCTCCAGCCCCGACGCGCAAGCCCGGTCGGGCGTTTTCGAAGGAATGCTGGCTACGCCCCGTAGCCGTGCGCAATACAGATTTACTCCCGCTAAAGACCGGGTGGCCCGGTGCGGTCACAAAGTTCCATTTTCCATTGACGCCGCCATCGCTTGCGAACTGGGCACCGATAGGTATGTCGTCGTCCACCCAGGTGAACTCCACTCGAGCCAGAGCCGGCAGCGGTTTCTTGTCGACGCCGTCATCATAATTGGCCTTGGCCACCTCCGCTGCAATCTTGGCCCGCATGTCGCCGACCTTCTGTTGAAGCTGCGCCAGAGCTTGCAGCTGAGCTGGCGCACCGACCCGCGCAATCGGCGCGTACTGGGCGGCGTTACCGTCCAGGGGCGCTTCGTCGAGGCTGTTGAAGAAGGCAAAGAGCTGATAATAATCTTTCGATTTGATCGGATCGTACTTGTGATCGTGACAGCGCGCACACCCCATCGTCAAACCGAGAAAAACAATTCCGGTGGTATCGATCCGATCCACCACATTGCGCATATAGCACTCTTCGTCGATTGAGCCACCTTCGTTGGTGGTTACATGGCAACGGTTGAAGCCGCTGGCCACGATCTGATCGAGCGTCGCGCTGGGCAACAGGTCGCCGGCCAATTGCTCGACGATGAAGCGGTCAAAGGGAAGGTTGTTATTGAACGCCTTGATCACCCAATCGCGGTAGGGCCACATCTCACGGTAATTGTCGAGGTGCAGCCCGTGCGTATCGCCGTAGCGGGCCGCGTCGAGCCAGTAACGCGCCATGTGCTCGCCGTAGTTGGGTGATTCGAGCAACCGATCCACGACCTTCTCGTACGCTTCCGGTGAGGAATCGGCGAGGAAAGCATCCACCTCCGCGGCGGTGGGCGGCAAACCGGTCAGGTCCAGCGTCACCCGGCGCAAGAGCCTGGCCTTGTCCGCGCCCGGCGCTGGCCGGAGGTGTTCCGCTTCCAGACGGGCCAGGACGAAATGATCGATGGGTGATTTCGGCCAGTTTTTGTCCGTAACCGCAGGAAGCGCCGGCCGGCGTGGCGGAGCGAACGCCCAATGCTGGACCCAGGGCGCGCCTTGATCGATCCATTGCCGCAATAGCTCGATCTGCTGAGGCGTCAAATGTTTGTCTGTCTTGGGCGGCGGCATCCGCGGGGCCGGTTCCTGGGCGGTGACGCGTTGCATGAGTACGCTCTCGGCCGACTTCCCCGGAACGATTGCAAAGCCGCCGTCGCGAAGCTCCGCGCGGCTGCCGTCCTTAGTATCGAGGCGCAACTTGGCTTTGCGCTGCGACGCATCCGGGCCATGACAGGCGAAACAATTATCCGAAAGGATAGGCAGGATCTGCCGATTGAAGTCGATCGTGGGCTGAGTTCGAGTCGCCGGTGGCGCAGCCCGGAGTGTGTTCAGGGAAGGGGATGCCTGAAGGAGGAGAACGAAGGCTCCGATAGCCAAATACGGGCGTTGAATCCGGCGAGAGAAGAGTGCGCTCATGGCGAGACCTTCGAGACGAGAAACGGTGGGAGAACGTATGGAGGGCAGTCGCGCGGAAAGTCGTTCATACAGGCCGTCATCTTCTATTAGTTGTAGCCGGACCGGGAAGCGAGAACAAGCAGATAGTTGGTTCCCGCATTCTTACCCGGCCGGTTTTTGTTGGAAAAATCTCCTAAACTCGGGTAGCGTGTGGAGAGGATGTCCAGGTTCTTTCCCCCTTCACAAGGAGTGTACTATGGCTCGATGCAGTCCTGTTGGACGAGGCCTCGGCCTCGTTCTGACGCTGTTCGCCCTTGCCGTGCCCGTTTATGGCAAATCGACTGGTCTCAAGAGCTCTGTGACCGGCAAGCCCGACCTCAAGTCGATCGACGTGATCTCGTTTGGGCCCGAAGGGCTGCTGCTGATCGGCGATGGCCGCGGCGCGCAGGTCGTGGCCGTCGATACGGGCGATACTTCGCCGAAAGGATCCATGCGGGCCGCCATCGAAAAAATCGATGAGAAATTGGCCGGCCGAATTGGCACCACGGCGAAAGGGATCGCCATCTTGCATCTCGCCGTGAACCCGGCCTCTGGGGTTGCCTACATCGCGCTGCGCAAGCAGGACGACAAGACGTGCTTGATCCTGACCGTGGACGGTACAGGCAAGATCGATGAATTCGCGCTCGATAATGTCAAGTACGCCCGCCTGGCGCTGCCGGCTGGCGAAAAGTCGCCGATAGACATCGTGACAGACGTAGCTTGGGCCGAGGACCGTGTGCTTGTTTCAGGCCGAGCCAACGAAGAATTCGCCAGCAAAATCTTCTCGATCCCCGCACCCTTGGAACACGAAGCCAAGGCCACCATCTCCAGCACGGAAACTTACCACGTCGCGCATGGCCGCTGGGAAACCAAGGCCCCGATGCAGACGATCCTCCCCTACCAGGAAGATGGCAAACGCTACCTGGTTGGTGCGTTCACTTGCACGCCGCTCGTCAAATATCCGTTAGACGAAATCCGGCCGAATGCGAAAGTGAAGGGTGTCAGCATGGTGGAGCTTGGCCAGGGAAACATGCCGCAAGACATGTTCGTGTATGAGAAGAACGGGCATTCCTATGTGCTTGTAAACACTCTGCGCCGCTTCGGCAAGCCATTTGGCAACAGCCCCTACTGGACCGCGCGGGTCGACCTAGACCTGCTGCGCGACAGCAAAAACACCAACACCAAGGCTATCCGCAGGCTGGATACCCAGGGCAAACCCCAAACGGACCGGATCAAGATGATTGACGAATACCAGGGGGTCGTGCACATGGACCGGCTCGATAACGACAACGCCCTGGTCTTGCGCACCGGCGACAACGGTGGCTTGACGTTGATGCCATTGGCGCTTCCCTAGGCTTCGGGTGCTGTGAACCATGAAGTTTTCTGTATCCCGCCCCCTTCGGAGGGCACATGGGGCTCATTGGCAGAGAAGAATCGCGCACACGTATTCTCTCTTCCTCTGGGTCCTTTGTGCCTCTCTGGTCGCTTGGGTAGTGGCTGCCGCCGACAACAAGCCAGCCAATTTGCGCATCAGCCGGCTTCAAGATGGAATGCACGTTCAGGCCGTCGCCACGCTCTCTGCGAGGTCGCTCGAGCAGGTCCCTGAGGGAAAGTTGTCCGCCGAGCAAGGCGAGCAATACTTGATCTTCACGCTCGTCGATCCGGGCACCGGCAAGGAAGCGGGTGCAGTCCTTGGCAGTTACGAGCGCCGGCAAGAAAAACTCACCTTCACGCCGCGTTACGCCCTGGCTCATGGGCAGAAGTACAGGGCTACTCTCAAGTTGCCTGGTGGAGACACCGCCTCTGCCGACTATCGCGTGCCGGAACGCCCCAAGACGGCCGCGGCGGTCGTCGAGAAGATCTACCCAACTGCTGAAGTCCTTCCCGCGAACCAGTTGAAATTCTACATCCACTTCTCCAAGCCGATGCGCGAGAGCAGTGAAATCTTCGACCAGGTCGCCATCCTCGATGGACTGGGGAAAGCGGTCCTCGATCCCTGGCGGCGCACCGAATTATGGAATGCCGACGCCAGGCGCTTGACACTGTTCATTCACCCCGGCCGCGTAAAAAAAGGCGTGAATCTGCGCGAGGATTTTGGCCCCGTGCTGCGGCCCAATGAGACCTATACCCTGCGGATCGACGCCACAATGCTCGACGCCGAGGACCAGCCGCTCGGCAAGCCGTTCACGAAACGTTTTCGCACTTCCACCGAGCAGCACACGCGCCCGTTGCCGGAGGAGTGGAAGGTCCATGCTCCGCCCGCCGGCAGTCGACAACCGTTGAAACTCGATTTTCCCAGGCCCCTCGATCGCGCTTTGCTCGACCGCTTCCTCATCGTGCTGGACGCGGATGGGAAAGCCGTCCACGGCAAGATTGAAGTTGGCTTTGAAGAGCGTTCCTGGGCCTTCCGCCCTGAAAGCGACTGGAATGACAGCGAGTACACGGTCCAGGTGGATGAGAACCTGGAGGATTTGGCAGGCAACACTCCCCAACGACTCTTCGATACCGACCTGGAAGAGGCCTCCCCCGCCGCGCCGCGCTTGATCCTGCCGTTTCGGCCGGGGAAATGAAATCCGTTTTTCCTGCCATGCTTGGCTTTTTGTAGCTAATGCTTTCGCTCTCCTGCTTTTCATGCGACGAATCATGCCATCGAACCGAGGCTTTTCAAGGGCTCTTCTGTGCGTGCTCTTTTGTGTGCACAGTGCTTTAGCGGAGGACCTGGGCCTTCGGGTCGCCCCTGGATTCCGCGTCACGCTATATGCGGATCAGGATCTGGCGAATGACATCTTCGCCATGACGCTTGACTCCCAGGGCCGGGTGGTCGTCACCGGTCCGGGTTACATCAAGGTGCTTCACGATACCAAGAAAACGGGCAAAGCCGACCGGGCGACGCTCTTCGCCACGCCGCCCACCGGTGGCATGGGGTTATGCTTTGACGGTAACGACCTCTATTTCTGCGGGGGCGGCTGGCTGTCGCGCTATCGCGATCCCGCGGGCAAGGGCTACGCGGAAGGGCCGCCCGAGCGCATCCTGCCACTGGCGTTCAGCGAACACGGCGGCCATGCCATGCGCAAGGGGCCGGATGGCTGCTGGTATGTCATTGGGGGCAATGAAATCAAGAACCCGCGATCGCTCATCACGGTGCCGAACTCCCCCATCCGCGAGCCGGAGGCAGGGGCGCTCATGCGGCTCAGTCCTGATTGCCGGCAGTGCGAGGTCATCGCTCACGGTTTCCGCAATCCTTACGATTTCGATTTCAACGAAGCCGGCGACCTGTTTACCTACGACAGCGATTGTGAACGCGATTTCTTTCTCCCCTGGTACACGCCCACACGCATGTACCACATCGAGTACGCGGGCCACCACGGCTGGCGCCTCAACGGTGCTGGGCGAAGCTGGTGCCGCCGCGACGATTATCTGGATACCGTCGATATGCTCTGGCCGGTCGGTAGGGGATCGCCAACGGGCGTCGTCTGCTACAGGCACGTGCAATTTCCGGAACACTATCGCGGCGGTGTGTTCGCGTTGGACTGGACCTTTGGGAAGGTCTATTTCTTTCCGCTGCGACCGGATGGCTCCAGCTATCGTTCAGAGCCCGAGGTGTTTCTGGAAGCGGTGGGCACGAGTGGCTTCGACCCCACGGACGCCGTCGTCGCTCCCGATGGTTCGCTGCTCGTCAGCATGGGTGGCCGCGGTACCCGAGGGGCCGTCTATCGCATTGAATATGCCGGCAGCCAGGGAGCGCCGCGGAAGCAGCAGGTATTCGCCTCGGAGCTGGACGCGGTTCTCCACGCCCGACAGCCACTCGATGCTTGGTCGCGGGCATCCTGGATGCCGGCAGCGGGCAAACTGGGCGCCGCCTGTTTCGCGGCGGCTATTAGCGACCAAAAGTGGGATGTCGCCGGCCGGGTGCGCGCGATCGAGATCATGACCGAGTTATTCGGCGGTCTGCCCACGAACGTCGCGATGCCGGTTGCCCAGGATGCTTCGCCCTGGATTCGCAGCCGGGTTGCCTGGTCGCTTGGGCGACTGCCTTGCCATGACTTCGATAAGATCCTGCGCCAGCTTGCTGAGGATACTCACACGCGCGTGCGCCGTTGTGCCCTGGAGGCGATGGCCGATCACTTCCATGAACTGAAATCGAACCAGGCTCTGGAGGTGTTGCCGGCTAACCTGGCAAGCCCGGACAAACGCGTGCGCCACGCGGCGGCACGTCTGGCAGCCATGCTCCCTGAACCCTCATGGGCGCAACTGCAGACGAATCTTGCCGGGGCATCAGCGCAAGCCGCTTTGACCGAAGCACTGGCGGCAATCTGGCGCAATCCTATCCTGGATTCGCCGGACGCAGTGATCGATACGGCCCTTTCGGTGTTACGTGCGTCCAAAGATACGGACTTACGCCTGCAAGCGGTCCGTCTCATCATGCTTGCCCTGGGCGATTATCACCTGAAAAACCCAAAGGTTGAAGCGTTTACGGGCTATTCGCTGCAGCGCTCGCTTGCCGGGCGCGAGTTACTGGTAGCTCGCGTACTGGCCGTGGTCCGGCGGCTGTTCCCTTCGGGCAACGCGCGCCTGGATGAAGAGTCGGCGCGTCTGCTGGCGATGCTCGAGGACGACGACGCGGGCACGCCGGCCAAGGTTGCCTCGCTTTGGATCGATAGCACTTCGCCGACGCAAGGTATGCACTATCTGGTCGTGTTTGCGCGGCTCCGCGGCCCGCGGGGCCCTGACGTGACAGAGAAGGTAGCCCGCACGCTACTCTCTCTGCAGCGCAAGCTGGAAGGGCGGGAGCAAAGAATCAAGCAGACCTGGAGCGAACGGCTGTCGGAGGTGGTAGCAAGTTTGCTAGCTAATGATCCGCGCCTTGGCAACGCGCTGCTTCGGCACCCCGATTTCGTGCAGCCAGGCAATGTGACGATTGCATCCGCCCTCTCCGGTCCGCAACGAGCAGAGGCAGCTCGTGGCTTCCTAGCTGAGGTAGAGAAGAATTCAGACTTCCCGTGGTCAGGACCGCTGATCGAGTTGTTCGGGATCCTACCGGCGGAACAGGTCCGGCCTGCGCTCCGCAAGCAATGGACAAACTTTGTTCTTCGCGACAGCCTCCTGCTAGCATTGACGCAGCAGCCGGAGACGATTGATCGAGAGAAGTTCCTCGCCGGCCTGGAATCAGCCCAACCACAGGTGGTCCAGGCATGTCTGACAGCACTAGAGCGCCTACCGCGTGACGATTCGCCACAGGATCTGGTCCCCCTTCTTCGGCTTTTGCAACGGCTAATGCAGGAGCCCAGGCAGGAGAAGGAACGCACGCAGGTGCTCGCTCTCTACAGCAGGCAAAGCGGCCGGGTCTTTGCCGTCACGCAGAAGGGGACCACTGCGGCCGAGCTGAAACGCGCTTATCAACCCGTCTTTGAGTGGTTCGAGCGCCAATTTCCGACTTTGACGGCCGCCTTGCACCAGGCTGCTGGCGAAGAAGACCCCGCCATCTGGAACAAGCTATTGGCGTCGGTCGAATGGTCCAAGGGCGATGCCGCCCGGGGAGAGGTGCTCTTCCGTAGCCACGCCTGTCAGACTTGCCATTCCGGCTCGCGCGCGCTGGGGCCGGATCTAACGGGCGTTGCGACTCGGTTCTCCCGTGACGATCTCTTCACCGCCATCATTTACCCAAGCCGCGACGTGGCCCCTGCTTATCGAACCAATGTCGTCGAGACGCGCAGCGGCCAGTTCATTACTGGAATCGTCGCTTTCGAATCGGCCGACGGCTTGATCATCCAAACCGGGGCGACGACGACAGTGCGCATCAACACGCCCGACATCGTATCGCGGCTGCCCAGCAATCGCTCGCTCATGCCGGACGGGTTACTGAAGGACGTGAAGCCGGGAGATTTGGCGGATTTGTACAGTTATTTGCAGACTCTGCGGAGCAGCGCTCGCAAGTGACACCACAGGGAAACCTCCCTCTGGAGATCCTAATATGAGTGAATTGCTCGGAGCCGTCCTCGGTCTTTCGTAGTACTGGAGCAGGCTTGAGAGGTGACGACGTCCGGGGCGCGTCTAATTCTACGATTGGCAGACGAGATCGCGCTGCCATTTCCCAACGGAGTAAAGCGTTTTCGAAATCCGGACCATCTCCATGTCACGAAAATGCAGTATCAACTCACGGCCGTTGGAAAGGAGGATGGATTGTGTGTACACAGTCTGCTTTCCCTCCACAGATACATCGACCTCATCATGCAGCCACTCCAAAAAAGGCGGGGATTCCTCCGAGAGCCGCTCATGAAGAACAACCTCAGGTTCCTTCGCAAGGTGGTAAGTCAGAATCAACTCCTCATGCGGCGGTGTGCCAAGCTGCAAGCAAATCACAAATGAGTTTTCCAACTCTGGCTGACCAAGAATGAAGACTTGAGCATCGTGCAAGTAGAATTGGTCCAGCAAAAGCCCCAGACTCTTGGGCAACTTTGATTGGATTCCCCGTAGATGGACGTGGTAAGCATCCGAGGCCTGCTCCAAGACCTCGTGAGCTTCGCTCGCGTCTTTTGGATCCGGTGAGCCAAAGCGACTAAGTAACTCAGGTGTGAAGTACTTCATGACCTCTTCTTGGCTTTCCGCCTGTCCGTTTCGAGGAACACCCTACAGGCAGATTGCTGGAGGAGGGACTCGAACCCTCACGGGGCTTTCGCCCCACCGGATTTTCGTGCCACGATAGCTTTCGCTACCCGACTGGTTCGTGGCCTGGACTTTCTCTTGGCCGTGGATGTCCGCTGTAGGCCTCAGCCGCAAAGTCTCTACACCTTCTTCTTTTTGTCCCTGGCATCATCTGGCTTTGCCAGATCATGCGGACATCAGAGTGTGTGCCGTCCAAAAAGAAGCTTGGCTCGGGATTGCCACCACCATGACGTGCTGAGGTTTCCCCGAATTCGACTGAATTCACGCGGGGAGTTTCCTGCCCCGGTGCTCAAAGCTCTCAAGTCCGATGCGTCTGCCGATTCCGCCACTCCAGCGCTTTGGTTCTCCTGTATTGATGGTCCCCATGGGTGTGATTGGGAAAGGGAAGGAAGATCGGGCGAAGAAAACATGACCCCGACGGGATTCGAACCCGTGTCGCGGCCTTGAAAGGGCCGTGTCCTAGGCCTCTAGACGACGGGGCCACGTCGCTCGCCGAGCGACAGGGCGCATCTTAGAAGACACTTCCTAACCCGTCAAGTTCGCCCAACTTTTCAACATCCTGACACCCTTCCCGGCGACCGCGTTGCCTTCGCGAACTCGTCCGACCTATAATGCCAGCAGGATCGAAGTACGAGGTTTCAGCAGAAAGGGTGAGCCCTCATGGCAAGCGAGAATATTCTGGAATTCACGACAGCGAATTGGGAGCAAGAGGTCGCGAAGAGCGATAAACCGGTCCTGGTAGATTTCTGGGCACCGTGGTGCGCCCCGTGCCGAGCCCTCGCGCCCACCATCGATAGGATCGCGAGCAAGTACGCCGGCAAGGTTAAGGTGGGTAAGCTCAACATCGACGATAATTCGGACATGGCCGTGAAGTACCAGATTTCCGGTATTCCCCAGGTGCTTTTCTTCAAGGGTGGCGATCAACCGCGTGACCGCCTCGTCGGGCTTCAATCGGAAGGCGAACTCGTAAAGGCGGTCGACCGCGTCCTGCAAACTTGAGGATCCCACATCTGCCCAGTCGTGACAATCGATACACTCGGCAGGCCGGGAAAGTCGGGGAAAAGCTTCCGACGTTCCTGGCCTTTCCTCATTCTCGCCTTTGCCGCCTTCTTTAACTTCCCCAAAGAAAACGGTCGATAATGGAGAGGTCTGAGAGACATTCCCCGCGAGGATTCCCTGGATGGAACCGACCGACCTTGTTCTGCCAGTCAGCCCGGCGGACCATGTCCCTCCCTCCGCGGGCGAGCTGATCATTCAGAACGGTCGCTTGAGCGGCACGCGCCGGCCCTTGGTCGTGCCTCTTACCTTGATTGGTCGGGCCGATGGCTGCGACCTTCGGCTCAATGTTGAAGGCGTCCATCCCTTTCATTGCGTACTCGCCCTGGGCCCTTCGGGGCTGCATCTGCGCGACCTGCAGGGCGATGGCAGCACTCTCGTCAACGGAGAGCCGGCGCTCGACCGCCTCCTTCACGACGGCGATCTGCTGTCTGTAGGCCCCTTCCGCTTTCGCGTGCAGCTGCCGGAGGAACCCGCAGTGCAGAATGCGGAAGCGCTAGAGAAAGAAAAGGAATCGCTCCGCATCCAGGCGGCGGCCGTGGCAGCTCAGCAGGCTGTCTTGATGCACGAGGAGATGGAACTCCAGCAGCACCGCTCGGCTCTCCAGCAACAAGAACAACAGCTTGCCGCCCACCTGGAAGACAAGAGGCAACGCCTGGTCGCGCTCCGCAACGATGCGCAGCGGGCTCGCGCCGCCCTGGAACAGGAGCGTGCCGCGTATGAAGAGCGGGTCGCCCAGGTCCTACGAGAACTTGCTCACAGCCGGGTTGAAATCAAAGATCAACAAAGCGTACTGCTAGTTCAACGGCGCCGGCTCTCGGGCTTGCGGCGACGATTGAAGCGAAGGTGGCATCGCCATTGGTCGGTGGAACGGGCGGCGATGTGCCGTCGCGAGACAGAGATCCATGAACTCGAGCGCCAGTTAGAAGAGGAAGCCCTGGAACTGCGTCAAGTAAAGGCCCAGCAAGAACAGGCCCGGCTTCATTTCAACGGCGAATTCGAGCTGAAGCAACGGCAGCAGCAGGCGGCATGGGACGAGCTGCGCGGCACCCAGGCAGAATTACAGGAGCAGGCTCGCCTCCTGGGGCAGCGAGAGGCGGAACTTCTGGAAGGCGAACGCAATCTGGCCAAGGAGAAACGAGTCTGGAATGCAACTCGACTGCGGCTCAACAAGGAAGTAGAAGGTCTGGAAAAGCGCGTCCACAGTTATCGCCGCAAGATCATCGACCAGGAGCAGGAGGTACTTGGACTGGAGATTCTGCGCCGCGACGTTCAAAGCCGGCAGAGCAACGACGCGGTGTGCCTTTCGCAAGCGGCAGAGAATGGCTCCAGCCAGGGGCATACCATAGCGGAGGCGGCTGGATCTAACGAGGCTCAGGCCCGGGAACAATTGCGTGAGGCCGAGGCTGCCTTGCAGTGTCGGCTGGCTGCCCTGGAAGACTTGTCGGCCGAGCTGGCGGATCAGCGGCTCTACCTGGCGGAGGAGTGCGAACGCCTGGCCCAGGGTCAGCTACGATGGCAACAAGAGCGAACCGCTACGGTTGCAGGGCTCGAAGCCCTGGGATTGGAACTTCAGGAACGAGAGCAGTCCGTGTGCACGCGCGAACGGTCGGTCGAGCGCGCGGAGTTTGCCGTGCAGCAGCAATCGGCCCAGGTCGCGCAGGCACGCACGCACCTCGAGGCGCTGAAGGCCCGGGTCGCAGCGGGAGCGCTGGCCTGGGAGGGAGAGAGAGCCGGCCTCCTTCTGGATGTTCGGACCCGCGAAGAAGTCATGGAACAGCGCCTGGCAGCGCTCACAACATTGCGTGAGCGCTGGGATAAGCGCCGGCAACACCAGGTGACCGAGCTGCGCACTCAGCGGCGGATGTACCAGGAGCTTCGCCGGGAGTGTGCGAACCTGCGTGAAAAATGGTTGCAGCGCAGCGCCCTGCAACTCGGTGAGCAGCGCGCTGTGGCAGAACGGGCCCTCGCCATGGAACAGTATCGTCAGGAATGGATAAGCAAAGCCGCCAACCCAAAGGCCGCCGAGAAACGGCTGGAGCGCTTGCGGCGACGCTGGACAGCCTTGTCGGCACTGGCCACACGCTCTCTTGCCGTGGAGCGTCGCAGACTCGAGGTGGAGGCCAAGCATTTGGAGGATCAGATCCTTCATCTGGAACAGTCGCGCGAAGAGGTTGTCGCGCAGCACACGGAACTCTCGAGCCGGCAGGCTGCCTGGGAAGAAGAGCAAATCGCCAGCGAAGCCGAGGAATCCAGACTCAAGCAAGAAGTGATGAGCCTGCGGGACCAACGAAGCCAGCAAGAGCAGGTCCTGAAGGAACTGAGGGACCAGATCGAGCGACTGGCTCGCCTTCTTCTGGAGGGAGATGATCCCGGCTCCGTGCCTTCAGTGCAAGCGGCCTGATGAGGCGCGGCTCGAAAAACTGAGCTTCGCCCTGTAGCCGCATTCGCCAGAATGCGGGGAAACCAGGTTCCACACTGTAGCCGCATTCGCCAGACTGGGGGAAGACTATGCGAGGCAACCCGCATTCTGGCGAATGCGGCTACGGCAACGTTTCATTCTTGACCGCGCTCAGATTACCTGCCGTCCACCTGCAATGTCCCTATGAGCTCGCGGATGCTCGAAACTCCCAGTTGAGCGAGAGCTTCGGGCAATTGCTCGGCCAGGCGCTGCGAGGCTGTCGGATCGTAGAAATTCACGGTCCCCAACTGCACCGCGCTGGCTCCTGCAATCAGGTATTCCATCACGTCATCGATCGTGGCAATGCCGCCGATGCCGACAACCGGCACCTGCACCGAGCGCGCTACTTGCCAAACCAGCCTCAGCGCCAACGGCTTGATCGCGGGCCCGCTGAGCCCCCCGGTGGTGTTTCCCAGGATGGGCCGGCGTCTGCGCCAATCAATGGCCATGCCAATGAACGTGTTGACAAGCGACACGGCATCCGCTCCGGCCTCGGCGGCGGCCCGGGCGACCGGCACGATGTCCGTCACGTTGGGCGTGAGCTTGGCCAGGAGCGGGATGGAGCAAACCTTGCGAACCTGGCCGACGACGCGGCGGGTTACCGCCGGATCGGTAGCAAAGTCCACTCCGCCGGCGACGTTCGGACAGGATAAATTCAATTCGAGTGCCGCCAGTCCCGGTTGCTGGCCGAGCAGCTCGGCCATCTCGAAGAACTCTTGCTCGTTCTTGCCGGCGATGTTGGCGATGACCGCCGTCGGTAAGGTACGCAGGTACGGCAGATGGTGCGCGATGAAGTGGTCGATGCCGTCGTTGTCGAGGCCGATCGCATTCAGCATGCCGGACGGCGTCTCGACCGTTCGCGGCGGCTTATTGCCGGCGCGAGGCTGCCTCGTTACGGTTTTCGGGATTACTCCGCCGAGACACTTGAAATCAACCGTCCCCGCCATTTCCCGGGCGTAGCCAAAGGTTCCCGATGCCACGAGGATCGGATTTCGCAGGTGCAGGCTGCCCAGGGTAACGGACAGATCGATCATTACGTATGGGACTCTTCCAGGTACGTATACCCCTCCAGGCCCGACTCATAAAAGGTGAGCAACTGCCGCGACTCGTCCAGTGAAATCTTGCCCGAACGGACCGCGCGCTCCACATCCTTCCGCATATGCGAGGCCAGTTCGTCCGCAGAGTATTGCACGTAGTGGAGCACCTCGCGGACCGTGTCCCCTTTAATGACTGCGTCCAGATTGATCTCGCCGTCTTCGTCCAGGCTGACGTGCACTGCGTTGGTGTCGCCCAGGAGGTTGTGAAGATCGCCAAGGATTTCCTGGTAGGCCCCAAGGAGAAATGCCCCCAGGTAGTAAGGCCGGCCGTCGAAGGTGTGGAGTTCGAGGGTGTTGCGGACGTCGCGCAGGTCGATGAACTGGTCGACCTTGCCGTCGGAATCGCACGTGATGTCGCCCAGAACACCTCGCCGGGTTGGCTCTTCGTTGAGGCGGTGGATCGGCATGATCGGAAAGAGCTGCTTGACAGCCCAACTGTCCGGCATCGACTGGAAGATCGAGAAATTGCAAAAGTAGGTGTCCGAGAGGAGCGATTCCAGCCCAACCAACTCTTCCGGGACGTACTCCAGATCCCGAACGATCTTGAGCAGTCTGCCGCAGGTGGCCCAGAACAATTGTTCGGTAAGGGCGCGCAGTTCGATGCTGAGGTAACCCAGGTTGAACAAGTTCATCGCCTCGTCCACAGACTGCACGGCATCGTGATAACCCTCCAAGAAATTTTTCTTGGAGAGGTCGCGGTAGATCGAAAACAGGTCGCTGATTGGCTGGGGTGCATCGGCCGGGATCTCAGGCGGAGCCTGGTAGCGGTCGAAGTTCGACACCCCCAGGACGTCGAAGACCAGCAAGCTGTGGTAGGCCACGACTGCCCGCCCCGATTCGGAGATGATGGTCGGGTGCGTGACGCCCATTTCGTCGCAGACGCTCTTGACGCGGAAGACAACGTCGTTGGCGTATTCCTGGAGCGTGTAATTCACCGAGGACTCGAAATCGGTCTGCGAGCCATCGTAGTCGATCCCGAGGCCGCCGCCGACGTCGAGGTAGCGAACGCCGCCGCCGATGCGGGACAGCTCCACGAAGATACGGGCTGCTTCCGTGAGGGCACTCTTGATGTTGCGGATGTTCGTGATTTGGCTGCCCAAATGGAAATGGACCAGTTGCAAGCAATCCGGCAGATCGCGCTGTTTCAGATAGTCCAGCGCTTCGAGCACCTCGGTGACAGTCAGGCCGAACTTGGAACGGTGTCCGGTGCTCGACTTCCAGCGCCCCGCTCCACGCGACGCCAGCTTGACGCGCACGCCGATGACTGGCCGGACATTTAGCTCCTGGGCATAGCGCACGATCGCTTCCAGCTCAGTGAATTTCTCGACCACAGGAATGATGTGCTTGCCAATCTTGCGCGCAAGGACAGTCATCTTGATGAATTCGTCGTCCTTGAACCCGTTGCAGATGATGGGCGTGTCCAGTCCATTGGCCAGGGCGAGCACGGCCAGCAATTCCGGCTTGGAACCGGCCTCCAGACCAAAATTAAATGGCCGGCCGAAATCGAGGATCTCTTCCACGACGTGCCGTTGCTGGTTCACCTTGATCGGGTAGACGCAACAGTAGGCTCCCTGATAGTCGAATTCTTTGATCGCGGCGCGGAAAGCGTCGTGAATCTCGCCGACGCGGTGCCGCAGAATATCTGTAAACCGAAGAAGGATAGGCAGTTGGATACCGCGCGCTTGCAGCTGGTCCACAAGGTTCTTCAGGTCGATCGCCTGCTCCGGGCGCTTGTTTGGGTGGACGGTGACGTGGCCGGCTTTGTTGATCCCGAAGTACCCCTTGCCCCAGTGACGGATGCCGTAGGTCTCCGTGGCGTCATAGATCTTCCACTTCTCGATCAATTCCATCAGGGGATGGCCTCCCATTGGGGCTCGGATTGGTGCAATGGTCCCGCTAATCAGAACATTGTACGCGCGCACCTGGAAAGAAAGCGATTCGCAAGCCTAAAGGAAAAAGCTTTACGAAACTCATTGTCCCGCCATGAGAATCGTTTTATCATCAGTATGATTCCCTGTCATCGCAGTCAAGAAGATTTCGCCGATTAATCACAGGTTCTTGCTTTCTCCGCTGGCAACGCTGGCCCAGATGGAAAGCGTTGCCTGTCAGGGAGATCGGAAGCCGACACAGTAGCGCTCCAACCTGGACCGCACTGACCCGGGCGGGCTTGATTCCATCGGCCGTAGAGGGACCTCGCGCCATGCCGCTTCCTGGAGACCAGGCCAATCAGCAAATGGTCGATCGCCTCATCGCGGAGGGAGCCCTGTGGTCCGGGTCCTTGATAGCGGCTTTCCGCGAGACTCCGCGCCACAAGTTCATCGATCGCGTCTTCCAGTACCAACGTAAACAGAATCGCTGGCGCGAAATGCTGACCAGTGAGCCAGGCTCTGCTGAGCTTCGGGTGGTGTACTCCGACCGTGCTCTCATTACCCAGATTAGCCCTCCGGGTACGGATGGATCGGGAACGCCGGTAAGTTCGTCGAGCCAGCCGTCGCTGATGGCTCAGATGCTGCAAGACCTCCAGTTGAGGCCCGGACTGCGGATGCTGGAGATTGGGTCAGGCACCGGTTACAATGCCGCGTTACTGGCGCATGTGGAGGGGCCGAACCTCGTCTTCTCCATCGATGTCGATAGGGAAGTGCTTTCCGAGGCCTGGGCACATCTCCGTGCATTTTCAGAGCGCGGTATCGCCTTGCGTCACGCCGATGGTCGACACGGTCTCGCCGAGCAGGCACCGTTCGACCGCATCATGGTGACAGCCGCCACTCCTGACCTGGAGCCGGACTGGCTGGAGCAGCTTGCCGAGGGCGGTATTCTCTTGGCACCTCTGGCATTGGCACCGGGATTGGCTTATGTGGTTTGCGGAACCGTATGCGATAAAGTGTTCGAAGGAAAGCTGACACGCGCTGCCTATTTCATGCCCCTTCGGGCCGAAGGGGAAACGGGCGCCGAGGAGCCGGTTCGGCCGCCCCCAGGCGAAGTGGAAACCCAGCCGGCTCCCTGGGCCGGCTGGTTCGATCGCAGGAGACCCAGAGCCAGTTGGTTCGGCTTTGTTCAGGCTTTGGCGTTCTATGCTTTTGTAAAGGGCCTGTCGATCCATTACCAAACTCTGACAAATGGAGAGCCGGCATATGGTGTTGAACAGAATGGTCATTTTTGCTGGTTGGGCTCTCAGAACTGGCAAGTCAGCGGCCGGCTTGGACGTGAGCTGGGCTGGGGGCTTTGGCGGGCATTTTTGGACGCCGGCGGCCCCCGTCCCACGGAATTTCGTCTCCGAGCCGCTCCCGACCTTCCGGCACAAGCGCAAGGTGTGCACGACTACTTCCGCCAGGGTCCTCGTTGCCGGCAGCTTTGGGAACAAATCGAGCCGGTCGAGCGCCCGTACTGGCTTTAGACGGGAACTGCATTCCCGAGTGCGGCCAACCCCTTGAAGCGCCGACACAAAACAGGGTATAACGCTTTGGGGACGTTCAGAGGGGAACACTGGAGACACGCGCATGCCAAGTCCTTTTCCAGGAATGGATCCGTTTCTCGAAGAAGAAAAGCTGTGGCCATTGTTCCATCATCAGCTTGTCACTTGCCTGTACCAGATCCTTCTGCCAGGGCTGGTGGATCGTTATCGAGCACGCGTGACGCAGCGGCACTATACAACCGAGCAGCCATTATTCACTTCCGTTGTCCGCGAGGAGCATCACGAAGAACTGATCGAGATTCGCCAGCGGAATGACGGCCGGCTTGTGACCATGGTGGACGTGGTCAGCCCATCGAACAAGATGACCGAGGGCGGCCGGGAGGCATATCTCGCAAAACGCCGGGAAGGCAAGGAATTGGGAGCGAGCCTTGTCGAGATCGATCTCGTCCTGCAGGGGCAGCCAATGCTCGACTACTCGCGCGACGGCTTGCCCGACTGGGATTATGCAGTGACCGTAACCCGCTCGGCGCAGCCGGACCGCTTTGAGATTTACACCGCCACGTTGCAGAAGAAGTTGCCGCGCTTCCGCCTTCCTCTTGCCGGGGACGATCGCGATACGGTAGTCGATCTGCATACCACCTTTTGTCGCGCGTTCGACCAGGGCAGCTTCGCCTCGAAGATCGATTATAAGCATGCCCCCGCTGTTGCCCTGAGTACAGAGGATCGCCAGTGGTTGAATGAGTTGCTCACGCAGCAGAAACTTCGCTGAGCGGTGTTGTTCCCTGACGCGGTGATCCTTGGCTCGCAAATGGCCCAAGCACGTCTACCAAGTCCGGTCTTGCTTGTCGTGGCCGTGTTTAGCAGGCACGATAAGCTGTTCGCCTATGCTGTAGATCACCTCGAAAAGCACTTCGGTCCGGTCGGCTTGGCAAGCCTCCCTTACGAATTCGAACAAACAAGCTACTACGAAGCGACCATGGGGAAAAGGCTCAAGAAGCAGCTCTTTGCGTTCGACCGACTGATTGACGCTGGTCACCTGGCCGAGACGAAACGGCGCACGAATGAATTCGAGCAAGCGGTCGCCAATCTGGGCACTTATTCGGAGCCGCGGCCGCTGAACCTGGATCCTGGGATCCTGTCCCTCGGAAAATTCATGCTGGCAACGACCAAGGACCAGGCCCATCGCATCTATCTCAGCGCCGGGATCTATGCCGAGGTGACGCTGCGCTTTCAAGCGGGCACCTTCGAGCCCTGGCCCTGGACCTACGCCGACTACCGCCTGCCCGTGGTGATTTCCTTCCTGAACAGCGCACGAGATTTCTTCCGCCAAAAGCTGCGCGAGCGGCCGCGGAAGGACGCCTGACGCGAGAGCCTCCACGGGAGACAACCAGGTGCCGGATTCGCAAATCGTTTCGCAAGAGTCAGTTGGGTTGCTCGGCGCCCCGGCGGAACTCTTCGTGTACCTTGCGGCAATCCTTTCAGCCTTTTTGATCTCTTTCCTGCTGACCTTCCTTCTGATCCGCTGGGCGCCCCGGCTGAACCTGGTCGATCATCCCGGCGAACGCAAGGTCCATATTCGAACTACGCCCAAGGGCGGCGGGCTTGCGGTCTTTGTCGCCATGCTCGCATCCAGCGCACTCGCTTCGTATGCATTCTCACTCGGCATCACGCTGACACTGGCGCTCAGCATTGTCATCGTGATTTTGGGCCTGGTGGATGACCTGCGTCCTTTACCCTGGCAGCTACGCCTGGGCGTTCAGACGGCAATTGCGGCCGCTGCGGTCTATTTCTGGAGAGTCGATGCCGACTGGTCCGCGCGGTTTGCAGCAGTTCTATGGATCGTCGCCCTGGTGAACGCGTTCAACATGCTCGACAACATGGACGCGCTCTCGGGAGGCGTCGCTTGGATCGCAGCCGCCGGATTTGCTGCATTACTCTGGTTTCACAGCGGCGCTGCCTGGGATGGGCGACCAGCCCTGCCCTACTTTCTTCTCATGGCGGCGCTATCCGGCTTCCTGTGGTTCAATCGGCCCCCAGCCCGTATCTTCATGGGCGACGCCGGCAGCACGTTTCTCGGTTTTTTCCTTGGCGTACTGAGTCTGCAGGGAGGTATTGCTCCGGGTTCCACTCCCCAGGCATGGTTGGTACCGCTCTGCATTCTGGCTGTCCCCTGGTACGACCTTGTTTGTGTCGTTTCTCTCCGCTTATGGCAAGGGCACAGCCCCTTTCACGGCGATAAACAACACCTCTCGCACCGGCTCGTTCATCTGGGACTTCGTTCAACGACGGCGGTTCGAGTGATATATCTTTTCGGGCTAGCTAGCGGCATGGCAGGACTGCTGCTCGATCATGTGTCAGGCGTTGAAACATGGCTAGTCGTCGCGCAATTGTTCTGCTGGTGGCTAGCCGTGGCGGCGGTCGAATACTTCGGCCATTTCCGGTCGCCTAGCGCCAAAACATAAAACAGTAGCGTCGAAGCAGAAACGCTCTCCTCAGCATGGGGCAGCTGCACGAGCACACTTCCTTCCCGACGATTTCTCAGAATTCAACTCGGAGCTGAACGGCCAGGACGATTTCGGCCATAGATTTGGCGGATTTAGCGGTAACAGCGGTCACGCCGAGTTTCGTTGTGTCTCTCGTCGTTAAATCAGTTTGACAGTCAGTTTGCCTATTTTTACTATCTATCCCATGATTACTAAGCTAGGTAATCGATAGAATCTTCCTTTGGCGTCGCGTTTCGATCCATCCCGATAGGTTTGTGGAGGTAACAAGGCATGTATAGTGTAGTGCTGATGGCTGCCTTAACCACCGGTGCAGGCAGCCCGGCATGGTGTTTCGGCAGCAATAGCTGTCACGGCTGCTGGAGTAGCTGTCACGGTTGCTGGAGCAGTTGCTCCGGTTGCTGGGGAGGCTGCCATGGTAGCTATGGCTGCTGCGGAGGATGCTACGGGTGCTGGAATAGCTGCCACGGCTACTGGGCCTGCCACGGCTGCTATGCTAGCTACGGTTGCTGCGGTGGCTGCTATGGCTACGGCCACGGCTGCCACGGTTGCTACGGGTACTCCTGCTACGGCTCGTGCTACGGTTGCTGCGGAGGCGTGATCTATGCGCCGCCGGCAGCTCCGCCCAGCGCGAAGCCTATGGAGCAAGCTCCCCCGCCCAAGAAAACCACCCAGGCAGGGTCAGGGTCGGCTCAGGCCAGAGTCACTATCAATTTGCCCGCGGACGCCACCCTTTTCGTCGACGATCAGCCGATGAAGGCAACCTCGGCGACGCGCGTTTTCCGCACGCCGCAACTCGAAGCGGATGCGACCTACTACTACGTGCTCCGCGCGGAAGTCACCCGGGACGGTCAGAAGCAAAGCGAGGAAAAACGGATCCTGGTGCGCGCGGGCGAGAGTGTACGGGCTTCATTCACCGAATTAGACTCCATTGCGACGGCCCGTGCTCAAGCAGCGCTCAACCCCTGACATTTTTCAATGACGCCACAAGAGGGCCCACGGCTTCTCAAGCCGTGGGCTTTTCCGTGCGCGGTTACGCACACTCCGGCTGGGCAAGCTGAAGCGCCTGCACCGGGCAAACCAGAACGCAAATGTTGCAGCTTACACAGTCGCCCGGACGCGGCAGCCAGGGCAGGTTCGCGCTCATTTCGAGGCAATCAGTCGGACACGCCGGGACGCAAGCGCCGCACGCCGTGCAGCGAGTTTCGTCCAGCAAGGGAATCTCGCTCATCTTGATTCAACCTGGCTCTCTATCGTTCCCTGGCGTCACGGTCCGTTGACGCCTCATCGGCCGCCCAAATCCTTGCTGCTCTCCCCCGCCGCTGGAGGCGATGTCATCAAGCCCTGCGGGATTTTCGCGGCCAGCCTGCGCTCCGGGACGGTTTCCAGAAAGCCCGCAATAAGATTGTGCAGCTCCTGGCGCGGCAGCGAAGGGAAGACGATGAACGTTGCGCCCAGATCCCAGGCCAGGGCCGCGATTCGCGTGTCGTCTGTGTCGCTGACGACAAAGGCTGAAGTGTCGGGAAATTGCCACATCACCCTTTCCAGCAGTGTCGTCTCACGAACCAAATCCTTACCGATTTTCAACACGAGGACACTCGGACCGCCGCGCTGGAGGAGGCGCAGGCAGGCATCGAGACTGCGCGGTTCACGTACCGACCACCGGCGGGATTTGCTCTCCCGGCGCAGCAGTTCGGCCAGCCGGCCGTCTGTCTCGTAAACAAGCACTTGTGGATGGCGCATCTTATTCGATCGTCCTTACCACTCACCAATATCCACTTGCCGCTACCTAGGGCGAGGGGCAACTAATATTCTCCCCTCTCCCCCGCTTCGGGGGAGAGGGGTCGGGGGTGAGGGGGACGAACGATCCCCGGCCAGGGCCCCTCACCCCCAACCCCTCTCCCCGGAGTACCGGGGCGAGGGGAGAACCATCGCTGCGGCTCGCCTTACCATTCTTGAATCTTCAGAGCTTCCATGCGGCGCAGCAATCTTGGCCTCCAGATGGACAGGATTTCCGCTGCGCGGCTGCGGTTGCCCTGCGCCTTCCGCAAAGCCAGGAGAATCAAGCGCCGCTCCGCTTGCTCGAGAAGCTGATCGAGAGGCAGTGCCATTTCCTTGGGGACTTCCGGCGTCTCATCCAGCCGCACGGCCAAGCGCAAGGCAGCGGGGAAATGGCCCACGTCCAGTTGATCGTTGGGCGTTCGCAGACAAGCAGCCTGCAAAACAAAATACAGCTCGCGCAGGTTTCCGGGCCAAGAATAAGCACGAACGAGTTCCCAAGCCTCAGGCGTCAATCCGGTTACGGGGTGTTCCCGGCCCGTGTTTGCACGTTCGAGAAGCCGGTCCACGAGGGTGGGCATGTCGGCTTGGCGCTCCCGCAGTGGCGGCACTTCGATTACCAGGGTGCTCAAGACGCAGTGCAGTTCTTCCAGCAATCTGCCCGCCCGAACCTCATCTCCAGGGTCGAGGTCGCACCCTGCCATAATGCGTGGTTCCGAAGCTGCACTGGATGCGCCCATGAGATCGCCCAATCGGGCCTGGGCTTCCCGTGGCAGGCTGCCAGGTTCACGGAGGTAGCGCGTACCCTGGTCCGCCTGCCCGCGGAGGGAATAATGGTCAAAGAGCACGGCGGCCAAGGCCGACCCTGGTAAGCGCGTACAATCGAGCGCGACAAATGGCCCCCGGTCTCCCGAGCCTTGAAAATGAATCGTCCTTGCCACCCAGCATTTGCCGGTGCCGCGCTCTCCCTGGATGAGGACGGGAAACCGGCTTTCGCCGGCCAGGCGCACTTGTTCGAGCACGCGCCGCATCGCCGGTGAGTTGCCTGCGAGTTGATCGAGGCTGTAGCGCTGCTTCACTCCATTGCGCAACGCGGCAAGCTTTTCGGGAAGAGGCGGCGTCTCGACCGGCTCGCGCTCCGAGGGAGCCGTGATCTTGGCCAGCACACACAGTAGACCGTCGGCATCCCGAAAAGGCAGGAAATCAAACTCCCACCAGCGCCAGGCCGTCTTTGTCCCGGGTACAAGCCTGCGCGTTCGGCCGGGTTGCCCCTTCAGCACCTCGGGCGGGGGACAGCACAGCGCGCGGATCACGACGTCCCAGGGATCCTGGACGATGGGCGTCCTTCGGATGCACGCCAGGCCGCGGGCTTCGGTGGCCCCAATGCCGGTAAGCTTCTCCCATGCTTGATTGACGAACAGGATGCGGCGCCGGCGATTCAGGACGAAGATCGGATCGCTGGAGCGCTGAAAGAGGGCTTGCCAGCGAAAGTCGGGTGTGTTCTGGGGGCCAGACTCCGAAGCGCTGGCTGGCAGCGGCAAAGAGGAGGACTCAAAACTGCCGTCTGCGCCGCTCATCCCAAGTCAAATGAAGAATGTCAGTACGTACTGAATCAATGCGATTGCGCACAGAAAGATGAGCATGCGCAGGCCCCAGCGGGCGGCCTCCTTGATGATGTTGCCCCAATGATCGTAGCGGGTCGCGCTATAAACCAAACTGACGACAACGATCAGGATCGGCAAATGCCAGTAAATGCTTCCGGGAGCCAGGACAGGTGCCACGTTCATGCTGCGACCGCCTCCTGATGAGTGCGCTGCAATTGTTCACCTTCCGCAAGCGCGGGGCCGGCAAAAGCGTCGTAGATAACGAGAATATTGAGGACGCCGGCGATCACTGTGTAAACCCAGCCGAGGTCCCATGTCTTGTCGCCGTTCGTCTGAAGTTCATTCAGAGTCCTGCCTTTCCATTCTGCGGGCGCTGCGGGCGCTTTGTTCTTGAATTGATGCGGGTCCATGCCAGGCTCAGCCCGCGATTCGAAAGGGGTGCGCTCGAACGTGCCAAAAACAGGGCCCTTGTCGTCGTGGGGATTGAAATTGTTGTACTGCCATATCGCCGGCCAGGCGGCTACCCCGATCCAGAACTGACCCAAGAATTCTTTATGGTTGTAGAGATTGCCGAGAGGCCGGGGTAAAGAGATAGGCGGCGGAGGCGTCGAGTCGACCGTGTCCGGCAAGTACACGTTGCTCCAGCTACCGAGGTACATCCCGTAGAAGAACAGGCCATAGAGACATACCATGAACAGCAGTCCCTTGGCGACCCTTCCTTGATAGATTTGTCCCAGGCCGGGGACCAGATAACTCAAGAACCCGGCCAAAGGTGAGAGAGGCTGCAGAACTGGGCTGCGATCAGTAGGATTCGGCATTCCGCTTGACTCTAATTGAATGTAAGTGTCGGTCGGTCCAGGCATTCCAGGGACGAGAGGACCTTTTTCCAGTTCTCTCATTCTAGCGGCCGCGCGTTACCAGGTCCAATTGATCCCTTCGAAGGCCACCCAGGCAAGGGCGGCAGCGATGAGCAGGATACCAGTCCAGCCCAGTAAAGCCCGGCCCTTGTAAGCGCGCAGCCCACGTCCCAACGGGCCTAGCCAGAGCGTGCCGTAGTCGAACGCCTGATTACACCACACAAATGGACGCAACCACGGAGAAACGATCAAGAGATCCGCCCCACCGGTCGCCTGGGCGAATAATGGCGCACGAGTGATGGCAGCCCGCGCGCCAGCTCCGGCTGTTGTTTTCTCGCTGCCGCCGTCTGCTGGCTGAACGACCGGCGTCGTCGCCCTTCGGCGCGAACCACCTTCGGCCGCAAGCGCCGTAACTGGGAACGCGAAGGCTGAGAAATCCAGATCTTGACCTTCCCCTCCTATATTCGATTCGCTTCTCGCCGCGCGCGCGACCGAAGGATTATTCGTCTGTCCCTCTTCGATCTTTTGGGGAGCAGGAGGACCTGTGTTTTCAAGGTCGCGGACAGGCGCGGCATTCGCCAAGCCGTGAAGCGTGACACGTTGTGAACTTTCAGGAATACTAATCGTATCTTCAGCGGCATTGACCGGCAGAGCGAGCATGCGCTGCATCAAGGCGTCAAGTTCTTCCAACTGCTGCCGCGTCGGTTGGTCCACAGTCGGTTGCTTGGATTGCCTGGGAGAAACCATGCCTCATAGCCTCCATGCTAAGCGGTCGGCGCAACCCACGGCACGCGGAGCGCGGACTTGAGTCGAGAGCCGAGAGGGGGGTATTGTAACAAGGATGTCCGATCGATTTTATGTCAACTGTGCGTTGAGCGTCGGGGACATCGAGTTGACAGGCCCCGAAGCTCACCATTTAGCGACAGTTTGCCGGCTTCGCCCCGGCGACCATGCCTGTTTGTTTAACGGCGACGGCCGGGAATACCCGGCTCAAATCACTTCGGTCGGTCGCCATAAGGTAAATCTGGTGATACAGCAGGTCCTGGCTCCTAACAGAGAGCTTGGCACTCGTCTTCAGGTCGCGGCGCCGCTTCCCAGAGGCGACCGAGCACAGTTCCTGGTCGAAAAGCTGACTGAACTGGGCGTTACGTCCTTTGTGCCATTGCTGTGCGCGCGCAGCGTCGTGCACCCACGCGAAGGCAAGCTCGATAAGTTGCGGCGCTACGTTATCGAGGCAAGTAAGCAATGTGGCCGAACTGAACTCCTGCAGGTCGAGCCGGCAGAAGGATGGGCAAATTATTGCCGACGTGGCGATCTACCGCCAATGCGTGTCCTGGCTCATCCAGGGGGAGCGAGCCAGGAGCGGCTGAGCGGCAAAGGCGCGGCACTGGCGGTAGGCCCAGAGGGAGGGTTCAGCTACGAAGAAGTAACGTTGGCCCGGCAGGCCGGATGGCGGGTGATGGACCTGGGCCCACGCATTCTTCGGGTGGAGACGGCCGCTCTCGTGCTGGCAACCCTGGCGGCTTACTGAGCCTTTGTGTAAGTTTTTTTGAACACGCCGCCCAATCAAGATCCAGTCGGCACAGGAACAGGTATAGTCGCGCTTGGCTGTACTGATGCCGCCCGCGGTTTCGTCTTCCCCCTCTCCAGGATCAAGTAGCCGACTGGGATGATCATACGCGTGAAGAGCATATTGGCCGTTAGCCCGCCAATGACCATGATGGCCAGGGGTTGCTGCATTTGCGACCCTGGTCCAATGCCGAGAGCCAACGGGAAAAGACCCAGAATGGCTGCAAGGCTAGTCATCAGAATCGGCCGAAAGCGTGTTCGACCCGCCAGCAACAGTGCCGGCCTCAGCTCCATGCCCTCATGCCGAAGCTGTTGGATGTATTCGACCAGCAAGATGCCGTTCTTCATGTCGAGGCCGATCAGCAGGATGGCGCCCATGTAGCTCGAAACGTTTAGTGGCGTTTTGGTAATCCAGAGTGCGAACAGCCCGCTGACCAGCGACAAGGGTTGCGTCAAGAAGATCAAGAGCGGCAATACAACAGAACGAAATTGGAAAGCGAGCATGATGAAAACAAGGATGACGGCCACGATCATGACAAAGAGCAGGCTCTTGAACGCCTCTTGCTGCCGGACATAATGTCCGCCCATTTCCCAGCGATAGCCCGACGGGATTGGGATGCTGGCCATCCAACGGCGAATGTCGGCGACCACCGCATTCAAGCCAGCCTCCTCCTCGTTGAGTTCGGCAGTGGCAAAAATGAAGGGTTGCTGGTTTTCGCGCCATTGCTCATCCGGCGTTCGTGTGCGACCGAGCCGCGCCAACGTGGCGAGCGGCACCGCGTGCGCCGGACCGGCCAGCATGCTGACGGAGCTACCCGCAGCCGCGCCCAAGGGAGCCGGTGCCGCGTCGGGCAAGAGAATCCACTGGCTGAGAATCCTGTCGGGATCGAACTCGCCGCGACCAAATCGAGCCCAATCGGGGTAGCGGACGCGCACGTCGGTGACGCGCTGGGCAGATTCACGCACCTGTGCGGCCACCTGCCCAAGGAAGATCGCCGACAGCTGCCGTTCGACGGCCTCGGCCGTCAGCCCGAGTTTGGCCGCTCGAGCCCCGTCGACCTGGACCATCACATCGGGGTTCCCTTCGCGAACATTGCTGTTGGGCTCCTTGATGCCCCTGCCCTTCCCCTTTTTCTCCAAGGCTTCGCCAACCTGCTCGGCGATGCGGCGGAGCTGGTTGTGGTCCGGGCCAAAGATCTTCACCTCCACGGGCTTACTGGACCCCGAAAGATCGTTTAGCTCATCCTGCATAATCTGGACCAGGTCGATCTTGAGTTGATGTTCGCCGAAGTGGTCCTTCACTTCGTCTTCGATCTCCTCCATGACCTTGTCTGCCGGCCGGCGGCGGTACTTCTTGCGGATGAACTCTTTGCCCGCTTCCCTTGCCTGTTCTTCAGTGAATTTGGGCCCGTATTTTTGGGCAGCAATTTCCTTTCCCTGTTTGGTCATCTCCTTTTCAATGTCGCTAAACTTGGGCCGAACCCGTTTCGCCAGGAGGCTAATGGGATCATCTTCATCGGGACGGAGAACCACTTGAATGTCGCCGCGGCTGGTCTGCGTGGCAAAGATGCCATTCTCGGCCCCCGTGCGGCGCACGTAGGCGTGCACGTCGGGGTTGGCGGAAAGCACCGTTTCCACCTCGCGGACCATCTTCTCCGTTCCCTCCAGCGGCGTGCCCGATGGTGCCCAATAATCGAAGATGAAGGCCCCTTCATCCATGAGAGGCATTAACCCAGTCTGGAGTCCACGGACCCACGGGGGAGGCGGCGCCTCGCCCGGCTTCTGCACTTCGGTCAGGTTGGGAATGCCCGTATAGATGAGCACACCGAGTCCGACTGCACCCATTGACAGGGTCAGCGTTACCCAAGGAAAGCGCAAAGCGACAGCAAGGCCCAGCTCATAGATATTGGCCAGAAAGCGATAGATGGGGCCCGGAGGCGGCATGGGCCGGCCCGCGAGGAATTTGGCAGCAAATACGGGGACCAAGGTGAGACTAATCACCATCGACACCAACACAGCGATCGAGAGCGACCAGCTGAGGGCCGCGAAGAACTGGCCATAAACCCCGACTATGAACGCCAGCGGCACGAACACGAGCACGGTGGTCAGCGTCGAGCCGATGACGGCGCCGGTGATTTCCGAGGATGCAGCATCGACTGGATCCGGGGTTTGGCCATCAGCAACAGAGGTTCCTTTGTTTGCTGCACTGTCCATGCCATTGGGCAAGGCATTCGCTCCCCCAACTCCGGAAGCCCGAGCCCCAGGCCCCGTTTCGCGTTTCCCTTCGGCAGTCAGATGCCTGGCAATGTTCTCAATCACCACGACCGTGTCGTCGATGATGAGGCCGATTGCGACCGCGAGCCCGCCTAGCGACATGAGGTTGAGCGTCTCGCCTGCCCAGTGCAGGAACAGGAATGTGATCGCCAGCGTGGTGGGGATGGCCAGAGCCGAAATCAAGGTGGCCCGCCAGCTACGCAGAAATGCAAGAAGGATTAGGATGCTGAACAGGCCGCCGATGATGATCGCATCGCGCACATTGTTCACGGCAGTCCTGACGAAGGTAGCCTGGTCGTACACCACCGTAGCCTTGATATTTCCAGGCGGCCGCTGCTGGGCAAGGGTGGCTTCGAGGTTACGAGAGATATTGAGCGTGTTGCCGCCCAAGGTCCGAAAGATGGTGATGACCACGGCGTCCTTGTTCTCGAAGCCAATCGAGAGAAGTCGATCCTGATGCGAGATGCGCACGTCCGCCAAATCGCGCACGCGCAGAGGCTGATTATTCTTGGTCGTGATCACCAAGTCTTCGAGCTGACGGGCCGCCTCGGCCTGGGTGTTGACGATGATTTGCCACGCAAAGGGCGAACGCTCGATTCGGCCGACTGGCTGAAGGCGATAGAGCTTGCTTATCTGATCGCCAAGATCGGCAGCGGAGAGGCCGGCGGCCAGCAAATCATCCGGCCGAGCTTCGATCTCGATCTCGCGCAGGTCACCACCGGCGACCTTCGCGTAAAGCACGTCGGGAATATTCTTGATGCGCGGGGCTAACTCGTAGAAAGCATAGTCGCGAAGCTGAGCGGGCCCCTCACCTCCGGTCAAGACCAGTGAGATGATGGGAAAAACCGAGGGTGTCATCTGCTCAACCGTCAGCTCCGTGCCGACAGGGAACTGGGAGCGCGTGGCGCTGATCCGATTCCAGAGGAGTTGCTCGGCCCGGCGCATATCCGTGCCCGGGTTGAAATCGACCGACAATTCGCTGCCACCGCGGATTGTCTTGGAGCGCACCTGTGCGACGCCGATCACCGTGCTCACGGCTTGCTCCAGCGGCCGAGTGACTTGAACCTCCATGTTGGGTACCGCCAAACCCGCCGCCTGGGCCACGACAGCAAATCTGGGGAAAGTCACCTCCGGGTAAACGCTGCTCGGCATGCGCGTGGCACTGTAGATGCCACCTGCAGTCAGCAGGCCGGCGGTCAGTACCACTGCGCCCAAATAAGGACGCGCTTTAGAGGCAAGGTTGAACATCTTCGTCAGCAGTAAGTATTCCGAGGTCTTCGCCTGCGTTTCGAGCCCGCCGGCAAAAAGCCGTCGCGAACCGCAACCACTAAGGCCAGCGGCAGCGCTATTACTCCCCTCGCCCCGGTACTCCGGGGAGAGGGGTCGGGGGTGAGGGGCCTTGGCCGGGGATCGTTCGTCCCCCTCACCCCCGCCCCCTCTCCCCCGAAGCGGGGGAGAGGGGAGACTATGTCCTGCCGCGCGCCCAAAGACAACGGATTAAGTCCTATTTTGCCTGGTACACCCGAATCTCGGGTCCCGGTTTCCCCTCCTGCCGCGGGACGCCCAAGTAAAGTCGCCCCGTGTCGGGATCAAAGTAGTGGGTCTTGGCGCCAGCGGCGGTCGGGATTTTGGCCAGTTCTGCATAATGGTCGGCGTCCTGTTGCTTAATCACCGCCAAGTAACCGTCTCCGCAAGAGGCGTAAAGCAGCTTACGCTTACTGTCATAGGTTAAATCATCGATTCCGCCGGGGATAGGCACGCTGGTAATCTCTTTGCCGGTCGCCGCATCCAGCACTAAAACCATCGGCTCCTTGCGGCAGCCGACAAATACTCGATGGTTTGCCTCATCCAATGCCAGGGGAACATTGTTCGTGGCCAGGCTCAAGGTGTAGGTCTCGATGACCGCGTTCTTGTCGGTATCGATCACCAGCATTTGATTGGGGGGCACATTGACATAGAGCCGGGGCTTGCCCGTCTCCATCTCGAATCCTTCCGCAGAACCGGGCAGGCCGATCTCCATGCGTACGGCGAGACTTTTGGCGTCGATTGCGGCCAGCGACTTCTCCGCGTGGGCGACGTAGACCTGGTGCGTCCGTGGATCATAGCGCGCGTTGTCGGCATCGTCTTTGAACTTGATGGTCTTCAGGAGCTTATAAGTATTCGCATCGAACACATTGCAGAAGCCACCTTCGCCGAGGGCCGCATAGACACGATCCAGGTCGGGGGCAATCGCGATCCCTTGGACTCCCTGCTGACTGGGGATCTGTCTGAGAAGTTTGCCGGCTTGGAGGTCCACGACATCGAGTGTGTTGTTGACTTTGTTTGCCAGCAGCAATCGTCCACGCTTGGCATCGACGGCCACATGATCGAGCTTTCCCGGTTTTCCCTTCAGCACGATGGTTTGCACCAACTCGAAGGGTGCTTGATCGTCCGCGCGTGCCGTGGCGGTAAGGAAAGAGGAAAAAGTCAGCAGGACAAAGGGAAAAACTCTGAGCATGGCAGCATCCCACCTTACACGTTTGCTTCTCATGTCATTCTCCTGTTGAAGCACCTCGGCGCCCTAGCGGGCCGTTCGCGTCCCCCGACCACACCTTGGGAACAAAAATCGATTGGTTCTTACCTTTGCCTCTTCAGCGTTTCTTTCTCACTTCTCTTCCTCTTCTCCCTCATCCAACTTCACCACGTCTCCATCCTGCAAGCCGTGCCCGCCTTCCACCACAAAGAGAGCGTCTTGCAAGGAGACCGTCTGCTTCTTCTCCGGATCTTCGAGACCCAAGATCTCGACCACCTTCCAACGCCGGTCACGAATACCCACTTTTGCTTGGAGTTTGCGAGCCTTCCCGATTTTTTCTTCCTTGCCCTCGGCATTCTTCTTCGTTTCGATATTCTCGACGAGAATCACAGCGGGCGGATCTTGATCTTCCAGTAAACCGGTCTCGGGGATGGTCAGCCGTTCCTGTTCTGGCTTAATCTGGACCTGAACTCGGGCGACGGTGTTCGACCGAATCTTCAGATCCGGGTTAGGAAAACGGACTTTGACTGCAATGTTTCCCGTGTCCGCTTGGGCCTGGGGTGCGATAAACACGACTTTCCCTTGGGGAGCGCTGGTGTCGTCTGGATCCTCCTCCCGGACAATCCGTGCAGGCTCGTCCAAAGCAAGTTGAGCGGCGACGTATGGCGGTACGAAGCTGAGTACGTCGATGTTGTCGAGATTGACGACCTCGGCCACCAGGGTCCCCACTGGAGGCACTTGACCAGGGACAATCTGCACCATACCGAGCCGACCGGAAATGGGGGAACGCAACGCGTAGTAGCGAAGCTGTTCCTTAAAAATCTTGAGGTCTGCTTGCCCGATGGCAAGTTTGGCCACTATGCTTTTTTGTTTGGACCGCGCATCGTCGAGGGCAAGCTGTGCTTGCTCGAGTTCCAGCTGAGTAGCACCACCCTTTGGGACGGTCTGTTTCAGAACCAATTTGCTGTTCCAGGCAAGATCCGCAAGCTTGACTACGATATCCGCTTGCTTCTGCTGCTCCTCCAAATCACGAACCCCAGCCTCTGCTTTGTCCACGTTCTGTCGAATAATGAGATCATCCAATTGAGCGACGATGTCGCCGGCGTGCACCTCTTGTCCTTCCTTCATATCCTTGGCCGCGCCGTAGCCGGGCACGGCGACAACCCTGCCCTCAACGGATGTGCTGATGCGCGCGATCTGGTTGGGCAAAGGCAGGGTCGATCCCAGGAGTTCGGTCCAACCCCCCAGAAGCAGCGCCCGCCCGGCAACCGCCTTGACGGGAGCAGGCGGAGGCTCTTCCTCTGCCGCAGGAGGGCGAGCGCAACCAGCCGTAAGAAATGTGATAAACGTCGCGCCAAGAAGGGTGGCGCACCAGTCGCACCGAAACGAACGAAGCGTCATGATGGAGAATTCCAGAAGCGATGGTGCCTTATCTACCTATCAGTGCTATCAAAAGCTGGCTTCCGAGCCCAGCTTTATGACCGGTTTTAGTATTCTGGCTACTGATGTGGAGAATCCTTCTCCGGTCTCATTTACGACTCTGCGTGAAGCCCTGACGCTCGCATCAAGTTCCTCACGGCGCGCTCGCCAGCGACGGGTCGCCGAGGGCGGCGGCCAGATCGGCTTGCGCTTGGCTTACTTCCCAGAGTGCGTCCAGATAGACATCGCGGGCGCGAATCAGCTTGCGAAGGACGTCGACTACGCGGAGCACATCGGCCTGGCTCTGCTCAAATAGACTCTGCATATCCTTGAGCGCTGTCTCCAAATGGGGCAGAATCTCCTTCTCGTACTTCGACGCCCACTCTCGGCCGTTGCGCAACCGATCGAGCGCTGCAAAAATGTCCTGGCGAATGGCCACGTCGGTCTGCTGAAGCTCGAGCCTGACGCGATCGCGTTCCGCCTCCCGCTGCTTGATCTCGCCTCGATGGGTGTTGAATAGGGGGAGCGGAATGTTCAGTTGCCCACCGATTTCATGCACTCTGGTCGGGTCATAGGTGTAGGCAGGGCCCAATGTCGGGTTGCCGTAGCGATCGGCAATCGCAAGGCGAACGCTTGCCTCTGCCTCGGCGAGCGCGGCCTGACGCGCATGCAGATCCGGACGGCGCTCGAGCGCAACCGGGATCAGCGTGTCTGCTTGCCAGGGCTGCTCCGGCTTGATCAGTGTTCCTTGAACGGACAAACTTCCGCCGACCACGCCGAGGCCGCGCCGTAACTCTGATTCCGCGATCGAAAGGTTGGTGCGCCCGGTACCCGTCTGGCCGCGGGCGTCTTCTTCTTCGGTACGGGCAAGAATCAGGTCTGGCTGCAGCAATTTACCGGCCTTCCTCAATTCGGTGAGTCGCAGAACGCTTTGGTGCTCCAGGTTGATGGTGCTTTCGATGAGGGCCAACTTTTCGCGACGATAAAGCACGGCGTCAAACGCTCGAATGACGTGCACGGCAAGTGCCGCTTCCTGAAAAGCGATCTCCCAATCGGTGCGCGAAAGGGCGGCGGCCGCAGCCTGACGACGATACTTTCCTTGGCCGCGCAGCTCTACTTCCCAGAGTAGCAAGTGTTCCAGCGGCACGCGATTCGTAATGCCTGCGGAAACAGGGCCGCTGGAATCTTGAACGCGGTTTTCCAGCAGCGGGTTGAAAGGATACGTTCGTGCAATCACGACCGCCGCCGCCGCGATGCCGTGCTGCTGGCGCAGCGTTGCCAGTTCTGGGTTGTTTTGCAGCGCCCAACTTACGGCGACGTCACGTGTGAAAACTTCGGGGAGCGGCACCGCCGTCGCCGGCTCAGGATCTGCGTAGGCTGTGCCGGCGAACGAATTCACCGTGGCGAACAAGGCCAGGCAGGCGAGCAGCGACCGGAAGCTAGAGCATGGTTGGAGCATAGGCTTTCACTTTGAAGTCTGCTAGCGGAACGGGTCGCGCGCCCATTCCTCATTTCCCAATCTTGCGACGGTCGGGCTTGGTCGAGCAGGCAGCGTATCTTTCGCCAAATACCATTTCTCCCGCCTTTGCGATGCACGCGCTAAACACGGTATCGACCGCATTTGCCGCCGATATCAGACTTAATCCAGATCTTATCTTGCCCAAGGTCCATTCTGAGAATCGGGGTCCCCTTGGCTGGCTGCATAGCATGGCCAATTCCGTGCACGACCACCAAATTTTTTCTAGCTTGCCCATGTTGCGGGCAGGGAGCCCGCCAGACACCAACGATCTCACTGACGCCGTTCAGCTTTTACTCGGGGTGAGAGCAGCCTGCTCCGGAACCCTCTGCAAATGGGCCACGATCTCCGGCAAATAGAGCGTGAACCGGCTGCCATGCTGCCACTCGCTTTTGACACTCAGTTTGCCTCCAATCGCGCGGGCGATACGCTGAGCAACTGCCAGCCCCAGCCCAACACCAGCGTCCCCGCGCCGGCGAACGTGTGGAGATCGATAGAAGGGCTCAAATACGTGTGGTAGGTCTGCCTCCGCAATGCCACAGCCTAGGTCTTCCACGGACCACGCGATATTGCCAGGTTCTCGGCTGAGGCGGACCTTGATCGGCGTGCCTGGTCGGCTGTATTTGCAAGCATTGTCCACCAGATTGTCGATTAGTTGTCCCAGAAGCGGCGCCTGGACCCGAACTCTGGCAGGACCTTCAAACGCCCGCTCGAATTGCAAGTCCGTGGCACGCGGATGTCCCGTCCAATTCTGTGCATATGCGTCGAACCAAGGCGTGAGGTCGATTTCTTCCAGGTCCGGCAGTTGCGCTTCGTGGTCGGCGCGTGCCAGGAACAGGAGCATCTCCACGATCTGGCGCAGGTGCATCGCCTGGCCATGGACCCGGGAGAGAGTATCCCGATACTCCTCCTGGGCCCGTTCACGGCGCAGGGCGACTTCAATCTGGCCCAGCATCGCTGTCAGTGGCGTACGCAACTGATGCGAGGCATCGCCTGTGAAACGCCGCTGTCTCTCGAACGCTTCGTATAACCGGTGCAGCAAGTCGTTGAAGGCTTGCCCCAACTGGGCCAGCTCATCGCCCGTTTTGGGCACCGGCAGCCGCTGCGTCCAGTCTGTATCTCCCATAGTCCGCGCCGCCGTGGCCATGTCGATCATCGGTTTGACTGCCCGCCGGCACAAGCGCGACCCGAAGAGCGCTGCCAACAGCCAGATTGCAGAGGAAAGCCCGGCCAGCGTCAGCGCCAACTGACGTAAGGTTGCTTCCAGGGGAGCGGACGAAATCGCCCCCGTGATTACCAGAAGAGGAAATTTGTCCTGCGCATGTGCACCCTTCGGACCGTGGACGGGCGCAATTGCGCTGGCGTTAGCCTGAACGCGACGCTGCATGAATCGCCATGAGCTTGGCGACGAGCGAATGATAATCCCCACGTGATCGTCGGAGTCTGAGGGCCAGTCCATCGTTGGGTAATCCTGGGCCGACAAGTTGGGAGAGCGTTCGATTTCCTGTCCCTGTCCGTCGCGGATGAGCCAGCGGACATGCTCGTTACCAGAATCCTGGCCCAAAGTCAGATAGTGCTCCCCGGGTTCCCATTCGACCAAGCCGTGCTTGATCTCGGTGGAGGCGACCAGGGTGTCCAGCGCGGACTCCATCCGGCCGTCCAATTGACGATGCAGGTAGGCATTCGCCAGGAAGTACAAAGTCGCGGAAAACGCCACGAGCACGAAAGCCAGGGAGCCAAGAAAGAAGGCCGAAAGGCGCGCGGTCAAGCTCATGGAGAAGTCCTTTCACCCTTATCGGGGGCATCTCCAAATAGGTAGCCGCGTCCCCGCAGCGTGTGAATCAACCGCTGACCATGCGCCTCCAGTTTACGGCGCAGCTCCATCACGTGAACCTCCAGTGTGTTGGAAAGGCCGTCGTAGCGCTCATCCCAAACATGCTCATAAATGCGTGTTCGAGACAAAACCTCACCGGGGTGACGCAGGAAGAAGACCAGCAAAGCATGCTCTTTGGCGGTCAGTTCCAGCACATGATGGTCTCGCTCGGCTCGCTGCGTGGCCAGGTCGAGACATACATCTCGATGACGCAGGAGAGTGCCGCTCCCTCGATCGCGTCGTCGCGTCAGAGCCCGCACCCGCGCCAGCAGCTCTTCGAACGCGAATGGCTTACAGAGGTAATCGTCCGCACCGCTGTCGAGGCCGCGCACACGATCGGAAATGGCGTCCCGGGCGGTCAAGAAGAGAACAGGCGTCTCTCGATTGACGCTCCGGAAGCGCTGCAGCAGAGCCAGGCCGTCTTGCCCCGGCAGCCACCAGTCGAGCAGCACGGCATCCCAAGTCGCCGTCTGCAACGCGTGCCAAGCTGAATCGCCGTCGGCAGCATGTTCGATGCTGAAGCCTTCTTCGCGCAGTCCGCGCACCAGAAAATCAGCGATTTCTGTTTCGTCTTCAATCACCAAGATCCGAATGCCCATCAAGCACCTGCAGCGAGGAGGCTTCGAGTGCCCGGCTTACTTGTCCTTCTTCTCACCCTTCTTTTCCTCGTTCACGATTTTGCCTTCCGGATTAACCGACACTTCCACCTTATCTCCTGGAGTGGCATACACAAGTCTCGCAGCGCCCTTGGTCCAAAACATATCAGACGCAAATAAGAGAAGGCTGAACCGAGAATAAATTCATTCTCATGACGTGCGTGGATTTGCGATTCTTGGCCTGCCGAACAAGAAAGGCAAACGCGGTCCTTCTCCGCTATCCTTTCTTCAGCCAAGGGGCCGAGAATTGGACACGAAAACAATCGTACCGCGAAAATTGCCAAGGAGTAGCTTCCCCCCCGCGCAGCCCAGGTCCCTCTCGAAGGCCAACTTCTCGACCCGGGCAGCCGCCGGAGGGGAAAATGCCAAAAATGAGAAATGTCAGGTTATGTCATGTAAAAAGGGGGGGTGGGCAGACAACGTGTCTGAGAAAATGAAAGTCTGCAAGATATTATTGCGCAATGGTTTACGTCCCAGATAGGACCCTGGACGAATGGCAGTTCATCGTGACAAATGTCATGTGTACTGATGTACATTTTTCCTACAATCCTAGGTACTTGGCTTTGCCCCAAATCGAGACTCGACGACGCACTCGCCCGTAGAAAATCTCACACTGTCCCGGATTCCGCGACCCGCTTCAACCCCCGCAGCCGGCTACGGACTTCTCTGGAGAACACCGCCTCAACGATTGGATCGAGCAAGAAGGACAGCCAGCCGGGCCTTGTCCGGAAGTTGTAGCGGTAGATGACCTGCGTCACGCCGCGCGCGACGGCTTTCTGGAGCAGCGTGGCAGCGAATGACTTGAAGAAGACGGGGCCGCGCGTCATGGCAATAGCAGCAACACGAGGTGGGTTATAGCTGATGTAGATGGCTTCCATCGCCAGGCCGCCAATCATGTTCCGCGCGATGCACAGCGTGTGAACGCCGCTGCCGGCCTTGGTCGCTCCATCGAGAAGGCCGGCCTTTTTCAGAAACGAATCCCATTCCAATCGTCGATCGTAATCGTGGATCAGATCGAAGATCTCCTGGGCTTCACAGCGAATCTCGATACGCTCCTCGCGGGCAGGCATGGTCTTCCCCCCTACGGCTGGCATCGCCTACCCCGAATTCTGGCGGCCATGCCAACACCAAGGTAACCGTGATTGTGCAGGGCCCATAACGCGGCAATACCGGGTTGGGTGCAACCGGCCCCCTATGGTATGATCGATGGTCGGATTGAGGATGCGATCACGAGGTGCTTGCGTATGCTGTTCATCGGACAACAGCGACATCAAACTTGTCAGACCATTACCCGGCGTGCCTTCCTGCAAGCCGGCGGCAGCACCGTTCTGGGATTTTCCTTGGCCGATATGCTCCGCCTGAAGGCTCTCGGGAACTCGCCCACCCAGGGCCCTCCGAAGTCGGTCCTTCTGCTTTGGCTCTGGGGCGGTCCCTCCCACTTGGATACTTGGGATCCTAAACCCGCCGCTCCGCTCGAATTTCGGGGGCCCTTCTCGCCTATCAGCACCAAGGTCCCTGGCATGCACATCACCGACCTTTTTCCGCAGCTCGCCAAGGTGGCGGATACGTTCAGCATCATCCGCTCCATGCACACCAGCTCCAACGATCACGGCGTTGCCGGCACGATTGGCCTGACGGGTACTGCCGCAGGCGGCGTCGGGCTCGATGGCAAGCCCCTGCCCGGTTCTCCCCGACCGGCGACCGGGTCTGTAGTGGGCCGCATCCACGGCTTCCAACCCCCCTTGCCGCCGTTCATGGTCGTTGGCGGAAAGCTCCACCAGGGCAAGAAGGCTATTACCGGCGAAGGCGGAGGGACCCTCGGCGCCCTCTACGACCCTTTTCGCCTCGAATACGATGCCAGCGAAGGATTCAAGATTCCCGCTCTGCAATTGCCGCCCGATCTGACTCCGGATCGCCTTGCTGACCGCCAGAAGCTCATGAAGGCGCTCGATCAGCTAGAGCGACACACAGAATTATTGCGTTCGGCAAAAGCGATCGATGCATATCGCGCCCAGGCGTTTGCCATGCTGACCTCGCCTGCCGCTCGTAAGATCTTCGATCTGTCGCAAGAACCGGATAATCTTGTGGATCGCTACGGCCGAACCCGGTTTGGACAATCTTGCTTGCTCGGCCGCCGTCTGGTGGAACATGGCGTCCCTTTCGTCCAGATCAATTGGAGCGATCACGTCGAAGCGGAAGAGGATTCGGGTGACGGCGGCTGGGATCACCACTATCGCAACTTCCAGATCATGCAGGATCGCCACGCACCGTGGCTGGATCAGACTCTCTCAGCACTGCTCACAGACCTACGGCAACGCGGCCTATTGGAGTCGACCCTCGTTCTCGTGGTCGGGGAATTCGGAAGAACACCCAAGATCAACGACAAGGCTGGCCGTGATCATTGGGAGCACTGCTACAGTGCCTTGCTCGCCGGGGGCGGCACCCGCGGCGGGCGCATCATCGGCTCCAGCGACGCCCGCGGCGAACATTTCCGTGACCGCCCGGTAACACCTGCCGATCTTGCCGCGACGGTGCAACGGTGCGTCGGCATTTCAACCGAACAGGCGGCAACTGTCGGACTGATCGCCAGCGGCAAGAGCGTTGAAGAACTGTTTTGATTTGTTATCAGCCCTTACGTCCGTGCTCTACAATTAGAGTAACCTGAGGATAACGGTGCTTATGATTCGAACTGTCGAAGCCTTCATCGATGAAAAGGGCCGGGTTCGTCTTTTGGAGCCGGTCGAACTGCGTACGCCTCGACGTGCGCTTGTTACAATTTTGGAGGAGGAACCCGCAGAGCGGCCCAATGAGACCGCTCTATTAAGCGAAGCTTCCTTAGCGGAGGATTGGAATCGGCCGGAGGAGGATGCGGCGTGGTCGTACCTGCGGCCTGTCGGCCCGTCGTAGGTTGAAAGAGGCTGTTCACTCTCCTTGCCAGCGCCATGTTTGTCCGCTTGACAGAAGACGCACTCAAGACCATGGACCACTCATTGAAGTCCGAACCAGTTCGATTGACCCACGATCGCGACTTCAAGCAGCACCTCGATTGGTCACCCGACGGCAAGAAGTTCCTGTTCACCCGCTTGCATCGCGGCAAGATGGGCGTATGGACGATGAATGCGGACGGCAGCGAGCTCAAGCCGTTGCTGCAGGACGCTACCCCGCATTTTGACGGCTGCTGGTCTCCCGATAGCAAGCAGATTGCATTCGTCTACGACATCTTGCAAGGGACAGACGGCAAGCTGCAAATCAACGTGGTCAACGCCGACGGTTCGAACAACAAGGTTGTTATCCCCAACCAGGCGTTCGAGGAATCGCCACGCTGGTCGCCTGACGGCAAACAGATCGCCTTCGTGAGCACACGCGACGGCAATCAAGAAATCTACGTGGCCAACGCCGACGGCAAGAACATCCGGCGGCTGACGAGCGAAATTGCCGCGGACAATAATCCGCGCTGGTCGCCCGACGGCAAACAGATCGCCTTCTGCAGCGGTCGTTACGGCAATCTGGAAATCTGCCTGATGCAAGCCGACGGCAGCAACGTGCGCCGCCTGACGAACTGTCCCGCGCTGGACTATTGGCCGGTCTGGTCGCCTGACGGCAAACAAATCGCCTTCACATCGAATCGAGACGGCAATTACGAAATCTACGTCATGAACGCCAACGGGTCCGCGCCGCGTAATCTGACTTGTCACTCAAGCCAGAACAATTACGCCGCCTGGTCGCCCGACGGCAAACGGCTGGCCTTTATTTCCAATCGCGCCGGCGGTTACGATGTGTATGTGATACATGTCTTTTAGGGACAGCGCATGTCCGATAACTGGATTACCCTCATTCCGGAAGACCCCATGTTCGTTCCGGATGCTAGAAAGCAATCAGATGCCGGTGATCGATTTGCGGAGATTGCACCGGATGCGGACGATTTCGAAATCAAGGTTTGCAACAGGGTTGAATTCTTCAACTGTGGTAGCAACTTTGGGCGAATTCTCTGCCCATCCTGTCACTCCGAGATTCCCGTCAGTTGGTGGAAAGATCGAATGAATGAGGATTACAGGCACGGCTTCATCCTTGCCAAATACGCATCACCTTGTTGTTGCACGTCATTCACGCTGCATGAATTGGTCTACGAATGGCAACAAGGCTTTGGGAGATTTGCTCTCAGTGCAAGGAATCCGCACATCGGCAAGCTCGACGACATCTACAAGAAAGAATTTGAAGAAATCCTTGGCACGAAACTGCGCGTCATCTATCTGCACATTTGACGATACTTAACTCAAGTCTGGCGTCCCTTGTCAGCAGGCGAGATGCACAATTCTGAGGATGGATCTTCTTTCGGCGCGTACCGCCCCCGGGTCATGCCACCTGTTCCATAGTCCCACTCCTTCGCCATTGCCCACTGGGCGCTAGCCAACCCAACGCTAGACGTTCACCGCGAGTGCTGCCTTATAAATTCGACGGCCCGTCCATATGCCTTCGCGACAACAGGAGCAGGCACTCCGGCGAGCCCGTGTCCCCCCTCAGGAACAGTCAGCAGTTCATGTTCAACGCCCTTGGATTTGAGTTCCTTGGCCATCATCTCGGATTGGCCGTATGGCACGTCGGTGTCCTTGGTGCCGTGAATCAGCAGGGTCGGCGGGTATGCTGCCGTGACATTGCGGACGGGGGACCAAGGGTCGAAAACGGCCGGCTCTGTATCGGGATCGTGGCCGGTCACCTCTTTGGGCCACAGGCCTTGCTGCCGGCAGTACAGGTAGAAGCGCGAGCGATTGTTCCTCCCTGAACTTTCGGAAAGAACCGGACCCCCGACCGCCCGATAGGCTTCGTCTTTTGAAACCGGCGGTTGACGCGAGTAGAACGGATCTGGCTTGCTGTACCATTTACTGGAAATATCTCCATAACCCCAGAAGGAGACGAGGGCTCGCGGCCGCGGCTCGACATTGTAACCTGTCGTTAGCGTCAGATAGCCTCCCGCCGAGCCGCCGGCTACGGCAATTTTGGCAGGATCAGCCTGAAACAGCGTCGGCCCCTTCTCGCGTACCCAGCGATAGGCATCCTGCACATCGGTGAGAATTTCGGCGAGCTTCGTCTCTGGGGCCAGACGATAGTCGACGGAAACGACGATGAAGCCGTTCTTGAGCAACGCTTCCCGGAAGTTGCGATCGATGCCGCCGCGACCGCCCATGATCAATGCGCCGCCGTGAATCCACAAGACGACCGGTCGCGCGCCGCTCTCGGCTGGTCGATACACATCAGCTTTGATGGGACAGTCGCCAACGGTCTTGTAAACGTAGGTCATCTTGGTGCTCTTCGGCTGCTCGGCAACAGCAGAACTCGGGACCATCAAGCCAAGAATCGCCAGCAGCGCGAGTGCCTCGAAAGATTTGCAGAACGGCATATCAACTCCTTGGCCAAGACTATGGCTGCGATCCGCCATTTCCCCCGGGGGTTAGGAATTCTCGTTTAACCGCGACCCAGCGGGGAGCGCGTCGACCACAGAAAGACACGTCGCCGTTGGTTCACGCGCTCCCCGTTGGGTCGCGGTTAAACGATTGGAGCGCGCAACAACGAGAATGCACCCACGGCGGCTCACGTCCTTCCGGTATCACAAGCGTTGCTGATGCGTAGCATAGCCGAGAGCGGTGAGAACGTCATGGAGGGTTTCAAGATCTAAATCTTAAGCCCAAGGAACTCAGGAACGGCCGCAGCACGCAGATTGGGCCAAGCGTAAAGGAGGAGGCTGCACGGAGCCGAGGTCAGAGGGCCTGCCTTTCTTTCGAATCGTTTGCGGATTGCGCGCGCAGCGCCTCAATCTCGGATTTCACAACGCTTTCAAAGCAATCGGGACAGACGCCGTGGCTAAACTGAACGTCGGAATGAGCGCTCAAATACGCTTCGACTTGCTGCCAGTAATTGCGGTCATCGCGAATCCGTTTGCAGTAGGCGCAAATGGGTAGCAAGCCATGAAGTTGCTTGACCTGCGTCAGAGCAATCTCCAGCTCGCGCACGCGCGCGGCAAGATCGTTTTGAAGATCGAGGACCCGGGCCCCGGCCTTGAGACGTGCACGCAGCTCCGGAGGATCGAATGGCTTGGTGATGTAATCGTCCGCTCCAGCTTCCAGCCCCATGACGATGTCATCCTGGTCTGCGCGGGCAGTCAGCAGAATAATGTAGGTCGAGCGCGCGGCCGGCTTCTCCCGGAGCCTCTGGCAGACTTCCACGCCATCCATCCCCGGCATTTTCCAATCAAGAAGCAGCAGCTTGGGGGCAGATTCGGACTGGAGCTGCTCCCAGGCCTGCGCGCCGTCACAAGCGACGAGGACATCGTAGCCCCAGTCCGCCAAAGTGGACTCCAATAACTGCCGGGTGGTCGAATTGTCTTCAGCAATAAGAGTTCTCATATACTGTCCTGTTGCGCGCACCCGCTGAAGCTGGCTTCGCCAGCCAGGGTGAGCGATCATTGGGGACTTTACTCTCGGACGGAAGACTTCATTGTCGCCAGGCCAATCCGATCAGGCGGCCATTCAGTAACGATATGCGGCGGCCGTTGCCTCGAAGCAAGCAGTCGGCGACCCTGCGAAGGGGCGAGGCAACCTGGGAGTTCCGTAAAATCAATTCTAAAAGAACTTCCGTGCGGGGGAAAGCGGAAAGCCGAGCAAACCGGCAGCGAAGGATAGGTCAGGTCTGGAGAGACTTGGCCACAATGGAGTCAGGGGGTCAGGCCCCTTGACCGACGCGCTCTCAGGTACCGTCGGGGTTGATTCGCGTAGCGGGCCTACTTAGAATTCGCGCTTGCCGGAAACATCCAACGCTCTGCTGAGCATAATGCAAAGGAAGTCCGTGATGAAGCTCCCGAAAATGCCGGCAATGGAGTCGAACCCCGAAGGGGCAGCCATTCCTCGGAGAACGGTGTGGAACGGCGTGCTCACGGCTACGCCGGTCATGTTGACAGTCCTGGCCACCGTGTTGGCTGGGCTCTCGAACAGCGAGATGACTCTGGCTCAATACCACCGCGCTCTCGCCGCCCAGTTCCAGTCGAAGGCAGGCGATCAGTGGAATTTTTTCCAAGCCAAGCGCATTCGCGGCACCGGTCTTGAAATGACGATAGGTCTTCTCAACACCGCCTCAGCACCAGGAGAAATGAAGCCTGCCTTATTGCAAATTTCGGCCGACCGCATGGTGCAAGAACTTCGCCGCGCCCAGAAAGAGACGAACCGCTTGCAAGCTGCGCTCGACAGCAAGACCGTCGCCCTCGGACCGGCAGGGCCCGAGTTCCGCCAGGCCGCGGCCGCGGTTCTGCAAGCATCGCAGGACAGCCTCCAGAAAGCCGAGATGTCGCGCGACCGGATCAAACGCGAACTTGCCTTGCCGGATGTGCAACGGGCATTTACTTACCTGGGTACTGCCGAGGTGCCGCCGGCAAACACGAAGGTCGTTCAGGATCCCAACATCACGCAAGCGCTGCAGGCCGTTCGATCCCGGATTCCGGACCAAGAAATCGCGCCGCTCGTTCGGCAAGTACCGGAAGAGGTGCTTCGTCAGGCGCTGGAGACCGCCGAGGCCAATGTTCAAGCGGTGGAGCAGGCTGACAAACCGGTGAGCGATACCTTGAATCGGGTCGAGGCTCTAGTTCGGGAACAGGCGGAGTCGGCGCGGGCGCTCGTTCGCGCGGCGCGCAACCTGGATGGACTGGCGGCTGATTTGCCAGCCGGGGACAGCGCTGGCTTGACGGAAATCCGCAGTGCCGCGGCCGCGCTGGCCCGTTGCAGTGCGAATATCAAAACCTTAAGCGATGAGAGGCGCAATGACTTCAAGGCAGCACAGTACGGCTACACGGCCAGGCGCTACGAACGGGAAGCTCGTTATAACCAAGACGCCGCAGACCTCTATGAAATCCAGGTGCGCAAAAGCAGCACCGCCTCGGAGCGTAACCGGGGAAGGAGCAAACAGTTTTTCTTTGGCATGCTTGCCGCCCAGGCGGGGGTGACCATCGCGTCGTTTTCTCTCGCCGTGAAGTTCAAGAGCCTGCTGTGGAGCCTGGCGAGCCTTGCAGGCCTGAGCGCGATTCTGTTTGCGCTGTATGTGTATCTTTACGTGTAATCCAACCAGGCCTGGGCCGGCATCCCCTGCCAGGAATGTGGAATTCTTGGAGTTGCGTTTCTGGTTTTTTAAAGCAATCCTTTGGGCGAAAAAGGTAGACTAAGGAAGGTAGTTCGCATTCCCCGATTCATAGGTACCCAATGCCATGAAAGCTTTACCCCTGGTGCTGAGCCTTGGCTGTTTACTGGTCGTGACCGCCGGGCGGAGTTGCGCCGACGGAAAGAAAGACGACGTGCCTTCACTCATCAAGGATTTGAAGAGCAAAAGCCCCAAGGTCCGGATTTCTGCCGCAGAGGACCTCGGTCATATCGGAGCCATTCGGGCAGCGGATGCAAAGGATGCGATCCCCGTCCTCTATGAGATTCTCAAGAAGGATAAGGATGCCACGGTTCGCAAGGCCGCCGCAGCTGCTCTGGGACAGATGGATCCCGATCCTCAAGAAGCGGTGCCGAACTTCATTGAAGCCCTCAAGGACAAGGCCGCCCCCGTTCGTATTGCTGCGGCGGGAGCGCTGGCCATTCTAGGCGAGGAAGCAAAGGACGCCATTCCCGCTTTGCAAGAGGCCCAGAACGACAAAGACAAGGGTGTCAGTCGGGCCGCAAGGATGGCCATTCGAAGCATCCGTGCGAAAAAGAAGTAGGCTGGCTGGAACCTAATCCCAGAGAGCGCAGAGGCGAGGAAGGAATCCAAAGGACCAGGGAGGTGATGACCCGTTCTCTTCGGTGTTGAATTCTTGGCTGCCTTCTCTGCAGTGAATAGAACATTTCATGAAGCCTTGTATCAGTGAAGCGACAACTCTACCCTCCACGTTTGCCGATGATGTGTCCGCGTATGCCGGCGCCGGATTTTCCGCGCTGGAAGTCTGGCTCACCAAGCTCGAAACCCATCTGGAGCAGCAGTCAGCCGCCGACACGCGCAAGCTTCTCGAAGACAAGCAAATGACGCTCGCGGGGGCGTCCTATCAGGGGGGGCTTCTCCTCTCGCAAGGCGATCAACGTCGCGCCCACCACGAGCAGTTCCGGCAACGCCTGGAGCTATGCCAGCAATTCGGGATTGGTACTCTGCTGGTCGTCGCCGACTTTGTTGCTTCCATCGACCCGATGTCCCTGGAACGAGCCGTCGTCTCCTTGAAGCAAGCAGCGCAATGGGCGGCCGGGTTTCATGTTCGCCTGGCTCTTGAATTTCGCGCCAGGTCCACGTTCTGCGCAAGTCTCGACACGGCCCTGGCCCTGGTGACCCAGTGCGCCGAGCCAAACGTCGGCATCAACTTCGACGTGTTTCACTACTACACGGGACCAAGCAAATTCGAAGATCTCGGACTGCTCTCACCCGCTAATCTTGCCTTCGTGCAACTTTCCGATCTTGCCGGCGTCCCTCGCGAGCTGGCCACGGATGCCGACCGGGTCTTGCCGGGCGACGGTGACTTTCAGCTCACGCCCATCCTGAATCATCTGCGAGCGATCGGCTACGACGGCTGGGTTTCACTGGAGCTGATGAACCCAACCCTTTGGAGCACGAAGGCCTCGCAAGTCGCGGAGCTTGGGAAAATGGCATTGGAACGTCTCCTAGGCTCATAAGGCTGCTTTCTCTCTGGATCTCTTTTGGGTACTAGGCTAGAAGCAGACGCGGAAGGCGCCGGGGGCGCTTCTCCAGGCAATCCGCATGAAGGAACCAGGGAAGAGACGCTATACGGGCGCCTCGCGCTGATCAAGAGCGATGGGTAGAGTCACCTCCAGTTCGAATGGCGTAACCACTCGGCCGCTGAACGCTTATCAAAAGATGATTCGCGCCTTGAGCGATCGTCTCGTCGAGGCGCAGCGCCCCATCCGCATCCTGGATGCGATCAAGTGGGACGACGACATCGAACGCGCCTTCTTTGAAAAGGGCTGCCGGGAGCTGCCGCCTGTTACTCGCGATTACTATGCACGGCGACCGCTGCCGTTCGATCCCGAGCAGAAGCTCCAGGAGTTTCACACGATCGAGCGAGATGTGCGCCGTCAACTGGGTGAATTCAACGGCCCCGGCCAGATCATGACCCGAATGTGCCAGGAGTACCGCGAAGTGGTCCATATGCTGAGCCAGCGCGGTAGTCGGGCCTTTGCAGAAATCTCAGAGCGGCTGTACGGCAGCGCGTCAGACAGCTTTCACGCGGGCGATCCGAATCTCGCCGACCTCGGTCACTTGATGTCGGATACCCTCAATAACCTGTCTCACGAGACGATTTTCGGAGAAATCGAGCCGGCGCTCGATGCGGAAGAAACGGTGGCGCGCCTGTCGGCGCGGCTCAAAGGATACTTCCAGGACGAGCTTTCCGTCCGAGTACGCTTGTCCGATGGAATCGTGGCTGATGCCGCTGCCGGCAGCGACTATATCAAGATCCGGCAACAAGCCCGTTTCACGGATCGTGATGTCCGCCTGTTGGAAGTTCACGAGGGCTGGGTTCACCTCGGCACGACGCTCAATGGACAAAACCAGCCTATTTGCACGTTTCTGAGCAAAGGGCCGCCGTCATCCACGATCACTCAGGAAGGCCTGGCCGTCCTCACGGAAATCTTTGCTTTCGCATCGACTCCTGCCCGCGTTCGCCGGCTCACCAATCGGATCGAGGGAGTGGCGATGGCCGAAGCCGGCGCCAATTTTCTCGAAGTCTATCGCTATTTCTTGGGCGAAGGCTATGACCAACGCGAGAGCTATCATCACGCCAAGCGTCTATTCCGCGGGAGCTTGCCGGAGGGGTGCGGTCCCTTCACCAAAGACCTGTGTTACAGCAAGGGGTTCGTGCTCATCTATAATTTCATCCGGCTTGCGGTAAGACGGGGGATGGCCCGGCGCGTTCCTCTACTCTTTTGCGGCAAGACCACGCTCTGCGACATCAAGATCATCGCGCAGCTTGTTGAAGAAGGACTGGTCGTCCCACCAAAATTCTTACCGCCTCAGTTTGACGACCTGCACGCGCTTTCTGCCTGGATGTGCTATGCAAATTTTCTGAACCGGTTGTCTCTAAAGCGGATAGAGGAAGACTATGCCGGGTTGTTTTGACCGAAACTCTATCTGCGTTCCAGCGCCCACAGCCTGGGTCGAACCTGCAGCCTGGGGGGGTGGGATGGCTTTGGCGAAAAGCGGTTTTTAGGCGTGCCCAGCTGTTTTCGGTTGCTGCTGTGCGAAAAGTCGGTATGCTACAAGCGCAGCTAACGATCCTTCCACCATTGCTTTGCACCTATCACGAGGCACCGAGGATGCGCTTCTGGGCAGAATGCGGAGACTTCATCCGCGAGTCGCGTCGGCATTTCCATGATACTGGAGCGTTGCTGCCGAGTAGCCGATTCTTGGCACATGCTTTGGCTTCTGAACTCAGAAAACGACGCAACCCCTGTCGCATTCTCGAAGTCGGACCCGGGACAGGATCGGTAACACGGCATATCCTGCGAAACTTGCTGCCCAGTGATCAATTGGATCTGGTCGAATTGAACAGCCACTTCATCGCTATGCTTCAGCAGCGCTTCGACCGGGAGTGGAAGTTCTGGCAGCACCGGGATCAGGTGAAGTTGATTCGTGCAGCTGTTCAGGATTTAGAGGGTGAAGGGACTTACGATTACATCATTTCCGGGCTGCCGCTGAACAATTTTGGCGTTGCATTGGTACGCGAGATTTACCAGTGCTATACCCGATTATTAAAGCCAGGGGGCACGCTTTCGTATTACGAGTATGTGCTTATTCGACAGCTGCAATCGCCTTTTGTGCCGCGGCAGGAACGCCGCCGGCTTTATCAGGTGGGGCGGGTGGTCGGTAAATACATACGCACCTATCAGGTGCGGAAGCAGCGCATCTTCATGAACGTGCCACCTGCCGTAGTAAGGCATTTGCGCTTCAAGCCGGATGCCAGGACAAGCGCCAGCCTGGCTGAACGTCGGGAACAGCCTGTGCGGCCCGGTAGGGCGCATTGATTGCAGGTACAGCTGGATTCACGTCTTTGAGCATCCTGTAGAGTTTCTCCCTTAGAGTTTCTCCCTTCTTGCCGAAGGTATCTTCCGCATGCGTTCTGGAGCGAGCACTCCACCATCGAGAGTGCGCGTGTCGCTCCCGGCGAGGCCGCGGTCGTGCCCTGCCGTTTCAGTTGTTCACGTCAAGAGCCGAGGAGAGAATTTATGTCTACGCGAATGCTGATGGCCTTGTCGCAGGCGGCTGCACTGATTGTGTCGGTTAGTGCGCTATCACCATGCACAGCCAAGCCGCCCGACTTGCCCATCCAACAGAAGTTCGTCTGCGAGCCGTCCCTACAGACGGCGGAAGTTTCCGCATGCAACCCGGTTCAGGTCGCCGACCAAGATGCGAGCTCCGAGGTCTTGCTGCCCGGTGATCGCTCCGGGGCGATTCTGGTGCACGTATTCGAGCAGTACCACGAGGCTGCCCTCCAGTTTTGGACCAGGTTTCTAACAATCACCCAGTACCTGGAAGGCATGGAGCGAGCGTGCGTCTTCTCTGAACCGGCCTGTCCGGCAGATCGACGAGCGCTCCCACCGGATCGAACGGAACTGCCGGCCGACATGACCTGCCCGTACATGCGTGCCCAGGCTGCTCCTCAAACAAAGGCGAAAGGAAAGGTGAACGATTCAGCTGATGGCGTTTTAGAGAATCTTCAGAAGCTTCAACAGGCCGCAGGGCTCATGCAAACGGCTGAACATCAGTGCCGCATGGGAGATTTTGAGTCGGCCTGCAAGAATTACGAACAAATACAGAAACTCTGTCCGGGAAGCTCCTACGATCACGAAGCGGCAGCGCGACTGGTCCAGATCTATGTTGGCATCTTGTCTCGAACAGCGATTGCAGAAGGAGAAGAGCAAGAGGTCTCTTGCGACAAGGACACGAAGGGGGAGATCTCTCTTGGGCCGATTTCCGTTTCCTGGCAAATAGACAGCCGGGGACATGGCTCGCTGACATTGGCAATTGGCTACGGCAAGGATTCGAAATGATTTGCGAGAGATCATTCCGGCTTGCTAAGTTTTGACGAGTCGCTCGCCGAGCGTGCGCACCTGCTCCATACTGGTCTCGAGGCTGCGCTGCGCGCTGCGCATGCTCTGCATCGCCGTTTCTAGCTTTCTCACGCAATCGGTCAGGTCTCCGGCAGCACTGTCAGGATAGAGGAGGCAACTCGACAGTTCCTTGATGGCAGGCTCAACTTCTTTCTCGAGGATCTGCAAGCAATTGCGGCCGTGGTTCTCCGTCTCGATGGTTACCCGATGCAAGACCGTGAGTTGTGCGCCGTGCAGATTGGGATCGACGGTTCTCTCCGGATCGAGATTCACTTCGGCCGCGACGCTCTCCACAGTTTCCGTGACCCGTTCTTTCTGTTCTCCCGGGCGCGTGGAACCCTCGCCAGCCGGTGCCTGGGCGGCAGCCAGGCCAGCCTCCGCCTGTGCCAGGCCATTTTCGGCCTTCTCCCAGTTTGGCCGGATTTCCAGGGAAAGCTGGTAGTGCGATACCGCCGACGCGTACTGGCCCTTGTCCAGGTAGGCGTTGGCCAGGTTCAGGTGCGCATCCGGCATGCGTGGGTTCAGACGGGTTGCCTCATGGTATGCCTGGATCGCCAGGTCCAGTAGTTTTTTCCTGCGGTAGGCCAAGCCGAGGTTGTAGTATCCTTCGGCTCGGTGCGTATCCAATTGAATGCCGCGGCGCAACACCTGGATAGCTTCATCAACCTGATCGAGCCGATTGTAGACCGCGCCTAGATTGATGTGCGCCCCAGCGCGGAGCGGGTCGAGGCGCGTCACTTCCTTGAAGTGGTAGGCAGCGCTCGGCAGGTCGCTCAGCAAGAAACAGACGGTCGCCAGACCGTAGTGGACATCCGGGGAGTCGGACTTTATGTTCAGAGCGCGCATGTAGAACTGGCGAGCCTGCTCGTTGCTCCCTTGAGCAATCGCCTGACGAGCTTGGTGGCAAAGGCTCTCGATACTCTCACTAACCATCAGCGGTACCCCAGCTGGCGGTGGCGGGGAAGGAGACCTGGAGCGGCCACCACCCCTCCATCGTGCCGATTATACTCCCAGGTTTATTCGCACGCCAACGGCAAAAATTGGGCGATCCGATGCAGGCGTGCCCTTCCCCGGGGACAGCTGGAGAATGCTGACAACGACGGGGCCTTGAAAATCACCTTACAGTTGAAGCGTTCCCGCACCGTCTGGTGAATGATTGCCAGCCATTGTCTTGATCCCCTCAGTTTGTGGACGTGGAAATCCCACAGCCAACACGAGCAAAAACGATGCCATCACCGCGGTGCACCGTGAACCAGCGCGCGCTGAGAAATCCTGAAAAAAACTTGACAAGCAAATATGATCGAGGAGAATCGAATGTGACAGAAGTGGAGTCGCACGCACCTCCGCTTCTCAGGACGGCCTCTTCTCTGTTCCGGCCTCGCTGGGTTTCCGCAAGGTGATTCAGCGAGGTTTTTCTCTGCGCGACGCCACCAGCTCGACTCGATATGCGACGAATCCAGTAGAATCTTGGAATCAGCTCAGCAATTTTCCAATGGACTGGAAGGGGTGTCCCATGCACGCATTCGACCTTCAAGGCCATCGTGGCGCGCGTGGCCTCAAGCCGGAAAACACTTTTCCTGGTTTCGAGGTGGCTCTCGATCTGGGAGTGACGACCATCGAAACCGACGTCCACCTGACCCGCGACGGCGTGCCTCTCCTGGTCCACGATGCCCTGGTCAGCGAACGGCGCTGGCGGCTGTCTTCGGGCGTTGCCCCGCCGCATTCCGCGGGTCATCTTCTCATCAGCATGCTATCCCTCGCCCAGGTCCGTGAATTTCAGGTGGACCTCAATCCTGCTCCAGAACGATTCACGAAGCAGGATGCTACCGTGACACCGCTCGCTCGGCTCTTCGCCCAGCGCCTGGGAATCCATCCTTATACACCTCCGACACTGAACGAATTATTCGACTTCCTCAAGGCCTACACGGGCGAACTGGGTGCCCTGGCTGGGAAAAGCGAAGCGCAGCGACAGAAAGCGCGGCAAACACGTTTAGACCTGGAACTCAAACGGGTGGCCTTTTATCCCATGCTGATCGGCGACGATTTCGACGGTGAAGCTCCTGCCCTGCTCGAACGAAGTGTGGTCGAGATTGTCCATGCGGCCCGGATGCTCGAGCGCACCCTGGTGCGCAGCTTCGATCATCGCTCGGTACGCGCCCTGCGCCGACTCGAGCCAGGGCTGACAGCTTCTATCCTGACCGCCGAGACTGCCCTCATTGACCCTGGCGATCTGGCCCTCCAGAGCGACGCACAAACCTATTGCCCTGATTTTCGATTCCTGGATTTGGCCCAGGTGCGCAAGTCCCACGCCAAAGGCGTGCGTGTGGTGCCCTACACCGTAAACGAGCCCGACGAGTGGCAACGCCTGGTCAGCTGGGAAGTAGACGGCGTCACCACCGACTACCCGGACCGGCTGGCCGACTGGCTGCGCGATCGCGGGATCGTCTTTTGAAGCGTCGATGTCCTTCGTCGCGGAGGCTTGATGCTTTGCGCTCTTTGTTTGCACTCGCCTATTTCAATTCCTTGATGCAGATGTTGCGGAATTGGACCAAGGCGGGCGGGGCCACCCACTTGCCGGCCTTGGCGTCGTACCTACCATGGTGCTGAAGAGCAATGGGTCCTTCCGTGGGAACACCAGGTAATTGAGCGTTGGTGATCACTTCTTCGCCGTTCAATTTCACCCAGAGGCGGTCGCCTTTCATCGTGATCTCGAACGTGTTCCATTCACCGCGCGGCTTATCCATTCGCTTCTTGGGCGTGACTGCGGCACGGACTTCTGCGGGCAGCTTATCATTTGTGCGGTAGCCCCACACCTCGCCTGAGCCCACCGGCCACCGCCAAATGTTCACCTGACTATCTTCGTTACCACGTACGTAAATTCCCGAATCCACGTCCTCGATTTCTACCTTGACCACTTTGCCGTCAGCATCCTTTTTGGGACTGCCGTCAGGCCGTAGAAGGGGCACCTTCCAGGTGAATCCCGGTTCGTCGGTTTTCATTCGCCAATCGACGCGCAGGATAAAATCCCCGTAGGACTTCTTAGTCCACAGGTGCTTATCCGCCTTCGCTTCGCTTCGGGCGTCGTAGTCGATAACGCCGTCCACCACCTTCCAGTGGCCATTGTCGCCCGTCGGCACCTTCCAGCCGGAAAGATCTTTGCCATTGAACAACGATGTGAAACCTTCGGGTGCTCCAGAATCGTCGGCATACAGAACCAATCCTGTGCCCGCGAGTAGAGCCAGGATCCCCACTCCCCAGTAGATGCCACGCATGGATCGATCTCCCTTATTTGGATACTTTGCCCATGACTAAGGAAGGTACAGCGCGCGGCCTCGAAGTGCAAATCAGGAACAGGCTAAGTGAGAGGATTGGGACGAGGCGTGCGACAATCCAGCGAACGGCGACTGCAGCGTTGCCGACTCCTTCCGGCAACAAGGCACTTGTCGTGACGAGCTGCCCCTAACGACGCATCTCGGCAAGCGCCAGGTATAGGCGGCCGAGATGGTGCCAACTCTCCTCTTCGGGAAGTTGCGATAGGGCCTGAGTGAGCAGTGAACGCGCTTCCGCTGTTTGATTGGAAAAGAGGGCCGCCATCCCGCGGTTGAAGAGCACGGGCATGGTCTGGGCCTGCGCCTGCCATGACTGGATCGCTTCGTTGGCACGGCCAGAATGCCAGGCGAGAGCAGCTTCTTCGTTCGCCCAGGCCTCGCGCCACTCTGCTGGAACTCGCTCCCGAGCCGACTTGGCCACGTTGAGCGCGTCGTCGAAGCGCCGGGCAAGTCGTAGAAGGCCTAGCGCCAGGAGCGTTTGCGAAAATGGTTTCCCCGCGAACTCGATATCCTCCAGCGAGGAATCGAAGCGTGCGGCAGGAATTCCGGCTGGGCAGAGTTTGGAAAAGTCCGCTGCGCCAAGTAGGGGCTGAAGGCTCTTGATCATCTGCGGAAAATTGCCCACGCAGAAGGCGATCGAGGGGACGGACTCCTGATTCCTGATGCGCTGAAGCCAATCGGACGGCGTTGACCACTGCTTGGCGTCGAATCCAGGACGCAAGTAGCGCAAAGCTGCCAGTGCCCCATCCCAGGCAAGCCGAGGGTCTACGGGCGAAGCCGGCACGGCTTCGAACGGAACCACCTCGGCTGTCGCATCGCCGAGACCAAGCCCTGCGGCGTGGGCGTCTACCTGGCGCTTAAGGTATTGATCCAGCAAATCGGACAAGAGCGGCTGGGAAGGCTCATTTCTAGGCTCGTGGGTTTGCGTCATGATCGCGCCTCCTGGGAGAATCGGGTGCACTCCGTTCCGTATCACAAAATGAACGTCGCGGCAAACAAAACTTGCGCAAGCCGAACCGTATTTTGTTAGCGCGTCCCCCTCTGTCCCAGGTTGGGTTTGCTTGCAACTGGCGCAGCTGAACGGCGTTGTCGTTGCTAGCATGAATGCATGGATGTTCTTGTCTGTCGCGGATGC
>Ga0116223_10000220_pt1 | contig 74595 bp, 76 predicted proteins | sample Sb_taG_3_FD_90092 | JGI IMG/M metagenome (GOLD analysis project Ga0116223, IMG submission 90092) | Peat soil microbial communities from Weissenstadt, Germany - Sb_50d_a_PC metaG | ecosystem: Environmental > Terrestrial > Soil > Wetlands > Peat | place: Germany: Weissenstadt | collected 2010-09-21 | reverse complement strand
CTGGTGCCATCATGGCAGCGCTGGCCCATGTTGGTAACGAACTCTCTGCGACAGGCCACTAGCCGCTAGCTTTGATGCGGTGGCGCGAACGTTAGAGGAATCACCAGAACCATTGGTGGGTTGGTGAACAGACGGATTGAGCATGAACGAGCTAGAAGCTAGCAACTGGTAGCTAGAAGCTGCTCGTCAAGGAGACGAAATGAGTCAGGCAATTGGATTGATCGAAACCAGAGGCATGGTGGGACTGGTAGAAGCGAGCGACGCGATGGTGAAGGCTGCCAGCGTGGAGCTGGTGAAGACCGTGCAGATTGGCGGGGGCTACGTGACCACCATTGTGCGCGGTGATGTGGGCAGCGTGCGCGCCGCGGTGGACGCTGGCGCGGCGGCGGCCAAGATGGTGGGAGAGCTGGTGTCGAGCCACGTGATTCCGCGGCCCCACGATGCGCTGGTGGAACACATGTTGAAGTAGCGCCGGCCCAGCTTTTAGCTATTAGCTCTTAGCTTTTAGCTCGGTCGAGGCTACGGAAGCGCTGGAACTTCCTCCCCATTTTGCGAGCAACGCAGACGTGGAGAGGCTGGACGGATTCACAAGACAGAAGTGGAGAACGCACATGGCGAGTGAAGCACTGGGAATGATCGAAACCAAGGGCCTGGTGGCCCTGGTGCAGGCAACGGACGCGATGCTGAAGGCGGCCAGCGTGAAGTATATGGGCTGGAACAAGGTTGGCAGCGGCCTGGTGTCGGTGTACGTGACCGGCGATGTGGGCAGCGTGCGGGCCGCGGTGGATGCAGGCGCAGCCGCAGGCCGCGCGGCCGGCGAGGTGGTGAGCGTGCACGTGATCGCGCGCCCGCATGACTCGCTCGGCACGATTGTGCCGAAGTAGAGGCTCGCGTAATCCCACCCTAGCCGCAAAAAACAAAGACGCGGCGAGGGTGGGGCACCCGTCCATCGAACAAGGGGGGCTTCAGCTCCAGAAGGAACGCGGCCGCGCAAGAGGTTCGCAAATGTTTATAGCGAAAGTGATTGGAAATGTCGTTTCCACGCAGAAGATCGCAAAGTTTCGCGGGATGAAGCTGCTGCTGATTCAGCCCTACATCAACAAGGAAGGGAAGCTGCAGATCTCGGGAAGCTCAGTGGTCGCGGTCGATGGCGTGGGTGCCGGCGAGGGCGAGTGCGTGCTGTTCACGCAGGGCAGTTCCGCGCGCCTGACGCCCGCAACCAAGGATGCGCCCGTCGATGCGGTGATCGTGGGCATCGTGGACACCATTGAGGTGGGCGGCGCGACGGTTGCGAAACCGTAGCGGGAGATTCGGGGAGTTTCGAAATGCAGACGCAACAACAAGTCTCGCCAGAGGTGATTGCAGAGATTGCCAGAGAGGTGGTAGCGCGGCTGCGCACGCAGATGCAGCCGGCCCCGGTCGCGGCGCATGCGGCAGTGACGACAGCGCCAAGAGCCGCAGTTGCCCCGCGTGACGGAGTGTTTGCCACCGTGGATGAAGCCGTGAATGCGGCCTATGAGGCGCAAAAAAAGGTCGCCGCGCTGAGCCTGGCTGACCGCAAGCGGATCGTCGACATCATCGTCCGCATCTGCAACGACCGGCGCGAAGAACTTGGCCGCATGGAGCTGGAAGAGACCAAGGTTGGCCGGCTGGATCACAAGATTCTGAAGCTCACCAACATGCGCTTCGTTCTGGGTGTGGACGCGCTGCACACCGAGGCGCGCAGTAATGAAACCGGCGTGTGCCTGATTGAGCACGCACCGTGGGGCGTGATCGGCATGATGCTGCCGGTGACGCATTCGGTGCCCACTATGGCCTCGAACGCCATCAATGTTGTTGCCGCCGGGAATGCGGCGGTCTTTGGGCCGCATCCTTCGGGCGCAAAGGTGGCGCAGTACGCGCTGCAACTGTGGAATCGCGAGATCGAGCGCGAGCTGGGCGTCGCCAATGTGTTCACCACCACGGTTGAGCCGACGATTGAAGCCGCCGAGCAGATCTTCCATCATCCCAAGGTTGCGCTGCTTTGCTGCACGGGAGGCGCGGCGGTGGCGCAGGCCGCGGCCAAAACCGGCAAACGCGTGATTGCAGGCGGCCCGGGAAATCCGCCGGTGGTGGTGGATGAAACGGCCGATCTGGATCGCGCCGCACGATGCATTATTGAAGGCGCGGCTTTTGACAACAACCTGCTGTGCATTGGCGAGAAGGAAGTGTTCGTTGTAGCCTCTGTGGCCGATGCGTTTATTGCCGCGATGAAGCGCGCCGGCGCATACCAGCTCGACCGCTCGGCCATCGATCGCCTGACCAAGGCGGCATTCAGTTTTGAAGGTGGCGGAGGCGGTGGATGCGCCCGCGCGCATGTGAAGAAGAATCTCGTGGGCAAGGATGTTGCCGTACTGGCGAAGGCTGCAGGAGTGCAGGCGCCGCCGGGAACCGATCTGCTGTTCGGCGAGACCGATGAGAATCATCCGTTTGTTGTGGAAGAGCAGATGATGCCGTTCGTCCCCATTGTGCGCGTCAGTTGCGCCGATGCGGCCATCGCCGCCGCTGTCAGGGCCGAACACGGCTACCGGCACACGGCCATCATCCACACCAACAATCTGGAGACTGCGACGCGCATGGCGCGCGCCATCAACACTACGCTTTTCATTCACAATGCAGGTTCGCCGGCATCTTTGGGTGTCGGCGGGCCAGGTTACTTCAGCCACACGATTGCGACTCCGACGGGCGAGGGAATCACTACTCCGCTCACATTTACGCGGGAGCGGCAGATGGTGGTCGGAGATGCGTTGCGAATCATTTGAGAGCAGTGGTCAGTGATCAGTGGTCAGTGGTCAGAAAAACAGGGGCGTAGGGACCAGGGGCTGGGGACTAGAGAACAAGGATTTGGGAAACAGGTCTTCGAAATGTTTTTGGCGCGCGTTGAAGGAACGGTCGTGGCAACAGCAAAGCATCCGTCGCTGAGTGGATGCCGGTTTCTGGTGGCGCGGCGGCTTGAAGCCGATGGATCCGCGGCCGCGGAGCCGAACGTGGTGGTGGATTGGCTGGGCGCGGCGCGCGGCAGTACCGTGATGGTTTCAACCGACGGCGATATTGCGCGGGAGCGGTTCGGCAACAACACTCCGGCGCGCATGGTGGTGGTGGGGATCGTGGATGCGGTGCAGCAGCCCGAGATACCCGAAAATGCGTCGCTGGCGTCGAAGCAGGCTGGCGAAAAAAGGAGCGCGGCATGAGGCTCGGCATCGTGCGCGGACACATCACCTTGACTCCGGCGGTTGAGTCGTTTCACTCGCGGACGCTCGCCATCCTTGAGCCGGTTACGATACAGAATTTGCGGGCGAAGAACGGGCAGGGCGGTGGCAAGGCGCTGATCGCGATCGACGAGCTCGGAGCAGCGACGGGCCAGATGGTGGCATTCACCGAGGGGCGCGAGGCGGCGAATCCTTTTTATCCCGCGCCGGTGCCCGTGGATGCGTACCTGGCGCTGATTGTCGATACGGTTGACGTTGCGCAATAGAGAGTTTTGATCGGATTCCGAGGTGAGGAAGTGAAGCACGGAGAAAAGAGCATCGATCTGGGCAGCCGCAAGCTTGTGGCGATGCGCGATGTGCAGGATGCGCTGGCGGCGGGCGCTACCAGCATTGAAACGGCGGCGAATTGCGTGGTGACGCCTTCGGCCCGGGACTTCCTGCAGCAGCACGGCATCGAGCTGGTGATGGACAAGGCGGCGGATGCATCCGCTCCGGCTGCTTCGGACGATTATGCTTCAGCGCCCGCCGCAGTCAAGAGCCAGGCCGCTGTCAATCGCCGGCTGTTTACCACGCCGGAAGCTGAAGAGATCAAGAAAGAGATCTGCTCAGTGGGCCGCAAGCTGTGGATGCGCCAGTTCGTTGACGGCAACGGCGGCAACATCTCGTATCGCATCGGGCCGAATGAGGTGTTGTGCACGCCGACTCTGGTGAGCAAATACGACCTGACGCCCGAGGACATCTCGCTTACGGATCTTGAAGGCAATCAGATTGCCGGTTCGAAGCCGCGGACCAGCGAGCTTCTGCTGCATCTGGAAATCTACAAGTCGGTGCCCGAGGCAAAGGCCGTCGTCCATTGCCATCCGCCGCATGCCACGGCCTACGCCATCACCGGCCGCGTGCCGCCGAACATGATCATCCCGGAGTTTGAAGTTTTCGTGGGCAAGGTTGCGATTTCGCCCTACGAAACGCCGGGGACGAAAGCGTTTGCTGAAACCGTTCTGCCTTACGTGCGCGAGCACAACACCGTGCTGCTCTCGAATCACGGCATCGTTTGCTGGGCCGATACGGTGACGCATGCGGAATGGTATGCGGAGGTGCTTGAGACATATTGCTGGACGTTGATGCTGGCCACGCAGCTGGGGGTGCCGATCTCAACCATCTCAGAGCAGCATGGCTCCGACCTGCTGGCGATCAAGAAGAAGCTCGGCCTGCCCGATATTCGCTTTGACACCTCGCGGATGAAGGAGTGCCAGCTCTCCGATCTCGAAGTTCCCGGCTCAATCGCATTGGAACCGACCCCGTGCGACGGGAACAACAGCAACGGCGGGAACGGCGGCGCTGACCTGGAATCGCTGGTGAAGGCGGTGACGGACGCGGTGATGGAGAGGCTGGAAAACAGGGAATAGGGATCAGGGAGTAGGGAATAGAAATACGGGACCAAGGGAACAAGGGTCCGAGGGAACAAGCCAGCGACGGAGCATGGGAACGAAGCGCAACACAGAGCCACGATGAAGGGTGCTGAACGGCAACTGAGAATCCGGCAGATGCTTGAGACCCGGGACTTCATCGACTCGGAGACTCTTTGCCGCGAGCTGGACGCATCAGAGTCCAGCGTTCGCCGCGATCTCGACATCCTGGAACAGGAGGGCCTGCTGCGACGCGTCTATGGGGGCGCGGTCGCGGTGCAGTCGCTGCCGGGCCGAGCATTCGACTACGCGGCAGAGAGCGTGCGCCTGAGCGAAGAGAAGGACCGCATCGGCAAGCTCACGGCCGGCTTGATTGAAGACGGACAAACCGTGATCCTCGACGGCGGCTCGACCGTGGCCGCGGTGGCCCGCGAGCTGGCCTCGAAATCGCTACATATCGTCACGAATTCGCTGCCCATAGCGGAGACCTTTGAATCGCTGCGCAACATCGAGCTGACGCTCACCGGCGGCTATCTCGATCCGCGCCTGCGCGTGATGCTGGGTCCGTTTTGCGAGCAGATGCTCGGCGCTATTCGCGCCGATGCCGTGATCATGGGCATTGGCGGCATCACCGAAAGCGGAATCAGCAACAACAATACCCTTGTGGTTGGGTCGGAGCAGAAGATGATTGAGGTGGCGAGCCGGGTGATCCTCGTGGCCGACCACACTAAGTTTGGCCGGGGAGGCATGATTCCGGTGGCGCCGCTCAACGCTGCGCATGTCGTTGTGTCGGATGCGGGGCTCGGCTCGGAATACGTCGCGCTGCTGCGCGACAATGGCATTCAAGTGCTTCTGGCATAATCGGAGCGGCTACCGAAGAGGATGGGACAACCGCAGGAAACCTGATGCAAATTGACGCGCACGACGTTTTGATTGTTACCGATGTGCAGAATGATTTCTGCCCCGGCGGCACGCTTGCCGTTCCGCACGCCGACGAGGTGATCGCGCCGATTCATCGCGTCGCGCCACTCTTTGAGCACATCATTCTCACGCAGGACTGGCACCCGGCGAATCACACTTCCTTCGCGACGTCGCATCCCGGCAAGCAGCCGTTTGAGACCGTTGAGCTCGCTTATGGCGCGCAGACGTTGTGGCCTCCGCACTGCGTGCAGGGCAGCGCCGGCGCGGAATTTCACCCCGCGCTCCACCTTCTGCAAGCGGAACTGATCCTGCGCAAGGGATTTCGCTCGCAGATCGATTCCTATTCGGCATTCTTTGAAAACGATCGAGCCACGCCGACGGGTCTTGCCGGTTATCTGCGGGAACGTGAACTGACGCGAGTCGTTCTTGCGGGGTTGGCCTATGACTATTGCGTCGGCTACTCCGCGCTAGACGCGCGGCGCCTCGGCCTGGAGGCATTTGTTCTGCGCGACGCCTGCCGCGCCATCGACCTGAACGGTTCGGCCGCCGCCATTGAGAACGAGTTTGCGAGCGCAGGCGTAACGGTCATCACATCGGCGAAGCTTTCCGGCTGACGCCGCCTGACCTAAAATTGCTTAAGGCCTGCCGAACGAAAGAACCTCTCCGCGTATGTCGCGCAACTTTTACATTCTCGCCGCCACACTTGGGTTCTTCGCTCTTGTCTCGGGGGGCATGACGCTGGTGCCTTCAAACTTTCAGCCGGGACTGCCGGCCAACGGCTCGCTGTGGCGCACACTTGCGCTCATTCTTCTTCTGGCGGCGCTGGCGTCGGCTCTGGTGGGTACCATGAGCAACCTTTTCGAGCAGGTGGACCGGCGCAGCGAAGAGACGCGCCGCACGGCGCGGAAGAGGCGGCGCGGCAAGTAGAGGCAGTGGGTCAGCAAGTCAGCAAGCCAGCGAGTCGGCCTGACCCTGCCCTGGCAAAGCCAGAACGGGGCACCCGCGTCCGCAAATTAAAATGAGGGAGTGCGGTGCATCTCTCCCGCACGGGATCGAGCAGGCGATGTACGAAGTTACCGTGGAGGCAGATTTTTCCTCCGGCCACTATCTCCGCAACTACCGGGGCAAGTGCGAGAACCCGCACGGGCACAACTACAAGGTGCGTATCACGCTGGCCGGCACTGAACTCGACGAAGCGGGCCTGCTGCTCGACTTCAAGCTGCTCAAGCAGGTGCTGCGGCCGGTGGTTGAACGCATTGACCACCAGATGCTCAACGACCTGGAACCATTCACCACGCTCAATCCGTCGGCCGAAAACATCGCAAAGTATTTTTACGACGAGACCAACCGGTCGCTGGCTAGCATCACTGCCGGCCGCGTGCGCGTAAAAGACTGCACCATCTGGGAGACGGACTCGACGACTGCGACTTATTTCGAGTAGCTGCGGGGTGCTGGCTCGGATCGTTGGTTCGTTAGGGGGTTCGCTCGCGGGTTCGGTCGCCAAACCTCAGTTCATCTCGCTTGACTTCGACTGCAGGTACTTATTAAAGGGAACCTCAAAGGAGAAGAGCTCTTTGCCATCGGCGTCGCGCAGCTCGCGCACATAGAGCTTGGCGCCGACCAGCGGATTGCTCAAGCCGGAGACGTCGTAAAACAGGAATCCCGCGCGCGTGGTGTGCGGCTCAACCACAAGAGCCGAGTACTCGAATTCATCGAAGTCGGCCTCAATCTCCTTGTTGCTGCCCTTGGGCTTGGTGTGGATCGGCGGCAGCGGGCCGGGCAGGGGAATCTTGGATCCCTGGCGCTCCTTGCGCGTCATCAATCGCTCCACGTCCTCCGGCTCGGCTGCCTGGATGCGTTGGCCCTCCGCCGTCTCAAAAAGGATCCGCGCGTCGCGCAGCGAGATAGGGTGGTCTCCCTGGTTGGTCACAATGAGGCGAACCGGCATCACGTCGTGGCCCAGGTAATCGACGCGGAAGATGGACCCTTTTTCCTTGGTGTCATAGGGCTCGACGGCGATGGCCACGTGTTCGTCAGGATGCACTTCCACGGCCGGATAGGTGGTGGCAGCCTGCACCGGCGGCGAGACATGGTCGCCCGCCATGGCGGGCAGTGCCAGAAAGAGCAACAACCAAGGAATCCGGGGCAAAGTTTTCACCGTGTCCGACTGTATCATCTTGTTGACTGGGCACCCAATGGTTAGACCGGAGCTAACCCGTTTCGGTTACGTATGCTCCTTCTTTTCTATAACGTTGTCTTGATGCTGGCACTGGTTGCCGGCGCGCCGTGGTGGCTTTGGCGCATTGCGACTACGCGCAAGTATCGCGAAGGGTTGCGGGAACGCCTGGGCCGGGTTCCCAGGCGGCTAAGGCAAGGTTCCCTCCCCGACGCCGAGCGCCCGCTGATCTGGGTGCACGCGGTTTCTGTCGGCGAGGTGCTCGCGGTGACTCGCCTCGTTAAGGACCTTGACGTTGCGCTTCCCGGCTACGAGGTTGTTGTCTCAACCACCACCCGCACCGGCCAGGCGCTGGCTCGCGAGCGGTTTGGAGCCAACCGGGTGTTCTACTGCCCGCTGGACCTGCCGTGGGCCGTGAGCAACTATATGCGCGCTCTCAAGCCGAGCCTCCTGGTCCTGGCGGAATCCGAGTTCTGGCCGAATTTGCTGGGCGGCTGCTTCCGGCGCGACATCCCAGTTGCGGTGGTGAATGCGCGCATCTCCAGCCGTTCGTTTCCGCGCTATGAAAAGCTGCCCATTCTGTGGCGCCCGCTGCTGGGGCGGCTGAATTGCGTGCTTGCCCAAAGCCAGACCGATGCCGACCGGCTGGTGGCGCTCGGTTGCCGACCTGAGCGGGTATCGGTTGCCGGCAATCTCAAGTTCGACGTGCGCGTGCGAGAGGAGGCCGAAGCGACGCGGTTCCTCAAGTCGTTGACCGCCGGACTGCGGTTCGTAGTCGCAGGCAGCACGCTCGATGGCGAGGAAGCTGTGCTGATTGAAGATTGGCCTCGGATGCTTGTCGCCAATCCCAGGTTGGCGATGATTCTCGCGCCGCGCCATCCTGAGCGGTTCGACGCCGTTGCTGCGCTGCTGGAGAAATCGGGCAGATTGTGGTGCAGGCGGTCAGAGTGGAAGCCGAGACCGGCACGTCCGCTTCGGCCCGGGGAAATTCTGCTGCTCGACAGCATCGGCGAGTTGGCTTCGGTCTATTCGCTGGCGAGCGTTGCGTTCGTCGGCGGCAGCCTGGTTCCAGCCGGCGGGCATAATCCGCTGGAGCCGGCGCAATTCGGCGTGCCCATCGTGATGGGACCGCACTACGCGAACTTCATCGCCATCACCGACAGCCTGCGCAAAGCCAATGCGCTGCGCATCGCCGAAGTGGAAGATCTGGCCACGGCCCTGATCGCCCTCATCAACGATCGCGAGTTGGCAGTGGCTATGGGCGCGCGCGCCATCGAGGTTTTCGAGCGGCAGGCGGGAGCGACTGACCGCTGCGTGGCGGCTATTTGCAGATTGCTTGGGGTGAATGCGGCCGGAGAGCGCGGCTGATGAAGCGCGCAGAACGGCCGCTGCTTTGGCCGCTTGTGCCGGTCTACCGGCTCGGCTTGGCGCTGCGCGAGTTTGAGCTGCGCTCGGGGCTGAAGCCGGTGCGGCGTCTGCGGTGGCCGGTGATCAGCATCGGCAATCTGTCGACTGGCGGCTCGGGAAAGACGCCGCTGACGATTACGCTGGCGAGGGCGATTGCGGCGCGCGGCGTGTACGTGGATCTGCTTTCGCGCGGCTATGGCCGGTGCGGTAAAGCTGCCGCGCGTGTCGACTCCAACGCTACGGTGGCGGAGTTCGGCGACGAGCCGCTGGTGATTGCGCGCGAGGCCGGTGTGCCAGTGTATGTTGCGGCAGAGCGTTACGAGGCTGGGTTGATGGCGGAGGGAGCAAGTCTGCAAGACAGCCAGTCAGCGAGTCAGCGAGTTGGCGTGCATCTTCTCGACGATGGGTTTCAGCATCGACAGCTTGCGCGCGATGTGGACATCCTGCTGCTGAGCCGCGCCGATTTGCACGACCATCTGCTGCCGGCCGGAAATCTTCGCGAAGCCTTGCACGCGGCGGAGCGCGCCGACGTGATTGCGATCCCTGCGGATGAAACGGATGTGGAGGCGGAGATCCGATCGCGCGGCTGGCGTGCCGAAGTCTGGCGCGTGCGGCGCAGGATGGATGTGCCGCAAGTCGATGGGCCGGTGTTTGCGTTTTGCGGCATCGCGCGGCCGGGGCAGTTTTTCGATGGACTGGAAGCGGCCGGAGCGAGGGTCGCCGCGCGGGTTGCGTTTCCCGATCATCACAACTATTCGGCGCGCGATCTCGAGCGGCTCGCGTCGCAGGCGCAAGCGGCCGGAGCTACGGCGCTGCTGACCACGGAGAAAGATCGTGTGCGGCTGGGAGCGAACGCGGCATCGCTGCCGATCAAGACTGTGACATTGCGGATCGAGGTTGAGGATGAAGCGGTAATCGTTGACTGGCTCCTGCGCTGCGCGGCAGTACAAGGATGAAAACTCCTACCGTAGCCCAGCGTCGATTCGCTTACAGCCGCTCGTCCATCGGAATCCACGGCGAGGGATAGACGGGGCCGATGTATTCGGCGCGCGGGCGGATCAGGCGGTTGTCGTCGAGCTGCTCGATCACGTGCGCGGCCCAGCCGGCAACGCGGCTCACGGCGAAGATCGGCGTGTAGAGATCGATGTCGATGCCCAGCGTGGCGTAGGTCGAGGCCGAATAAAAATCAACGTTGGCGTTCAGCTTTTTGTCTTTGTTGATGAAGAGCTCGATGGCGCGCGACATCTCGTACCACTTGGGATTTCCCGAATCTCTGCCCAATTGCTCGCTCATCTTGCGCAGGTGGGTGGCGCGCGGGTCCTCGGTCTTGTAGACGCGATGCCCGAAGCCGGAGATCTTCTGCTTGGCGGCAAGCATGTTCTTCACGTACTCCACCGGATCGCAGCCCTGCTTGTCGATGGTGAGCAGCAGGCGCATCACGCCTTCGTTGGCGCCGCCGTGCAGCGGGCCTTTCAGCGCGCCGATGGCGCCGGTGATGGCTGAATGGATGTCGGAGAGGGTTGCGGCGATGACGCGGGCGGCAAAGGTGGAGGCGTTCAGTTCGTGGTCGGCATGAAGAATGAGTGCAATATCCAACGTTCGTGTGGCTGTCTCCGAAGGCTTTACGCCATTCAGCATCCAGAGGAAATTGCCCGCGTGGGTGAGTGACCGGTCCGGCGGAACAATTTCCTTTCCCTTGCGCAGCCGGTCATAAATGGCCACGATCATGGCGATCTGCGCGGTCAGGTTATAAGCTTTGCGCACGTTGGCATCGTGCGAATTGTCCTTCTCATCGGCGTCGTAGAAGCTCAACGCCGACACCGTAGTTCGCAGCACTTCCATGGGCGTGGCCGAGGTAGGAAACGACCTCAGCAGGTCGATGATGCGCTGATCGAGCGACCGGGCCAGGGCGAGTTGCGAAGAGAATTCCCGCAGCGCCAGCTCATTCGGCAGAAAGCCGTTCCACAACAGGTAGGTGGTTTCCTCAAAGGTCGAGTGCTCAGCCAGCTCGTGAATGTCGATGCCGCGGTAGGAGAGGATCCCCGCTTCTCCATCGATCCAGCAGATACCGGAGTTCGCGGCGACAACGCCTTCCAGACCCTTTCCTGCGACAGCGGTCGGCATAGCCTTGGTTTCTCCCCTTCTTGTGGGCTGTTTGGCCGTTGCGGTGGACTTCCGGGCCGCGAAGAGGTCCGGCGCCAAAAAACACGCCAAAGACCTTTATAACTTAGCCGTTCCGTGCTTGTCACGGATTGCGGGACCGGACACCATCGGTCGTTGGCCAGTTGTGCACCATTGGGATGAAAAGCTGCACAACCCGGGCCGGTTCGATATATTCTCTGTAGATTCCCAGGAGGCGCGAGGGGCGTTCCGGTTTCGGGAGGCGCGAACCCCTCCGAATGACCGTCAACCATGGGGAGTTCCGGAACGAGTGAGACAAATTCCCCCCAATCTGGCGTCTAACCGGACAAGATGCCGAGATACCGCCAGGCGTGGTTCCTTTGAAGGGACCTGCCTGCCCAGGAAAGGTAACGAATGAGCGACGAACTTGAAGAAGCACCCCGAACTTACTCCGGCGCCCTGCTGGCGGCAATTGCTGTCGCCCTTCTGGCTGCCATCGCCAGCCTCATATGGTGTTTTACGCTGGGCAGCCGGATGAGCACCGCACAAGCGGAGCTGACCGACACACAGCAGCAAAACGCCAAGCTGGCCGCCGACCTGCGGGAGACCGAGGCGCGGCTCCAGGTGACCACCGATGAGCTGGGCAAATCGCTGGGCCTGACGCAGAAGCAGTTGGACGAGCGGGCGCAGGCGATCATCCAGCGTGAGCAAGCCGACGAGCAGAAACTTGAAAGCGAACAGAAGCAGACCGCGCAGCAGGTCAGCCAGGTTTCCAGCGCCGTGACGAACGTGCAGTCGGATGTAGGCGGCGTGAAGACCGACCTCACCAAAACGCAAACCGATCTGGCGACAACCATCACCCAGCTCTCGCAAGTGCGCGGCGATTTGACCAATACAAACAGCGTGATTGCCCGCAATCATGACGAGCTGGTGCTGCTCGAACACAAGGGCGACCGCAATTACTACGAGTTCAGCCTGAGCAAGGGGCAGCGCAAACCCGTGGGCACGGTCAGCATGGAGCTTAGAAAGACCGACCAGAAGCGCAACAAGTTCACCCTTGACATCTTTGCCGACGACAAGGTGTATGAGAAGAAAGACCGGAACGTGAACGAGCCTTTGCAGTTTTACAGTGGCAAGGATCCCGCTCTCTACGAGATCGTAGTCAACAACATCAATTCAAGGAATGAGATTTCGGGCTATCTATCCACGCCCAAGGGCGCGCCGGCACCGGCTACTGCTCAGTAATTGCCACATGGGGCGCGACGGTGAGGTTGGGCTGGTACCGGAAGGTGAAGGTATAGTCCAGCTTTGTGTGCCCGTCCCACTCCTGCTTGGTCATGCGGAATGAGGAGACGAACGATGCCTCCAGGGTCTGGCCGGGCTGCAACGTGGTGTCGAGCGGTGAAAGGCCCTGGTCGTGCGGCACCGGAAGGTCGGGATAGGCGATAAAGATCCGGTCATAGTCAGTCTTGTTTGCCGCATAGCTGGAGTGGATGCCGTCACTGAGCGTGGCATTGGTCACCACGTTGGTGAGGAATAGCGGGAAATTGCTCTGGTTGTGCAGCCTGACCTTGGTAAAGACCATCACCTGGTCAACCTCTTCCGTGGGCATCGGCGCGCCGTTGGCGTCGAAGCCTGACGTTTCAGTATGTTGCGGGTGCGCCCACACAGAAAGAATATCGGCGGTTGCGACCGGCGGCTTTTGTCCCAGAATCACGTAAAGCGCAATCGCGGCGGTGACCACCACGGTAGCGATGATCGCGGCCACGACCACATGACTGGTGCCTCTGGTCAGCTCCTCGCCGCGCGCTGCATCGTCCTGGTCTTGTTGCAATAGGCTCATAGGCGTCCCAATCCTCGTTGCGCCCTTATCTTATCTCCAATTGCATGTCACAGGCCATGGCTTCCGTGGAGCGCAGTCCTGCCGCCTTATGCCCGTGGCCGCAGGCCGGCCAGAAAGCCCTTGGCATCTCGCGTATTCAGCACGTCTTCAGGAGTCAACCAGGCGCGGCGTAGTTGTCGCGCGCCGTATCCCATCTTTCCCAGGTTTCGGCTGTCATGCGAATCCGACGACATGACAATCTTGCAGCCCAGCTCTTTCGCCAGCCGCAGGTCATGGTCATTCAGGTCAAGGCGCTCCGGCGCGGCATTGTGTTCCATGGCCACGCCCAGCTCCGCCGCGCGCCGCAGAATCGCACCCATATCCAGGGCGAAGGGTTCCCGGCGCAGCAGCAGGCGGCCCGTGGGATGGCCCAGAATCCGGACATTGGGATTCTCAATGGCCCTCATCACTCGCTGCGTCATCTCCTCGCGACTCTGATCAAAGCGCGAGTGGATGCTGGCGATGACCACATCCATCTGCGCAAGGACTTCATCGGCCAGGGCGAGCGCCCCGTCGGCCAGAATGTCCACTTCGATGCCGGTAAAGATGCGAATACGACCTTTGATGGCACTGTCCACTTCGCGTACCTGCTTGATCTGCTCCAAAACGCGCTTTTCATCCAGACAGTTGGTGATGCCAATGAATTTCGAGTGGTCGGTGATGGCGATGTACTGGTAGCCGCAGGCGATGGCGGCCTCGGCCATTTCACCAATGGAATTGCGCCCGTCGCTGGCCGCGGTATGCATGTGCACGTCGCCGCGGATATCGCTGAGGGCGACAACGCGCGGCAGCTTGTGGTCCGCAGCGGCATCGATCTCGCCCAGGTTCTCGCGCATCTCCGGCGGCATCCAGTCCATCTTCAGGGCCGAGTAGATTTCTTCCTCGGTAGCCGCGGCCACGATGGACTCGTCGTCGAGCCGGGCCAAAGCCCACTCGTTCAGGGTGTAGCCCATCTTGAGCGCGCGCTGGCGCAGCACCACGTTATGGGCCTTCGATCCGGTGAAGTACTGTAGCGCGGCGCCGTAAGAGGCCGAAGGCAGCAGGCGCACGTCCACCTGCATGCCCTGCGCGACGTGGAAGCTGACCTTGTTTTCGCCCTTGACGATGATGTCGTGGATGCCGGGATAGGCGGCGATATACTCTACCGCCGCGCCCGTCTTTTCAGGAGCGCAGGCGGGTCCGGTGGCCAGCAGGTCCAGATCGCCGATGGTTTCGCGCCCGCGCCGCAGCGAACCCGCCGGCGTCACCTTGTCGATGCCCTTGAACTTCTTGAGGTAGGCGACGATGCGCTCCGCTTCCTCTTCGGCCACGTCGATACGGAAACGCCCGACGCTGCGGCGGTAATCCTCGATTCCCTTGCGCAGCTTCTCAATCTGCTTGTCGCCCATGCGCGGCAGGCCCTTCAGGCGGCCCGCGTCAATGGCCCCGGCAAGCTGGTCGACGGTGCCGATCTGCGCGGCATCCCACAGCAGGGTCACCGTCTTTGGGCCCATGCCCGGCAACTTCAGCAGCTCCAGGATGCCGACGCCGTATTTCGCCAGCAGCTCGTCGCGCTGGGGCAGCGTGCCCGTAGCGACGATCGCCTGCAGCTTGGCTGCCATGCTTTTGCCGATGCCGTCAATTTCCATCAGGCGCGCGGCGTCGTTCGCCGCTTCCACCAGGTCGACTGTGGTTTGCTCCGCAGCGTCGGCGGCGCGGCGGTAGCTGCGGACGCGAAAGCTGTCGGCGCCGTCGATCTCCATCAGGTCGGCTGTTTCCGCAAGCAGGCGGGCCATCGTTTTGTTGTCCATTGCCGGGCCCTCCGTCGGTGGTCGAGGGGTTCCAGAACTGTTTTACCGCAATGCCGGCAGGGCAGGCGGTCCTTTTCCTCAGGAAAAATGCCGTGCCAGACACAGCGCGGGCACGCTCAAAGCGCAAATGTTTGGAGAGCGGCCGCAATTCACGGCGCACCCGGTCAATGACGAGCCTGGCGGAGGGGGCGCAGAACGCGCTTAGCGCGACACGCTGCACTGTCACTGGAGTCTGTGATGGGAGGGACTTTCAGGGGCGCAGTTCCCCCGCCCGCCGGGCGGCGGTCTTGCAAGAACGCCCGGGCCTACAAGCGCCTACGCGGCGCTGTGGGCGGCAGCATCCCGGAGACGGATTACGGCGTCCGCCTGCGGGCCTTTCTGGCCTTCGACTATGTCGAACTCAACTTCATCGCCTTCTTTGAGCGTTTTGTATCCGTCCAGTTGAATCGCTGAGTAGTGAACGAATACATCCGGCCCGTCGTCGCGTCCGATGAATCCGTAGCCCTTGGCGTTGTTAAACCACTTGACCTTTCCCTTGTACTGAGCCACTGGATGTGCCTTTCTTTTCTCTTGCGAGGGAATACGGCGAGTCTTGAGGGGAATCCTCACCGTATTACTTCAGACGCGGAGAATAGGGGAAAGGTTGGACCTGAGGCTGATTCAGTCGTGTGGTCCCACAAAGTGAAACGATTGTGCGCTTTGCGGACCGTAGGCTGTGGAAAACTCTAGCCGATTTTTACCATTAATCCGTGGAACGTGAGCGATGAAAGCGGTCGTAGAGCAGAACGCTCGTCAGCGTTTTGCCGTCCATGATTGCGCCTTTCTTGATCATCTTCAGCACCTCTGACAATCGGACCAGCCTCAGCTCGATCACTTCATCGTCCTCGGGTTCGGCCTCGCCGGCCTCGAGCCCTTCGGCGACAAAAACTTTCATCGCCTCGCCGAGAAAACCCGGGCTGGCGAAGTACTCGACCAGCGGGCGCCACTTCTTTGCCCGGTAGCCGGTTTCCTCGATGAGCTCGCGCTGCGCGGCGGCGAGCGGCTCCTCGCCCTCGTCGATCTTGCCGGCCGGCAGCTCCCACAAGTACTGGTTGGCGGCGTGACGGTACTGGCGCTCCATCACGATCCACGGGTCGCGCTTATGTTTTGCGTTGTCGAGGGCGAGAATCACCACGCTTCCGTTATGGCGAATCACATCCCGCTCGTTTTGCTGCCCTCCCGGCTCAATGATCTTGTCGTGGTACACACGGAAGAGCTTGCACTCGAACACGACTTTGGAGCTGAGGACTTTGGCCCGTTCCGTTGCCGCGCCGGAATTTGCAGGTTTCTTCGCCTTTGCCGGTTTGGCCTTCGCGGCTTTTCCCTTGTTTTTCGTGGGCATTTCCACTCCTGTTTGTTGGCGAGCGCTCGTTGAGCGTAATTCAAGACGAGTATACGCAGCGCGGCCCTCTTCGTTCGCCGCTTCTGCATCGTAGAGGGCTGCCGTGGCATCCTTAACTCAGCAGCAAATCAGGATTTTGCGCGTGCGCATCCACATCCTTTTGAGGCGGGCAAGCCGCAAGTGAACGAATTGTCGACCGCAGAGTGTTATCCCGTAACCGTGATGCCGGGGCAGAGCCGCCTCTTCGCCGATTTTTGCGCCGGTTCGCTGGGCGCGTTTCTGCCGTCGGATGGGCCGGACCCGAAGCGGCCTCCGCTTCCCGCGCACTGGCCGGAGCTGGTTCACCTCGTCGCGACGCAGAATCGGTTCGCGGCTCAGGAAGATTCGGTTGCCGCTCTTGCCGGGGGCGCGGGAGCCATCCTGACGGGACAACAAGTGGGTCTGTTCGGCGGACCGCTGTTTTGTCCCTTCAAGGCGGCAACGGCGATCGCCAGGGCGCGCCAAGGCACTGCGCAAGGCAGACCACATGTGGTCATTTTCTGGCTTGCCACTGAAGACCACGACTTTGCCGAGATCAATCAAGTTGCCTTTCCTGCAAGCCGGGAGCTGGCCACGCTGAAGTACGAGGCCGCGCCGGAGTTCGCATTGGCGGCGGGTAGGATCGTTCTCGCTGACGCCATCACGCCCCTGGTGGAGCGCGCTGCGGAACTGATGGGGCCGTCAGAAGCCACTGACATCCTGGTGGCCGCCTACAAGCCGGGCCGCACGTTCGCGCAGGCCTTCGGCGACTTTTACTCGAAGATCTTTGCGGCGCAGGGACTGCTCGTCGTCGATGCCGGCGGACGCGAGTTCCATCGGCTTGGGGCGACGGTGCTGCGGGCGGCGATCGAGCGCGCCGACGAGTTTCACGCTGCGCTGGTTGCGCGAGGCCAGGCCCTTGAAGCTGCCGGCTATCACGCGCAGGTTGCGGTTACGCCGCAGTCGAGCCTGCTGTTCCTGATCGACAACAAGACCGGAGCGCGCATCGCGCTGAAGCGCATGGCACCGAGCGCTGGCGAGCCCAATGGCCTCTGGCAGGCTGACAGCCAGACCTACTCGACCGCGGATCTCTGCGGCATTCTCGACGCGGAGCCGGAGCGGATTTCGCCCGCGGCGCTGCTGCGGCCGGTGTTTCAGGACTTCCTGTTTTCGACGTCGGTGCAGGTCGGCGGCCCTGCGGAGATCGCCTACCTGGCGCAGTCCAACATATTGTTCGAGCGCATTCTCGGCCGCCAGACGCCTCCGCTGCCGCGCTTCTCGGCCACGCTCATTGAGCCCGCGATCGGCAAGCTGCTGCGCAAGCACGAGCTCGAGCTGGAGCAGGTTTTCGCCGAAGAGAATGCGGCGTCGCTGGCGCAACGGCTCGCTGCGCGTGCCATGCCCATTGAAACCAAGCAGCGCCTGGCCGCGGCGGGCAACGCGCTCGATGCCGAGCTGAACGCGCTGGTCGAATGGATGCAGTCGCAGGACAAGGGGCTGGGCCAGTCAGCCGAAACGGCAGCCGGAAAGATGCGCTACCAGATGAACCGCATGCGCACGCTGGCGGCCAACTTCCAGCTGCAGCGCGAGGCCACGCTCTCGCGGCACGCCGAAAGCATCTATCATGCGCTCTATCCCGGCGGCGTGTTGCAGGAGCGGGTGCATGGCGGCGCATATTATTTCGCGCGCTATGGGCTGGAGCTGGCCGAGACGATCTGCGAGCAGGCGGCGCAGTGCGCCGGGCATACGGCGCTCTGGCTGTGACGAAAGCAGGGCAGAGGGATCAGGGGTATGCCGACATGCGATGTACACCTCTGATCCCCCTACCCCCTAGTCATTCCTGGGCTTAAGTGATTTTTTGGGGCGAGATGGGCAGTGGCTATCTCCTACAGATCACTGAAAGAAAAAGAGTTAGATCAAAAATCCTGATAAATGAAGCATTGAGCGGCGTCAGCGGAGTTTGCGGCGTTAGCGGAGCTAAAAAGCAGGCGAGGTATCCGGTATGGCTCCGGAATTCAGGGTCGCTCCATTGCCCTGCTACATCAGCTACTAAGACAAATGTAGAGATTTCGCAGAAATAATCTGCAAAGTGCGCGGGAGAAACATTGGGTTTGGCATGAAAGGGTTGAGGTGGGTTCGAGGCGGCGGAGTGCTTGACTTTCGCGAACGTGCCTGCCGCAGTAGATCGCTCCCAAGTCTCCGGATCCAACGGGCCAATCAGGAGTGATCCAGGCGATTGTGAATCCCAGGTCTCAGAAGCGAGACCTGGGGCACCCCTTCTTTCACCCATTTTGCCTCTTGGGGAGCTGGGCCACCCGCCCGTTGACAAACCCGCGCCAAACCTCGATTCTGTACCCCTCGGAGGACGACATTGGCTACGCTGCACATCGAACACCCGATCACCGACTTCGCGACGTGGAAGGCAGCCTTCGACCAATTTGCAGGCAAGCGCGCAGACGCTGGGGTGACGGAGCATAGGATTCATCAACCGGTGGACGATCCGGCATATGTGGTCGTCCAGCTGGATTTTCCGACCGTGAAACAGGCGCAAGCCTTTCGAGAGTTTTTGGAGACGCGTGTGTGGGCGACGGCAGCGAACTCTCCCGGGTTGGCGGGGAATCCTCAAGCACGGGTGCTCGTGACTGCTGCGTGATCGGCGTGAGGCAGCTTTGGAGCTATTCCGCCAGTCCGTGCAAGCTCGAGGAAATGCGTTCGCAAGTGTTCAGCGTGTAGACCAGTTTTTCGTGTATGAATCCGCGCCGCTGACGGGTACCGGAGCGGTCGGCTTGTGTTCCGCGATATGCAGGCAGCTCGGAATGTCAACTGTTGACTTCAGGGCGACACACTCTTTGACGTGTTTTTGGGCGTATTGTCGGCGACTCGGAATTAATGCCGATTTTGATTTTCGAAGGGCCAACGCAGATCCCCGTTCGACTTCGATCGCTGCGTGATCCCCACTCAGGACAGGCTTTCGTCTCCATCGCTGCTCTCAGGGGCGTCAGGATGACGGCGCGTAGGAGAAACACGAATTGTGCTGAATTCGGCGTTATTGGCGTATCGTCGGCAACTCTGCTGATACTCAGCCAAGAGTCTGGCAAGGGGTCGGCCGTTCGCACAAGGAACGCGGATCTGCCGCTGCGATGGGGATACCGGATCACAGCCGCTTGCTGCGATTTTCTGATCCCCGACCCCCGAAAACTGAAAACTGATCTCTGGTCGTATAATTCCCGCGAGCTAAAACGAAGCTTCTCATGAGGCATTTCTTTGTATTGCTGATCGCGGCATCGCTTACTGCCCCGGCCTCGCATGCACAGAACACTAAGCAGCATCCTTCATTCGAAATACTGACGCACCGTATGGATGTCGATGTAGATGGAGCGCCTGACGCTTACGGTCCGCCGGGCAAGCAGGCACTCGACACGCTTCTTGATGCGCATTACCTCAATCGCGCCGACAAACCAATCGTCGGTTATCTGATTGATGAGCACAATCGCCCGATTCTGCAGGGCCCAAACGATCCCTTCCCCGGCTATTACATTTCTCAGACCGCCTTCACCGATATTGCGAATCAAGATGAAAGGGATCCAAGGCGCTACGTCGACGCCCGCAAGATCAATTACGTCGTGCGCGGCAACGCGGCCCGGCGGCGCGGTGTAAAGGTGGGCGATTTCGTGTCTGTTTATTCGAAGCGCAGGCGCATGAGCGTGTTCGCTATCGTCGGAGATACAGGCAATCCCACCGGCGACGAAGGCTCGCTTCACTTATTGCAGGATCTGGGATATCCGTTCCACGACGGCATCAGCGACTCAGTCGAAAAACCTGAGATCGTCATCCGGTTCTACCCAAAATCGAACCCAAAGCAGCAATTCTTCTTTACCCAGGCCGAGCTGGACGAAGCAGCCACGAAACTTGGCCTGAGCCGGGATTTCGCCGGTGCTCCCATGACGAATCGATAAAGAGATCGAGATCGACCCTTGATCCCTGGTCGTATAATTCCCGCGAACCAAAACGAGGCTTCTCATGAAGCATGTCCTTGCAATCTTCATTGCCGCATCACTGGCTCTGCCTACCGCAAACGCGCAAGCGGTCAACTGCGCCACGCCAGGCGCGGACAATGCGTTCCTGGGCATCCAGACCATTCGCCTGTGGCCGGGAACGCCTCCTGAAGCGAAGGGCGACACCTGCGACGACATCCCGGCATTGACCGTGTTTGAGCCACATCCTGGAACTGGGAATGGCTCGGCGGTCGTGATCTTTCCCGGCGGCGGTTACATGCACCTGGCCGGAAATCTTGAAGGCCGCCAGTTCGCGGACTGGTTCACCGCGCACGGATTCCGGGCGTTCATTCTCACTTACCGGCTGCCCTCGCACGGCTACCTGCTGCCGGTTCCGCTGATCGACGCAAGGCGGGCGATCCAGACCGTGCGGGCGCGGGCAATGGACTACCACATTGCGCCGAACCGCATCGTGCTGATCGGGTTTTCGGCCGGCGGACACCTGGCGGCGCTGGCCGCAACCCAGCCGGTCGCGGGCGATCCCAACGCCGAGGATGCGATCGACCGCGTTTCCAGCCGGCCGGACTACGTTGTGCTCGGTTATCCGTGGATCGGGGCCGTTTCAACGGACTACACGCATTTGAATTACTGCAAGGAGTTCCACCTCGAAGATCAGTGCGCGGCGCTGATTGCCAAGTACAACCCCGACTTGTTCGTGAGCAAGGACATGCCACCGACGTTCATCTACCACACGTTTGACGACCGGACCGTGCCCATCGAGCAGAGCCTTGATTTCTTTGAGGCCCTGGTGAAGGCCGGCGTGCCGACGGAGTACCACGTCTTCGCGAGCGGGGCGCACGGCAGCGGGCTGGGCAAGGGAGACCCGGCGCTGGACCAATGGCCCAACCTGCTGGAGAACTGGCTGCGGGCGCAGGGGCTGCTGACGGTGGATAAGGATGCAGTGGGAGCGCGGTAGAAGAGCAGCTTTTAGCCATCAGCCGTCAGCTTTCAGCGCGAGCTTGCTATTTTTCGTGTTATTGATTCAAAAAAGGGAAGACGGACGGCCCGCGTTCCGGAAAAGGGATTTTCCGGGCTGCGTCGGCACAACGCTCGGCGCCCGAAGACCACCGCGGCGGTTCTGAAAGCTGACGGCTGAGAGCTGGTTGCTAAATGCCCCCAAAATTAGAGGCGGGCAGCCAGCTTCGGGAGTGGAAGGAGTTCCCGGAACTGCTGCCCGCTGGACCCTGGACCGGGTCTAGGTGGTACTTTTAAGTTTAGGCTGGTTTGGAACAAAAGCAAGCTCTTTTTTGCACTAATTTTCCCATGTCGTGACTGTGATCACAGAATGCCGTGGCCGAGGCCCCCTGTGCGTTGACTTGGGGGCCTTTGCTTGATACAAAAAGGTGTTCCACTAGAAAAACCCTTATCTGATCACCGGAGCGGCCCGGTACTGCCATGCAAGACATTCTTCAACAACTCGGCGACCTGTTGATCAACGCCATCCCTACGGCGTTGCTCTTTATCGTGCTGGTGTTCGCCTATCAATTTCTGGTTCAGGGCCCGCTGACGGCGGTTCTCGCCAGGCGCCGCGCTTTGACTGAAGGCGCAATGGAAGATGCGCGCAAGGCCATCGCCGAAGCTGAATCCAAAGCCGCGGAGTACGCCATGCGGCTGCGGCAGGCGCGCGCCGAGGCCTACAAGCTTCGCGAACAGCGCGTGAAGCAGTGGAATGGCGAACGCGACGCCGCGCTCGATACGGCGCGGAAAGCAGCAGGTCAGAAAGTGCGCCAGGCCAGGGCCGAGCTCGACGCCCAGGCCGACACGGCACGCAAAGTGATCCAGGCTTCCGCCGCCGACCTCGCCGGCCAGGCCCTTCGCGCCGTTTTGCCGGCCACTGCCGGGGGTTCACGGTGACTTACTCCCTCCGCCACGGACGCCCCGTTGCCAGCCTTTTCCGTACCGTTTTCGTAGCCTTCGTCGCTGCCGCATTCGCTTTCGCGCCTCTTCGCATTGCCGCGCAGGCGCCGGTACCCGCACATTCGTCTACGCCGGCGGCAACGAGTACACCGGCGAACGGCTCGGCGGCGGCGGAAAATTCCAATTCCGACGATGAAGAAAAGGCCTTCCTGTACTCACCCGCCGTGCAATCGGTGGCCCGCATTCTGCACCTGAAGGTGGAAACGACCGTTCACATCTTCCTGGGAATTAACTTCGCTGTAATCTTTCTGCTGATCGCCGTCCCGCTCGGCCGCTACATGCCAAGGATCATTCGCAAGCGCTCGCAGACTCTCGGCCATCACCTGAGTGAGGCGCGCGAGGCAACCGCGGACGCAAAGACGCGACTGAGCGCCGTGGAGGCGCAGCTTGCCGGACTGGGCGAGGAGATCGCCAAGTTTCGCGCTGAGGTGGAGCAGGAAGCTCTCGAAGACGAAAAACGCATCAAGGCGTCGCTCCATGAAGAGAGCGCGCGCATTGTGGCGTCGGTCGAGCAGGAGATTGGCGTAGCCGTGGCCCAGGCCAAGCGCGGATTGCGCAACTTTGCCGCAGATCTGGCCATTGAGCAGGCTTCAAAACAAGTGGTGCTGACGCCGGAGACAGATCGCGCCCTGATTGCCGAATTTGTCTCCGGGGTTGCCGCCGACGGCGCGAGCAAGGGAGGAAAGAACTAGATGCCTGCCTTTGTCAACCGCTACGCCCAGGCCTTTGCCGATGTGGTGACCGATCGCAAACTCGACACCGCCGTTCTCGATCGCCAATTTTCCGATTTTCTGGCTACGTGGGAAGGCAGCGTCGAGCTGCGCACGTTCTTTGCGAATCCCGCCACACCGGCCGCGCAGAAAATCACCATCCTGGACAAGTTGAACGAGAAGATGGGCCTGCAAAAGGAACTGCGCAATCTGCTCGCCGTGCTCATTGCCAACGATCGCATCGGCCACGTGGCGGAAGTGGCTGCGTCCTGGCGCCGGATTCTGCGGGAGCAGCAGGGAATTCGCCCAGCGGAGATTGTGACGGCGCGCGAGTTAACGAAAGATGAACGCGACACGCTGGTGAATGAAGTGGCGAAGCTTGCGGGCGCCAAAGTGGACGCGAGCTTCAAACTCGATGAGTCGATCCTGGGCGGCACGGTGGTGCGCATCGGCTCGACAGTGTATGACGGCAGCGTGAAAGGCCGGCTCGAAAGGCTCAGAGTGGCATTAACCGGCTCCTAGCTGCTAGCTTCCAGCCGCTAGCCCCTTGTTGCCGGGTTTGACTGTCGCTCGTGAAGGACGGAAAAGGAAAGCTAGAAGCTAGTAGCTAGAGGCTAGAGGCTACGAAGCAAGAACGAAGAATTAGGAACAGGAACGCAGATGGCTCAAATCAAAGCAGACGAAATCACACAGCTCCTGCGCGAGCAGATCGCGAACTACGACTCGAAGGTTCAGGTTGACGAGGTCGGCACCATCACTACGCTCGGCGACGGTATCGCCCGCATCCACGGCCTCGACAAGGTGATGGCCGGCGAGTTGCTCAGCTTCCCGCACGACATTGCGGGCCTCGCGCTGTCGCTTGAAGAAGACCAGGTCGGCGCGGTCATCCTCGGCGATTACACCGAGCTGAAAGAAGGCCAGGAGGTCAAGCGCACCGGGAAGATTCTTTCCGTCCCCGTGGGCACGGCGATGATCGGCCGCGTGGTCAATTCTCTCGGCCAGCCCATTGACGACAAGGGCCCGGTCGATACCAAGGACACGCTCCCCGTCGAGCGCCTTGCCCCCGGCATCATCGACCGTCAGCCCGTGCGCGAGCCCATGGCCACCGGCCTGAAGGCCATTGACGCCATGATCCCCATCGGCCGTGGCCAGCGGGAGCTCATCATCGGCGACCGGCAGACTGGCAAAACCGCCGTCCTGCTCGACACCATCATCAACAACGCGAAAAACGACCTCATCTGCATCTACTGCGCCATCGGCCAGAAGCGCTCGTCGATCGCGCAAGTTGTGCAGACGCTCACCGAGCATGGCGCCATGGGCCACACCATCGTTGTCGCGGCTTCGGCGTCAGAGCCCGCGCCGATGCTTTACCTGGCGCCTTACGCCGCGTGCGCCATGGGCGAGTACTTCCGCGACAACGGCAAGCATGCGCTGGTGATGTATGACGACCTTTCAAAGCACGCCATGGCCTACCGCGAAATTTCGCTGCTGCTGCGCCGCCCGCCGGGCCGCGAGGCGTATCCGGGCGACGTGTTCTATCTCCACTCCCGGCTGCTCGAGCGCGCCTCAAAGCTCAGCGACAAGCGGGGCGGTGGGTCGCTGACCGCGCTGCCTGTGATCGAAACGCAGGCCGGCGACGTCTCGGCGTACATTCCCACCAACGTTATTTCCATTACCGACGGGCAGATTTTCCTTGAGACCGACCTGTTCAACTCCGGCGTGCGTCCGGCGGTCAACGTCGGGCTCTCGGTTTCGCGCGTCGGTTTCTCGGCGGCCATCAAAGCGGTCAAGCAGGTGGGATCGACACTGAAGCTCGATCTGGCGCAGTATCGTGAGCTCGCGGCCTTCGCGCAATTTGGTTCTGATCTGGATCCGCTGACGCAAAAGCAGCTGGCCCGCGGTGTGCGCCTGACCGAACTGCTCAAGCAGCCGCAGTTCCACCCGCTCACCTGGCAGCAGCAGGCGGTGGTTCTGTTCGCCGGGACGCAGGGCTATCTTGACGATTTGAAAGTGGAAGACATTCGCGCCTTCGAGGACGGCCTGTACAAGTACTTCGCGGACGCGCAACAGGCCCTGCTCGACGACCTGACCAAGAAGAAGCAACTTGATGACGACCTCCGCAACCGCCTGCATGCGGCGCTGAAGGAGTATTCGGCGGATTTCAAAGAGGAGCTGGCTGCGACCTCGGCTTAAGAGCTTGTAGCTTGTACCCGGTAGCCTGTAGCTCCGGGCCACCAGCTACGGGCTACCGGCTAAGAACGATCATGTGAAAGCGATGAACGAGCAATGGCGAATGTCTTAGATCTCCGACGCCGCATCCGCAGCGTGAAAAACACGCGGCAGATCACCAAGGCCATGAAGATGGTTTCGGCGGCCAAACTGCGCCGCGCGCAGGAACGGGCGCTGGCTGCGCGGCCCTATGCGCGCATGATTGAGAGCGTTTTGGAGTCGCTCCGGCGCCGCGTCGATCTCTACGACGAGAAGACCGGCAACCTTTGCCATCCGCTCTTTCTCACGCGGCCTGAAAAGCGCGTTCTGCTCATCGTGGTCAGCGGTGACAAAGGCTTTGCCGGCGCATTCAACGCCAACATCCTCAAGACGGCGTACCAGTTCATCTCGGGCAACCCGGACAAGGAAATCGACATTGAAGCCGTGGGCCGCAAGGGCCGCGACCAGTTGCGCAGGCGTTATCCCGTGGCCGCCTACTCCGAGATGACGGACGAACACGGAGAGGCGCACCGGTTACGCAACGCGCGGCTCAACAAGGTGGAGCTCACCGGCGACCACCCCGGCCTGCTGGTCCACCTCGACCCCAAGCGCGTCGAGGAGATGGCGCATAACATCATCTCGCGTTACGTGCACGAAGAGATTGACGCCGCATACATCGTTTACAACGAGTTCAAGTCGGTGATTGCGCAGCGGCTGGTGGTCGAGCGCCTGCTGCCGCTCATCGAAGTGGGCCGGCCGCAGATCACCGGAGCCGTGGAACCGACCGCCGAAGAAAAGGAACGCGCAGCCCAGGCGGCGATCTCGGCGGGCATCGAACTGGAACCGGCCGACACCACCGAGGCCGACGAAGAAGCGAAGAAATTCGGCACTTCGAACGTCGATTACATCTACGAGCAGCGGCCTGAGGAACTGTTCGCCGGCCTGCTGCCGCAGTACATCTTTTCCATGCTGTTTCATGCCATGACGGAGTCGGTGGCCGCCGAGCACGCGGCGCGCATGACGGCCATGGATTCGGCCACCAACAACGCTTCCGACATGATCGACTCGCTCACGTTGCACATGAACCGCGTGCGCCAGGCTGCGATCACCAAGGAGATTATTGAGATTGTTTCGGGAGCGGCGGCACTTTAAGGCAGGGAGCGAGCGAACGAGGGAGCAAGGGAACAAGGGAATAAGTTTCCACTTGATTTTGAGTATTGGAGCATTGGTACATGGCAGTTCGGGATACGTTGAGATCGAAAAAGTTTTTGGTGCGATTTGGAATTGGATTTGGAAGCGCTTTGGTTGCCGTTGGCGCGTTGGTCGCGTTTGAATGCTGTTGGCTCACTTCGTCTGAGCGAAACACGGCGCAGGCCGCACTCACCGCGATCGATGACTTGCGGAACTTCAGCACCTTCAACGATGAAGATTTTGATGCAAGGGCGCAAGTGGTGCAGGACGCGGTGGAAGCGGCGAGACAGGCGGCGCATACCGCGCGCGATCAGCAAGTCGCCTTTGCGCTGATCCAGTATCTCAGTTCGATCGAGGCGGAGCACGAGGCAATGCGGACACGAGTGCTCACCTCCGAGCAAATTGCGGCTCCCGAAAGCGCGTCGAGCCGCTCGCTGAGTTTGCAGTTGCATGAAACGCTGAATTAGCGGAAGAACGGATTTCAGAAGGCAGAAGAAATGGCAGAAAACATCGGCAAAGTGATTCAGGTCTCCGGCCCCGCCGTAGACGTTCAATTTGAAGAAGCAACCATGCCGCCCATCTATCAGGCGCTGCGCGTCGTCAGCGACGGCTTCACGGTGCCCACGCCCATCAACGTGATCCTCGAAGTGCAGCAGCACCTGGGCGAGGGCCGCGTGCGCACCGTCGCCATGGAAGCCACCGACGGCATGGTGCGTGGCATGAAGGCCATCGATCTCGACGGTCCCATCCGCGTGCCCGTAGGAAAAGAGACGCTGGGCCGCGTGATCAACGTGATCGGCGAGCCGGTGGACGAGCTCGGCCCCATTGGCGAACACATGCGCAACCCTATCCATCGCCCCGCGCCGCTCTTCGACGAGCAGTCCACGCACGAGGAGATGTTTGAAACCGGCATCAAGGTCATCGACCTCATTCAGCCCTTTCTCAAGGGCGGCAAGATCGGCCTCTTCGGGGGCGCCGGCGTGGGCAAGACCGTCGTCATCATGGAACTCATCAATAACGTGGCCAAGAATCACGGCGGCTTCTCGGTGTTCGGGGGCGTGGGCGAGCGTACCCGCGAGGGCAACGACCTGTGGATCGAGATGACCGAGTCGGGCGTCATCAAGCCGGGCAAGTGGCAGGAGTCGAAGTGCGCCCTGGTGTACGGCCAGATGACCGAGCCGCCCGGAGCGCGCCTGCGCGTGGCGCTCACCGCACTCACCGTCGCCGAGTATTTCCGCGACCAGGAAGGCGCCGACACGCTGCTCTTCATCGACAACATCTTCCGCTTTACGCAGGCCGGTTCCGAAGTGTCCACACTGCTGGGCCGCATGCCCTCGGCCGTGGGTTACCAGCCCAATCTCGCTACGGAGATGGGCGAGTTGCAGGAGCGGATCACGTCAACGAGTAAAGGCTCGGTTACGAGCGTGCAGGCTGTGTATGTTCCCGCCGACGACTTGACCGATCCCGCCCCGGCCACAACGTTTGCGCACCTCGATGCGACCACGGTGTTGAGCCGCCCGCTATCGGAACTCGGCATCTACCCGGCCGTCGACCCGCTGGCGTCGACCTCGCGCATTCTCTCCGCGCGCATCGTCGGCCAGGAACACTACGACGTGGCGCAGGGCGTGAAGCGCATTTTGCAGCGGTACAAGGACCTGCAGGACATCATCGCCATTCTTGGCATCGACGAACTGTCTGAAGAAGACAAATTGACCGTTGCCCGGGCGCGAAAGGTGCAGAAATTCCTGTCGCAACCCTTCCACGTGGCCGAGCAGTTCACCGGCTACCAGGGCAAGTACGTCAAGATCGCCGACACGGTGCGCAGCTTCAAGGAGATCATTGAAGGCAAGCACGACGATGTTCCCGAGCAGGCGTTTTACATGAAGGGCGGCATTGAGGAAGTGCTTGAAGCGGCAGAGAAGTTGAAGGCGAGTGTGTAAGAAGCAGCTGCTAGCCTCTAGCTGCTAGCTTCTAGCCGGTCCAGTTGAGTAATCAGCGTGCCGGTTGTTAGCTAGGAGCTAGTAGCCAGTAGCTGGGAGCAATTTATGGCTGACGAATCCAACCAACTGCGCGTGCGGCTCGTGACTCCCGAGCGCGTTTTGTTCGAGGCTGATGCCGCCACCGTCGAGCTGCCCGCGAAGAATGGCTACATGGAAGTGCTGTATGGGCACGCGCCGCTGCTGGCCGAGCTGGGCGCGGGCGACGTGACCATTCAGGGCGCTGCAGGCTCCGAAGCCGCCGGCGCTGAGGGTCCTACGCGTTACAACGTGAGCTGGGGATTCGTTGAGGTCTTGCCCAATCGCGTTACGATCCTCGCCAGCGACGCGCTCAAGCCCGAAGAGATTGACGTGCAGCGCGCCGAGCAGCAACTCGACCGCGGCCTGAAGATGTGGAAGGAAGCCGGTGAAAGCGAAGAAGCCTACGACGAGGCGCTCCGCGTCATCTCAGAAGCCGAAGCCAAGATGGCCTCCGCCGGCGCAGAGATCAAGACGCACTGACCCGGACCCGTCCGATCCGCTTCACACAAAAGCCCCGCTTGCGAGCAGGGCTTTGTGCAGTGTCGCACACGATCGTTTGCTCGGGGTTTGCTGACGCAGGAACAGGGCTCGCAGGCTTTACCCCTTGCGTGCGTCCAACTTCTGAAACTAAGGTTTCATCGTGACCCATTCGCGATGGTTCTTTGTCAGTGCGATCTTCCTCGCCTCATTCCTGCTGTTTCTCGTCGAGCCCATCGCGGCCAAGCAGTTGCTCCCGTTTCTTGGCGGATCGGCTGCGGTTTGGATCACCTGCCTGGTCTTCTTTCAAACCGCGCTGCTGCTTGCCTACCTCTACGCGCACTGGCTTGCGCGCCATCCGCACTGGCGCTTGCATCTCGTTTTGCTGCTCGCCGCGTTAGGTCTTGCTGTTTTATGGGCCTTCGGACGCATCGATCTCTCGAGCGGCCCGAGCCATCCCATTGCCACCATCTTCCTCGCCCTCGGTTTATGGATCGGCCTGCCCTTTCTCGCGCTTGGCGCAACCAGCCCGCTGTTGCAGGTGTGGTGGTCGCGGGTCGAGCGCTCCGCCATTCCCTACCGCCTCTTTGCGCTTTCCAACCTGGCTTCGCTGCTGGCACTCGGCGCTTACCCAACGCTGATCGAGCCTCGCCTCACCCTGCATGCGCAGCGCATCGTCTGGTTTTGCGGCTTCGCGGCGTTTTCGTTGCTGGCCGCGATCCTGACGCTCCGCACGCGTTCCGCCGCCGCACCCATCTCCCCCGCTGCTGCGGAAGAGTCTGGGCCGCCGTCGCCGCTCGGACACAAGCTGCTGTGGCTGCTGCTGCCCATGGCCGGATCAATGCAACTGTGTGCCGTTACCGCATACATCACCGCCAACATCGCGCCCATGCCGCTGCTCTGGATTCTGCCCCTCGGCGTCTATCTGCTCACGCTGATCCTCGCCTTCGAGTTCCCGCGCCTGTTGCCGCGCGGCATCGTCGTGCGCCTTCTTGCGGTCATGCTGGGCGGGCTCGGCTACATGCTCTCGCAGGTCGACGTCACGGTGCCGATTCGCATCGGCATCGCCTTCTTTCTCATCGAGCTCTTCGTCGCATGCCTGTTCTGCCACAGCGAGGCTTACGCGCTGCGCCCCGGGCGTGCCTCAGAATCCACGGTCTTTTATCTGCTCTTTGCCGCCGGCGGCGCACTCGGCTCGGTCCTCGTCGGAATTGCCTTTCCGCTTTTGTTCTCGTTCAACTATGACGTTGCCCTCACCTTCGTCTTCACGGCGCTGCTTGCGCTGGCGGCCACTTGGAAGGTGCACTGGGGCCAGCGCCTGCTCTGGTCGGCAGCCAGCGTTATGCTCCTGGTGCTTGTGGTCTGGATCCACATTGCTTACCAGCGCGGCACGATTGTCGCCGTGCGCAATTTTTATGGTGCACTCCGAGTAAAGCAGGACTACAGCAGCTTTCCTGGAGCGACCGTGCGCACACTGACCAATGGCTCCATCGAGCACGGCACGCAGATCTTCGGTTCCGACGCGCAGAGAAAAACCCCGACCACCTACTACGCCGAAGATTCCGGCATCGGGCTCGCGCTGCGTTTCTGCTGCCTCGGCCCAAACGGGTCCAGATCAACCCCGGGCCGGCCTCGCTCCATTGGCGTCATCGGCCTGGGCGCAGGAACGCTTGCCGCCTACGGCAAGCCGGGCGATCGCATCCGCTTTTATGAAATCAATCCCGCGGTTGTGCCCATCGCGCAGAATGCCTTCACCTACATGCGCGAGTCGGGCGCGCAAATCAGCGTTGTAGTGGGCGATGGGCGCACCTCGCTCGCAAGCGAACCGCCGCAGCACTTCGACGTGCTGGTGGTCGATGCTTTCACTGGCGATGCGATTCCGCTGCATCTGCTTACCTGCGAGGCGCTCGCCCTCTATCGCCGCAACCTGGCGCCCGGCGGAATCATCGCCTACCACGTTTCGAACCAGCACGTGGATCTGGAGCCTGCCATCGCCTTGCTGGCCCAGAACGCAGGCATGACTGCTCGGAGCCTGACCACCCCACCTCATCCCGAACTCGGCGAGTACACTGCGCGCTGGGTGCTCGTTACAGACAATCCCACCTTCTTCTCTACCCCAGAGATCGTAGACAGTGCCCCATCTCTTCCCGTTTTCAGGCCCGGCCTGCGCCTCTGGACCGACGATTTTTCGAGCCTGCTGCCGCTGCTGCAGTGGTGAGGCGCTCGACAGACTTTCCGAGGCCGAAGCCAAAACCGTTCCGGCCGGTCGGGCGACAACACCGCCCGAGCCTATTCCTTCAGCCGCTGCAGCGCCAGCGGCATTGCGTAGCCCATCTGCGTGAATGTGCCGCTCATCGTACTCAGGTCGTCGGCAATCTTGCCGGTAAACACCGCACCGATACCCTTGATCTCGATGGTCAGTGTTGAACCGGCGCGCTTCACTGAAGTCGCGGGCATCCAAACCGGGCTCTGATCAGGGCTCTGCATCTTCGCGGTCAATCCGTCCTGCGTGTTCACGATTTTGAAGAAGATGCGCAGCCTGGTTGTGCCTGCATCGAGCACGCCCGTCCAGGTTCCATCAATATCCGTAGGAGGCGCGGGCTGGGGTGCGGCTGCCGCTGCGACTGCCGAAGCCTCCGAAGCCGTTAGGCGCTTGAAGTTCAGCTCGAGCGGCTGCCCCTGCGTCCAGATGCCGTCAATCTCAGTGACGTCCTTGTTGACGGTGCCTTCATACGTTCCGTGAACGGCATCTACCGTCAGACTCAGCTTTGCATCCTTCAGTGAAATCGCGCTGACCGGGATCCCGTACGCACCCTGGTCCACGCTGTCGAGAGTGGCCGTGAGCGCGCCATCCTTGCCCGCAGTAACGTGCAGCACGAGCCGCAATTGAACGCCTCCCGCGCTTAACGTTCCCTGCCAATCGCCCGCCAGTTGCGCCTGCGCCCGGCAGGCAGGAGCAAGCATCGCAGCCAGGCCGATTGATAAAGCCAGATTACGAATCGTGATGCCGTTCATCGTTCTCTCCCTCTTGAGCAAAGCATCCTAGCAGAACCGGGCAAGGGCAGCGCTGCGCGCCATCACCGTTCCTCTGTTCCGTCGCCTCCCGATCCCGCATTTCTCCCGCTGCGGCCAGCGAAATCGCAGCCGCAACGCGGATTCTTCATCAGCAAAAACCAGCCTGCACCCACCACGCGGACTGTACGAACACGGGAGAAATGCCTTAAAGTGACAATCGAGGCTTCTCCCGCGCAAAACGCTGGAATTGCGCGACCTGCATCGAGCCGCAACCTGCTTCCTTGAAGGAATCACGCATGTCCACCTTGTCACCTTCCGTTGCCAACCGGGATATCGACTCCACGCTGCGCGAGAACCGCGTCTTTCCGCCGCCGCCCGAGTTCAGCGCCCGGGCCCACATCAAGAGCCTCGCCGAATACGAAGCACTCCACAAGCAATCCATTGAAGACCCGGAAAAATTCTGGGACGGCGTGGCGCGCGAATTGCACTGGTTCAAGCCGTGGGACAAGGTTCTTGAGTGGAATCTGCCGTGGGCCAAGTGGTTCGTCGGCGGCAAGATGAACTTGAGCTACAACTGCCTTGACCGCCATCTAGACGGTCCTCGCCGCGACAAGACCGCGCTCATCTGGGAAGGCGAGCCGGGCGAGATTCGCCGCCTGACATACGCGGAGCTGCACGCCGAAGTGCAGAAGTTCGCCAACGTGCTCAAGTCGCTCGGCATCCAGAAGGGCGACCGCGTAGCCATCTACATGGGCATGACGCCCGAGCTGGCCATTGCGCTGCTGGCTTGCGCGCGCATCGGCGCCATTCACTCCGTCATCTTTGGCGGATTCGCCGCCAACGCCATCGCCGACCGGGTTGCCGACTCGGGATGCGTGGCCATCATCACGCAGGACACAAGCTATCGCCGCGGCAACGAGGTCAAGCTCAAGGCAACCGTGGACGAAGCCATGCCCGCCTGCCACACGGTGAAGCACGTGATCGTGTACCGCCGCGCCGGCTCAGCGGTGAACATGGTGGCGGGCCGCGATCACTGGTGGCACGATCTTGTGGCCAAGGCCGCGCCCGAGTGCCCCTCCGAGCCCATGGACTCGGAGGACTCGCTCTACATCCTCTACACTTCCGGCACCACCGGCAAGCCCAAGGGCCTGGTCCACACCACCGGCGGCTACGCCGTGCAGACTTACATCACCACGAAGTACATCTTCGATCTGCGCGACGAAGACATTTACTGGTGCACGGCCGACATCGGCTGGGTCACCGGCCACTCCTATGTGGTGTATGGCCCGCTGCAGTGCGGCGCCACGGTGCTGATGTATGAAGGCGCTCCGAATTATCCTGACTTTTCGCGCTTCTGGAAGATCATTGATGATCACCGCGTAACGATTTTCTACACCGCGCCCACGGCTATCCGCGCCTTCATCAAGTGGGGTCACGAGTTCGTCGACAAGTACAAGCTCGACTCGCTGCGGCTGCTCGGCACCGTCGGCGAGCCCATCAATCCCGAGGCGTGGATGTGGTACCGCGAGAAGATCGGGCGCAATCGCTGCCCCATCGTCGACACCTGGTGGCAGACCGAGACGGGCGCCATCATGATCTCGCCGCTGCCCGGCGCCATCGCCACCAAGCCCGGCTCGGCGACGCGGCCATTTTTCGGCATTCAGCCTGAGGTCGTCACGCGCCCCGATGCCAACGGGAATTTCAAGACGGTCCCTGCCGGCAGCGGCGGCCTGCTGGTGATTCGCAAGCCGTGGCCGTCGATGGCCCGGACGGTGTACGGCGATCCCGAGCGCTACAAAAAGACGTATTGGTCCGACGTTCCCGGCTGCTACTTCACCGGCGATGGCGCGCGCCAGGACGCCCACGGCTACTTCTGGCTGATGGGCCGCGTCGACGACGTGATCAACGTGAGCGGGCATCGCCTGGGAACGATGGAGGTCGAGTCCGCGCTCGTCGCGCATCCCAAGGTGGCCGAGGCCGCGGTCGTCGGCCGTCCCGACGATCTCAAGGGCCAGGCCATCGCAGCTTTCGTCACCCTCGAGAGCGGGAATCAGCCCGGCCCGGAGCTCAAAGACGAGCTGCGCAAGTGGGTGGCGAAAGAGATCGGCGCGCTGGCGCGGCCTGATGATATCCGATTCACCGAGGCATTGCCCAAAACGCGCAGCGGCAAAATCATGCGCCGCCTGCTGCGTGAGCTCGCTACTCATGGCGAAGTCAAGGGCGACGTGACCACGCTCGAAGACTTCACCGTAATCGCCAAGCTGCGCGAAGCGGAAGAAGGCTGAGTCTGCCTCAACGCGCTTACAGTCGGCATAACCTCCCAATTGCCGACGATCCGACCTGAACCTATGATGCTGGTCCGGACCGCTTTTAGATCAGAGCCTCATTGCGCTCCTTCATTGCAAGAAAAGGCTCGATCGGACGCCGCCATCTGCGAAGGCTGTGTGGATTATTCTTTGCTGCTGACGAGAGAGAACATGGCTCCCTGAGGGTCCTGGCCATTGATGATCCAGCTTCCTCCGGGTACCTGCACGGGGCCGTTCATGATCTTTCCGCCGCCGGATTCAACACGTTTGATGGCTGCCTTTATCGAGTCGACGTTGAAGTAGAAGTTCCAGCATGAAACAGGGATTTGGGGCGTTTTGGTCATCATCCCGCCGTCCCCCATTTCCTTGTGGTCGCCTTCGTCGAAGATGCGATAGACACCCATGGGTCCCATGTCCATATCGCTGACCTTGGTCCAGCCAAAGAGCTTTTTGTAGAAGTCGGAAGCTGCTTCGACGTCAGTTGTGTAGAGTTCGTGCCAGCCGATGGTGCCGGGAGTCGGTGGTGCGGGGCGTTGCGGCGAGGGCATTTTTGGGTGAGGGGTGAAGACCACAATGGCAGCGCCCTGCGGATCGGACATGACGGCGAAGCGAAGCATTTCGGGAACGTCGGTGGCGGGCTTCCACAATTTGCCGCCGGCTTCGACAATCTTTTCGACATGAGCATCAACATCACCGACCGCAATGTAGCCTATCCATGCGACATGTCCGGGGATGTTCAGCATGCCGGCAATTCCAACCTCACCGAGGTTGAAGGTAGTGTACTGGGGGCCGTCAGTGCCGGGCATTTCATGGGTCGTCCAGCCGACAACGTCAGAGTAAAACTTGCCGGCTGCTTTCGTATCGCTGGTCATCAGTTCGTACCAGCTGAACTTACCTTTTGGCGTAAACATCGCGAGAGATTCTCCTTTTTGGCGGACTCACCTGGGAGTCAGCGTCCAGTGGGCTGCAGAGTTGATATCAACTTGAGCACAGGCGTGTCAATTGGGCAGAAGTTAATTTTGGTTGACGGGATGCGCCAATGCAGACGTGTCGTCTAAGTTCGACACGGGACATTTGCAGGAAGTGCCGCGCGCAAAAGGATCAATGTGTGCTCAGCATTCTTGGAGTGAAGGGACTTTTTTTGAGGCTTGCTCCGGGAATTGCTGCAACTCCCGGGAGATAAGCGCCTCATGCGGCAGCTCCGCTCGTTGTTCCGCCGACAGAGACGGCTTGAGGCATATGGCGCCTCTGCGGCGTGGGTAACGGATGGCGATCAAGCCACTCAAGCACGATGCGGTTTGCCAGTTCGGGCGTCTCTTCGAACACGGCGTGACCACCTCCCGGCAGCACGATGAGTTCGGAACCGCTCAGTGTGCGGTTCAGCTTAACGGCGGAAATCAAGTCGACCGTATAATCGCGATCGCCCCACAGCAGCAGAGTTGGAATGCCCTTCACACGGCCGAGCGCGGCTTTCAGCTTAGCCCTCTCTGAGAACCAGCAGCGAACAATTGAGAGAACGTGGCGCAATGTGACCGGGTTCCGCAGTACATCGACAATCTCATGCAAACATCGATCGACCACGCGGCCGGCTCCTCCATACAGCTCTCCGAGGACGATGCGCTGAATCTGCGCCGGAGAATAGGGCAGCAGCCTGGCGAGAAGTCCCCCCCACACGGTGCCATACGTACGCACAATCTGATCACCTGAGCGAGAGTAGGGGTTGGCGGGCGCGAAGAGGGCGAGCCTGCGCACGCGCCGGGGATGCAACGCGGCAAGCATGAGCGCGACGGCACCCCCGTATGAGTGAGCGACGAGATCGGCCTCGGGAAGTTCGAGCGCGTCCATGACTGCGATGATGCGATTGGCTGTGGCCTGAAGTCCCGGGTCCAGACCTCCGACTCGCTGCGACTTGCCCATGTTCACCAGGTCGATCGCATAGATGGCGGCATGCTGAGCGAGGGCAGCAATGTTATTCCGCCAGTTTCGACTTGAACCCAGCAATCCATGAATGAGCAGCATCGGTCTGCCGCTTCCAGCATGGAGATAGTGGACGCGAACGGCACCGACATCCACAAATGCTTCTTCGTACGCCGGTTGCGGGGCCTCCTGCATCATCGCAAGAATTCCTCGTATATAACTTGGCCCTGTTGCATACTGCTTCATGCGGTATGCGCTGCGGAGAAGCGAATTACCAAATGCAACCCAGCGAATGATTTGATGTTTGGGGAGACTAAAGCGTTAGCTGAGTTCTCGAAGAAGAATGTGAGTGCGGGGTCTTCCGGTTGTATGGCCCGATGGGAAGCATCTTCGGGCGCTCGCTTGTTTGGGCCCCTCCCCTGAAAACAATCGCGTCGACGGTAGTCCGGTCTCTGTGCGCCCAGCGAATCTGCCTCCCTATAATTGAAGTGGGATTGGCGCGCTCTCCGCCTTATCGACCTTACTGTTTTGGGGAACGCATGGCTGCACTGATTGAAGCGATCGACGTAAAGCGCAAGATGGTTTTTGAGTTTGAAGGCACTCCGTATTATTGCCTTGAAGTCGAGGTCTCCACTCCAACGGCCCGTGGCGGCCAGACTCTCGTTCGCCTCAAGATGCGCAACCTGCTCACGCGCGCCGTCTTCGACAAAACCTTCAAAGCCGGGGAAAAGTTCAAGGAGCCGGACCTGGAAATTGTCGAGTCCTCCTACCTCTACAGTGATTCTGAAGGCTCTTACTTTCTCGACCAGCAGAGCTTCGATACGCACACGCTCTCCCCGAGCATGGTTGGCGACGCGACGGACTTTCTCGTCGATGGCTCGCTGATCCAGTTGCACAAGTTCAACGGAAACCCCATCGGGTTGCAGTTGCCGGCCCAGGTTGAGCTCAAAGTTGCGTATACCGAGCCCGGAGTGCGCGGCAACACATCAGGCGACGTAACCAAGCTCGCACGGCTCGAAACTGGCCTCGAGATCAAGGTTCCTCTCTACGTTCAGGAGGGCGAGAAGGTGAAGGTTTACACCGAAACCAGGGAGTTCGCCGGCCGCGCCTGAATGTCGCTCGAAGTGCGATTCAAGGTTTGCGAGGCGCGTTCGACAACTTGCGCCATGCCCACCGAACGAAAATTACAAAACTCCATATAAAGGCTGGCGCTCCGACAGGAGCGAATGCAACCGCGGGCAGGAAACCGTCAATGTTGTTTCCGTTCGGACCTGAGCAGCCATGGCTCAAGCAGTACTCGCCCGCCCACAGAATTGAGAACATCCACAGACCGGCAATCACATATGCGATGGTTCTGAGGATGCGCATACCTATTCGTACCACCCATTTTTAGGAGCGGAGCGCTGGAAGCGGTTCCAATCGGCGTGCGAATCGGCGGCTAATCGACGAGTCCGCTTCGGTAACCTTAGAGCATGGAGCTTGCATTCCAACCTCTGCAGGGCCGCTTCGTGCGCCTTGAGCCGTTCAGGCCCGGGCTCAAGGAAGAGGTGCGCGCCGCCGTCGATTGCGATCCGGAAACCTGGGCCATCATGGCGGGCTGCGCCCTGGGCGATCGCTTTGAGGAGTTCTGGTCAGCGGCCTGCAGCGCGCCGGCATCCGAGCGCATGCCGTACGCTATCCGCAGGCTCGCCGATGGTCGGGTTGTGGGCGTGTCTTCGATGTATCTCGCGCTCGTCAGTCAGGGCGGAATCGAAATCGGCAGCTCGTTCGTGCATCCTGATGCGCGCGGCGGCCCTGTCAATCCTGAGGCCAAGCTGCTCATGCTCGGCCATGCGTTCGCCGCCGGAGCGGCGCGGGTGCAGTTTCGCGTGGACACGCGCAACCTGCGCAGCCAGGCAGCCGTCGCCAGGCTGGGCGCGGTGCGCGAAGGCATTCTGCGCCGCGACCGGATCACGTGGAACGGCTTCATCCGCGACACAGTGTTCTTCTCGATCCTCGATTCCGAATGGCCCGCGGTAAAGCTGCGCCTGGAAGAGCGCCTCGCAGGTTTCCGTCCGGAAGAAAACGCCGCATTGTGACGCCGCTTCGCCGCGCATCACTCGGTGATGGCCGCCATCTCTGAATGAACGACGCGCGCGCCGCTCTTGTTCCGCGTCGCCATCAGATACCAGATCAGCCATGCAGGCGCGGTCCACAAATAAAACGGCGAAGGCAGTTGAATGGAAAAGATCACGCCCGGCAGGCCCGCAGCCACAACAAGCCCGAGCAGAATCCAGTCCCAAAGACTTTTTCCCGCGGCAAACATCCCCGCCAGAATGGCTGGAAACAGCAGCGCCTGGTCACTGTACCAGGAATACGGAGAGCATGCGACAGAGACCAGCAGCACAAGCATTCCCTGGTCCGTCCACGCCCAGCGGTCGCGCCGCGTCCAATAGAACCACGCCGACCATGCGCACCCAATCGCGACGGGCAGAAACTCGATCCATTTGTCGTGGCGATCGATCAAAAATCTCAGAGCCACGCCGACGGTCGGCAGAAACACATCCATGATGCGCGCTGACTGCATCAACTGCCGGTATTGCGTCCAGATGTTGCGGTCAACGCTGAGCGTGAGCGCACAGCTCGCAGCCAATGCGATCAGGAAACCGCCGACAACTTGGAACTTTCTTTGCCGCGCCGACCAGAGCAAGAGCACCACAATGCACGCCAGAAACAAGTGCGGTTTCAGAGCGCACGGCAGCAGCGCCGCCCCCGCGAGCCACGGCCGCGTCTTGTGGAGGTAGAGAAAGAGAACGACTCCGAGCAGAAAAAAGATGCCGAGCTGGCCCGCCATCAGGCACGAGAGTGTGGGAGGAAACGCAAAAGCAAGCAGGTGCAGCCGGGTATCGCGGCGTCCAAAGATCATCCAAAGCAGCCACGTAGAGACGCCGGTTGCGCCCAGCATCACAAGCAGCCACAGAATCAGTGCCGGTTTTGCGCCCAGGTAGCCGAGCGGCAGCACGAAGAAAAATGCAACCGGTGGGCTCATGGAGATCTTCGGCGTGTTTTCCTCCATCCCGAGGGCTTTTTCCAAACCGAAGATCGCGCCGACGTCGTAAGGGTTGGCGCCCTGAATCAACTGTCGCTCCGCTGCCCAATACTGGATGAAATCGCGCCCGGTGACGCTCTTGCTGTCAATGCTGAAGGCATAGATTCCGGCGACCAGGCACACGCCGGCAGCAATAATTAAAGCTGCGGCGAACTTTCGCGCCAGGTTCTTCTCGTCCGGCATGGGATCATCTTATGCAGCCAACATTCTTAAGTCACGCTACGAGCGCTCTAAAGTCACGCAGCGGGCTCTCTTAAGTCACGTTGCCGGCGCCACCGCTCCGGGATGGCGCCACAACGGCGCGTGGCCCCGGCGTTCGCCACCCTGAATCGCACGCCGCCGCATTAACTGAGTGTGTTCGTCCATTGAAGATGTAATCTCGCCCGGACCGATTTCCGTCCAATCCTAGTACAAGTGAAGACTGTCGCAACCCAATATCGTTGCCCATGCTGCGGATATAAAACCCTGAACGCTCCGGCAGCCATGGTTTTGTGTCCAGTTTGCTGGTGGGAAGACGACGGGCAGGAAGACAGCGACGCCGCAGAAGTTCGCCTTACGGTCAACGGCCAGCTCAGTCTCGACCAGGCACGCGAATACTACACCCAGTGCGGCGCGGCGCATCCGCGCTTTCTCCCTTACGTCCGCAAGCCCGAGCCCGCCGAGCACTGATCGCGCTCGCTCCCATGGCGCCCAATTCCTCTCTGTCTTTGCTCCCTTGTCCCCTCGCTCCATTGCTCCCTCGTTCCCTGCCTTCGCGGTTTGACCCTTCCCGCAAACCCCCGTACCATGAAACTAGGTATTCCCCCGGCCAGACGGCGATAGACTGCCTTGAACGAACGCCCGTGGCCGCAGTCATATTGGCGCGCGCGCCGGGAAGGTAAAACGTTGAGTTTCAGCAGCACCGTCGAAAACAAAACGGAAACGGCCGACACTGAGCACAACCACGAAGCCGCAGAAGAAACCCACTCGCATGGACCGGTTCTGAACCCCGATTGCACACGGGAGCTGGTCATCGATGTGCCCGCCGACGAAGTCGCCAAAACCTGGCGCAACGTCGCCAACAACTATCGCAAGTACGCGAAGATTCCGGGCTTTCGTCCCGGCAAGGTGCCGGAGAACATCGTCCGCCGCCGCTTTGCCACCGAGATCCGCAAGGAAGTGATCGACTCGCTGCTGCCCGAGCGCTTCAACAAGGCGATCAACGAGCTCGGCATTCGTCCCGTGGGCCAACCCCAGGTGCTTGAGCTGACGCTTGAAGAGGGCGCCCCGCTCCATGCCAAGGCCGTCTTCGAGTATCTTCCTGCGTTCTCCATTGATGGCTACAAGGATGTAACGGTTCCCAAACCCTCAGCCGAAATCACCGAAGATGAATTCCAGCGCGAACTGGAGCAGCTGCGCGATTCGCGCGCCGTGATGGAGCCGGTAGAAGAAGACCGCGCGCTCGCCGACGGCGACTGGGCGCAGATCAGCTACAAGGGCCAGGTCCAGAATGAGGCGGCAGAACCCGCAGCCGAGGGCGAGGCGCCCGCTGCCGAAGCGCAGCCCATTGCCGGCGAAGACACGCTGGTTGAAATCGGCGGCAAAGATACGGTGGAAGCTTTCACCAACGCACTGCGCGGGACCAAGCCCGGCCAGGAATTGAAGGTCGAGGTCATCTATCCCGCCGATTACTCGCAAGCCAAGCTGGCCGGCGAGACCGTTGCTTATGACGTGGAAGTGAAGGCGATCAAGAAGCGCGTCCTTCCCGAATTGAACGACGACTTCGCAAAGGAACTGGGACATTACGAAAGTTACGCGGATCTGGAGAAAAGTGTTCGCGAGTATATGGAGAGCCGCAAGCAGCGCAGCGTTGAGGCCGAAACCAAAGACAAGCTCTTCGCGGCGCTGGCCGAGCGGTTTACCTTCTCGGTACCCGAGTCGCTGGTACAGGACCAGGTGGACACGCGGCTGGAGCGCGGCCTGCGTGCCCTTGCCGCTCAGGGAATGCAGCCCGACCAGATGCGCAAGCTCGACTTCACCCGCCTGCGCGCGGCGCAGCGTGACAGCGCGGTTACCGAAGTGAAAACCAACGTGCTCCTCGATCGCATCGCCGGCGAAGAAAATATCACCGTCAGCGACGAGGAGTTGGAACGCGAATTACAGATCGCCGCAATCCAGTCTCGCGAGCCTCTGGATGCCCTTAAGGTGCGATTGACCAAAGACGGCGGACTGGGTAGGATCAAACAGCAACTCAGACGAGAGAAGACGGCTTCTATCTTGTATGAACGCCTGCCTGGTTAGAAATGCTCGCTACTTTACCCCGGTGCGGTGAGCAAAGTCACTGCACTCTATGCGAACGCAACAGAAGATAGAAGCTGCAGAATGGCAGCCAGGAGCTGAAGGAAGAATGGCATTAGTTCCCATGGTGGTTGAGCAGACGAGCCGGGGCGAGCGCGCCTACGACATCTACTCCCGTCTGCTGCGCGACAACATTATCTTTCTTGGTACCCCGATTGACGACATGGTCGCCAATCTTATCGTCGCCCAGATGCTGTTTCTGCAGGGCGAGGACCCCGAAAAGGACGTTTCGCTTTACATCAATTCTCCGGGCGGCTCCATCACCGCCGGCCTTGCCATTTACGACACCATGCAGTTCATCAAGAACAACGTGGTGACGTACTGCATCGGCCAGGCGGCCAGCATGGGCGCGTTTTTGCTTCTGGCGGGAAACAAGGGAAAGCGCTTTGCCCTGCCCAACTCCCGCATTCTGATACATCAACCGTCGATGGGCGGCCTCAGCGGGCAGGCCACCGACATCGATATCCATGCGCGCGAAATCCTGCGCATCCGCGAAATTACCAACAACCTCATGGCCCGCCACACCGGCCAGCCCCTCGAGAGGATCGAGCGCGACGTCGAGCGGGACTTCATTATGAACGCGGAACAGGCTAAGGAATATGGGATTGTGGACGAAATTATCGACCGGACCCGCGCTTGAGCGTAACCTAGCCGTTTCATGGGATTTGGATTAAACTCTTTTTGGGGGAGCAACCAGTATGAAGACGCGGACGGGACCCGAAGAGGCGTTGCGTTGCTCGTTCTGCCATAAATCGCAGGACGCTGTAGCCAAGTTGATCTCTTCACCAAGTGATTACCCTCGCGCCTATATCTGCGACGAGTGCGTTGCTGTTTGCAACTCGATTCTGGATGACGATCGAAGCGGCGAGACTCCCGCCACCACAGCAGGCCATCTTCCCAAGCCCACCGAGGTAAAAGGCTTCCTCGACGATTACGTGATCGGGCAGGACCAGACCAAGAAGAAGCTTGCCGTTGCGGTCTACAACCACTACAAGCGCGTCCAGATGAATCGTGTGCGCAACAACGAAGTCGAGCTCACCAAGTCCAACATCCTGCTTATCGGCCCCACCGGCTCCGGCAAAACACTGCTCGCGCAAACTCTCGCCAAAATGCTTGACGTGCCCTTTGCCATCGTCGACGCCACCACGCTCACCGAAGCCGGCTACGTGGGCGAGGACGTGGAGAACATCATCCTCAAGCTTCTGCAGGCCGCCGACGGCGATGTGAACCGGGCGCAGCAGGGCATCATCTATATCGACGAGATCGACAAGATCGGCCGCAAAGACGAGAACCCCTCCATCACACGCGACGTGAGCGGCGAAGGCGTGCAGCAGGCCCTGCTCAAGATTCTTGAGGGCACCGTGGCCAACGTTCCGCCGCAGGGCGGGCGCAAGCATCCGCACCAGGAGTTCACTGCGGTCGACACTACCAACATCCTCTTCATCTGCGGCGGCGCGTTCGTCGGGCTTGAGCGCATCGTCGGCCGGCGCATCGGGAAAAAAGCGCTGGGCTTCCGCACCGTGGATGCCGAGGCGGATCAGGCAACCACTCGCTCGCATCGCGATACCGAACTGCTGCGCAAAACCGAGCCGCAGGACCTGATCAAGTACGGCCTCATCCCCGAGTTCGTCGGCCGCTTGCCTGTCGTAAGTGTTCTCGACGAGCTCGACGAAGCGGCGCTCATCGAGATCCTTACCAAGCCGCGGAACGCCATCCTCAAGCAGTACCAGCGCCTCTTTGAGTACGAAAACGTGCGCCTGCACTTTACAAACGAAGCGGCATGCGCCGTTGCGCGTGAGGCCATGGCGCGCAAGGTGGGAGCGCGCGGTTTGCGCATGATTCTGGAAGAGCTGATGCTCGACCTGATGTACCACCTGCCCTCGAACAAGCGCGTGCGCGACCTCGAAATCACCAAGGATATGGTCGAGCGCCGCGACCTGTCGCTCTGCCTGCTCGAAAAAGCCGGCTGATGCTTTCTGGATTCTACTGAGTCACCGTGCCCGGGCTTCGGCCCGGGCATTGTTGTTCAGGGCCGAATACGATCACTCCCGCCGCCCAGTACAATCCAATGCCGCCAACCTATCCGATGCAATGTAATGGCGCCATGCAATTTCGTTTTGCGTGAATCGGCAATCTCCGCGCCTGAGGCGTGCAGGAGCACTGACCACCAAGTAAGTGACGAGCAGGCGGTGATCCGGCCGAAACCACGTTCAAGCCACGAAAAACATCCCAGAATCTGACTTGCCAGAACTGCTGGTTTCCCTTGTGAATTTGCAGAGGAACAACTGAATGCCGGGCCGATTCCCCGGCCTGCCTCTGCTGTCCGGTTTTGGACAGAGCTTCTCGAATACGGACAGAAATCACTGACAGGAAGCGGACCCGATGAGCGTATCTTGTTGTAGGCACATCGGCTATCGGACTCGCGGGTTGGCGCGCAAAATGCAGATGTAAAAGGTAAAATCCACCTGTGCTGAGGCTCCTATGAGGACTGTTCTTCAGGACCTTCGGAATGCATTGCGCCAGGTGCGCAAGACGCCGGGCTTCACACTTGTTGTTGTGCTGATGCTGGCTCTCGGTATTGGCGCCAATACTGCCGTCTTCAGCGTGATGAACGCACTGCTAATGCAGTTGCTGCCGGTGAGCCGTCCCAGCGGCCTCTCCTACGTGAGAATGGCCAACGGTCAGGGGCAGCCTCCAAATGCCAACAATACAGGCAACAACAGCACTTCGTTTTCCGAGGTTACGTTTGAGGCTCTTCGGCAGCGCAGCGACGTTTTCGAGGAGCTCATTGCCTACGTTCCCCTCAGCTTTAGTGGGGGGGTGGCAGTTCGCCACGGTGAACTGCCGGAGGAGGCAGGAGGCGAAGAGGTCAGCGGCAACTTCTTTTCCGGCGTAGGCGTTCGTATGCAAAGCGGCCGCGGATTTACGCTGGCGGACGAGAAAGATCACGCTTCCATTGCAGTAATCAGTTACGGCTACTGGACGCGAAGTTATGCGCGCGACCCGGGCGTGTTGGGGCAGACGCTCTATGTCAAGGGCGTTCCCATGACGGTAGTGGGCGTGACGGCTCCAGGATTCAAGGGCATTGAGCCGCTGGATACGACGGATTTTTGGATTCCTTTGCAGAACCGGCCAGAATTGAATGCCTGGGGAACGCCTTTCGATGTAAATAAGACTTACGGCTCTCCAAAATGGTGGTTTCTGCTCATGATGGCGCGACTGCGTCCCGGCGTCACTCCCGCGCAAGCGCAACAAGCACTTGCAGGAACATTCGGTGCCGTCGTCAAACAGAGCATCGGCACGGACAATCTAAAGGAGTGGAAGCCGCTGCTTGAGTTCGTTCCTGCGCGTGGCATCGCACTTCTTACGGATTACGTCCGTGAACCGATGCAAATCCTCATGGGCCTGGTTGCGCTAGTACTGCTGATTGCCTGCACAAACGTGGCCATGATGATTCAGGCGCGCAACACGGTTCGCGAACACGAGTTCAGCCTGCGCCTTGCCATTGGGGCAAGCCGCGGAATTATCTTTCGACAGTTACTGTGCGAAAGCATGTTGCTGGTTTCAGCCGGTGCCGGAGTTGGTTGGCTGTTCGCGATCGGCGCCACACGCATGTTGGCCGTCTGGTCGGGCTCAGAGGTTGGGCTCAGCCCCGATTTCACGGTGCTGCTGTTTACGTTGCTCATCTCCTCGGTCGCCGCCGTGGCCTTCGGACTGATCCCTCTGTGGACCGCTGTTCGTGCCCCGGTCGCGCGCGTGCTGCGCTCCACTTCGGCCGGCGCCACAACAAGTCATGCTCGCGCTGTGGGCAGTCGCATTGTGCTTGCCTGCCAGGTGGCGTTCTGCCTCGTGCTGCTGATGGCGGCAAGCCTGCTGCTGCGCACGTTGCGCAACTACGCAACACAAGATCTGGGAATGGAAGCGGAAGGTTTACTTGTTTTTGGCGTTACACCACAAGGCCAGATCGATTCGCACTTGTTCTATCGCAGCTTGCTCGATCGGCTGAGACAGGTCCCCGGGGTTGAGTCCGTATCCATGGCGCACAGTCGTCCCGGCTCCGGCTGGAGCAACAACAATGGCCTGATGTTGGATGGAATTCGGCTGCAGGGCCAGGGTGTCCGTTCCAACAACGTCGGCGCCGGGTTCTTCCATACCCTGGGCGTTCCCGTTCTTGCCGGCCGTGAAATTGCCGAATCAGACACCGAAGACACTCAGCCGGTCGTTCTTGTCAATGAGACATTCGTCAAGCAGCACCTGGCCAACACCAACCCACTGGGTCACCAGCTTGGTGATAAGCGTCGCTACACAATCGTTGGGGTAGTACGCGACAGCAAATACAGAAGCGTGGATGAGCCGCCAATGTCCATGAGCTATTACGCAGCCATGCAGGCAAAATCAATGACCACCATGCAGATTGAAGTCCGCACGCGCGGGAATCCGATGGCCATGCTTCCGGAAATCAGGAAGACTGTGGCAGGACTTTATCCAGATGTTCCACTTCAGCAGCCGATGACACAGCTCGAGCAATTCACAAAGTCGTACAGGCAGCAACGGATGTTCGGCGCCATGGGTGGATTCTTCGGCGTGCTGGCGGCATTGCTGGTGGCGACCGGGCTCTACGGAACGTATTCGTTTCGCGTCAGCCACCGCACAACGGAAATCGGCGTGCGCATGGCGCTAGGCGCGAGCCGCGCAGAGGTGCTGGCTATGGTGATGCGCGAGAGCCTGTGGGTGCTCATCGGGGGTCTTGCCGCCGGCATACCGCTCACGCTCTTCGCCGTTCGTCCGCTCAAATCGATGCTCTATCAGATGTCTCCGTTAGACCCGGTCAGCTTCGTTGTTGCCGTTGTAGCCATGATTCTTGTCGCCGGATGCGCCGCTCTGATTCCCGCACGCCGCGCCGCGTCAATCGAGCCGATGCAGGCGCTGCGCGCAGAGTGAAAAACGAGGAAGGGTCACACGCTTCTTGGGTCCGGATTCATTCACCTAGTTGGCATGAGATCGCCAGTTCAATGAGCGGGGACGACGAGAGCAATTCATTTGCGGCGCAACGTTAATCCGTTAATTAACGCCAATAGCCCAAAACGCTCATCGAGCCGAGGCGGGCCTCATTTCGGTGCTCCGGTCGTTTCGTCGCCGATCCAAAAACTACTGCTCAGCAAGTAGTGCTTCTCCTGGCGGGGCCCCCAGAATCCGTTAGTCGACAAAACATGGCCTGAAGGCACTTTCGACTTAGGCGCTGGGTTGAGGAGATCGGCTGGAAATGTTAACCAATCCCTGGTCACGTGCGTATTAGCTGCATGACTCGGATGTTCAGATTCAATCTTCTCCTCTTGCCCTTCCTCGTTGTCGGGCCGTTGCTTGCCGGCGCCGCTGCTCAGAAACCGGCCTTCGAGGTTGCAACCATCAGGCCCAGCAGAGAAGCCGTCAAATTTGAGCACGACGGAAAAACAGAGTTCTTAGGCGATACCCTTCGCATGCAGGATGTAACCGTGAACACCTGCATCAAGCTCGCATATCACGTTCAGGACCGCCAGATCGACGGCCCGGCCTGGCTCGAGAACGATCGCTTCGACATCACGGCAAAGACCGATGGCCCTGTAGTCGAAGACACCATGAAGCGGATGCTGCAATCTCTGCTCGCCGACCGCTTTGGCCTCAGCTTTCATCGCGAGCCCAGAGAGATGAAGGTCATCCTGCTCACCGTTGCAAGCGGCGGAGCCAAACTTAAGCCCGCGGCAGCGCCGGACGGGAAACCCTTCCGCGAGAACTCGGTCAATGGCACAATCGCGAAATCCATGCCGATCCGCGAGTTCGCCGACTTTCTCTCTGGGCCGCTCGATATGCCGATGGTCGACCGTACAGGCCTTACCGGAAAATACGACTTCGCCATCGACTTCACGCCTTATTTGCCTGACCCGACAAAAAATATGGATGGAACCAAACCCGATACGACCGCCATCCTCAAAGCCGCATTAAATGACGAACTCGGCCTGAAGATGACGGGCGGCAAAGCGCCAATCGACGTCCTTGTCGTCGACCACGTCGAAAAGCCTTCACAGAATTAGCCGAGCGCTTGGCAGAAGGTGGGCGAGAGACCAGCCAAAACGACTGAAGTAATCTCGCCACGATTCTGAATCACTCCGTCTAACTGCCGCCATTCCAATCAGTAAGACACCCATTCCCATCCCCTATCTTCAATCAGCACATAACTTTCGTCATAGCGCCATAAGGCCACTCTGCCCATTCGCCGTGCCAGCCATTCCGCTGTACAATCCCTACATGACTCTTCGATCAGCCTGGCCGAATGGGCTGGCGGAGGGGTGTGAAGTCCGCAAGGCGCAAAGGGGACCCGGATGACCGCAAACCGCGAAAAAAACGAGCCGCGCAAGCTGCCCATGATGCCGATTCGCGACATGGTCATCTTTCCCTACATGATGACCCCGTTCGTGGTGGGCCGCGAGTCGAGCGTCCGCGCCCTTGAAGAAGCCCTCAACGGCGACCGCAAGATCTTTCTCGCCACGCAGCACGACGCTTCAATCGACGAGCCCAAGGCCAAGGACATCTTCCAGGTCGGAGCGATCTGCAACATCGTGCAGAGCGTGAAGATGCCCGACGGCAACATCAAGGTGCTGGTCGAGGGCGTTGAGCGCGCCAAATCTATCGACGTGACCGACCGCGACGGCTTCTTTGTGGCCACGGTGCGCACCGGCAAAAGTCAGTTTGAGATGACACCCGCGGTCGAGCAGCTCATGCAGCGCGTGACTACGCTGTTTGAGAACTACGTCAAGCTGCAGCAGTCGCTCAATTACGAGACCATCATTGCCACCGTGCGCATGGATGAGCCCGCCAAGCTCTCTGACACCATCGCCGCCAACCTGCAGGTCGGCATTGAAGAAAAGCAGGAGTTGCTCGCCGTCTTCGATCCCGCGGCGCGGCTGGCGCGGCTGGCTGACATGCTCGACGTGGAAATTGAAAAACTCGATCTCGACCGCAACATCCAGTCGCGCGTGAAGCGCCAGATGGAGCGCGCGCAAAAAGAGTACTACCTCAACGAGAAGATCAAGGCCATCCAGAAGGAACTGGGCCGCGGCGAGAAAAGCGAGTTCGACGAGCTGCGTAAGAAGATCGAATCCGCGGGCATGCCCAAGGAAGTCCTGGAGAAGACCGTTCAGGAACTCAAGAAGCTCGAAGCCATGCCGCCCATGTCGGCCGAATCCACCGTCAGCCGCAACTACATCGACTGGTTGCTGGCCGTGCCGTGGAAGAAGAAATCTAAGGAAACCCGCTCCATTGACTACGCGGAGAAGGTCCTCAACAACGACCACTACGGTCTCGAAAAGATCAAGGAACGCATCCTTGAATTCCTCGCCGTGCGCCAATTGGTGAAAAATCCCAAAGGTTCGATCCTGTGCTTTGTCGGCCCTCCCGGCGTGGGCAAAACTTCGCTCGGCATGTCGATCGCGAAATCCACGGGCCGCAAGTTCGTGCGCCTTTCGCTGGGCGGCGTGCGCGACGAAGCCGAGGTCCGGGGCCATCGCCGCACCTACATCGGCGCCATGCCCGGCCAGATCATCCAGCACATGAAGCGCGCCGGCACCAAGAACCCCGTGTTCCTGCTCGACGAGGTCGACAAGATCAGCTCCGATTTTCGCGGCGATCCGGCCTCCGCGCTGCTTGAAGTGCTCGACCCCGAGCAGAACGTCACCTTCCAGGACCACTACCTCGACGTCGACTACGACCTGTCGCAGGTGCTCTTTGTAGCCACGGCCAATGTGCTGCACACTATTCCGCCGGCGTTGCAGGACCGCATGGAAATCCTGCGCCTGCAGGGCTACACCGAGCCGGAAAAGCTTGAGATTGCGCGCCAGTACCTGGTGAAGAAGCAGCGCGAGCAGACCGGCCTGAGCGAAAAGAACATCGTCTTCAAAGACGACGCGATTCTCGAAATCATCCGCTCCTACACGCGCGAAGCCGGCGTACGCAACCTGGAGCGCGAAATCGGCAACGTGTGCCGCAAGGTCGCGCGCAAAGTGATAAAGGGCGGAATCAAGCACAAGGAAGAGATCAGCGCGCAGAATATCTCGGAGTTTCTCGGCGTGCAGAAGTTCCGCGACTCCGAGGCGCACGAGAGGAGCGAAGTCGGCCTCGTCACCGGTCTCGCGTGGACTGAAGTCGGCGGCAGCATCCTCACCACCGAGGTGCAGGTCCTCGACGGCAAAGGCAAGCTCACCATCACCGGCCAGATCGGCGACGTGATGCAGGAGTCAGGACAGGCCGCGCTCGCCTACATCCGCAGCAAGGCGCATGCCCTCGGCCTGTCGCGCGAGTTTTATCGCAATGTCGACATTCACCTGCACGTTCCGGAGGGCGCCATCCCCAAGGACGGACCTTCGGCTGGCATCACCATGGCCACGGCATTGGCCAGTGCGCTGGCCAAGATTCCTGTGCGCCGTGACGTCGCCATGACCGGCGAAATCACGCTGCGTGGCAAGGTACTGGCCATCGGCGGCCTGAAAGAGAAATTGCTCGCCGCCCTTCGCGCCGGAATCTTTGAGACCATCCTGCCCCGCGCCAACGAGAAGGATCTCTCCGAGCTGCCCGACAACATCAAGAACGCCATGAAGCTCCACTTCGTCGACACCATGGACGAAGTTCTGGCGCTTGCGCTCGAACGCCCGCTGCCTGCCCCACTTCCGGATGAAACGCAGACCCTCACTGCGGTTCCGCCCGCCGAGGTGCCCGGCAATCTTCCAGCGCCCCAGTAATTTTCAGCTCGCTATCGGCGTTTAATCGCCAGCCGTGCACTGGCGCGGCCGCATGCATTTGGGATGACACACTCGCGCGTGCCCTTTACACTTGGTCCGACGTGCGAGGAGTGTCTTTTCATGCTGAGCCGGCGAAGTTTTCTAAAGACGGGCATCACCACCGGAGCCGCGGCGTTGCCGCTGGTATCCAGGATCGACGCGCTGGACGGCGCAACTTTGGCAGCCCAGCAGACGGGTGGAGGCGAGAACGCCGCGACGGGGATTCTCGTCCCGCTGCCGGATCGCCTGCCACAGCAGCAGATCCCGGCAGAGCCCTGGCAAAACCGTGTCCGCCGCGTGGGCCAAACCAACATGACCGAGCACGATCCCGCGGTGATGAACGTGGAGGAGTGGGCCGACTACTGGCACTCAGCCAAGGTCGATGTCGTCTTTGTCAGCGTCACCGGCATCCTCGCGTTCTATCCCTCCAAGGTGCCGTTCCACAAGCATGGAAAATTCCTGAACGGCCGCGACTTCTTCGGCGAGTGCACGGCGGCGGCAAAGCAGCGCGGCATGCGCGTGGTGGCACGCATGAGTCCCGACCTCAACTGGCCCGATGCGCTCGCGGCTCATCCTAAATGGGCGATGCGCCACAAAGACGGCTCGCCGCAGCTCTCCACCGAGGATCCACGCCTCTTCAAGACATGCATGTTCTCCAGCTACATGGATGATTACGTCCCCGCGATCATGCGCGAAATCAGCTCTCTCTACGACGTCGATTGCTTTTACACCAACGGCTGGCCGCCGCTGGGCAATTTGCCCGAGTGCTACTGCGCCAATTGCTCGAAGCTGCCGCCGGGCGGCACGCCGGCCTACTGGCGCGTCTTCACCGAGCGGGTGCTCGCGCTGTGGCAGCGCTACGACGCCATCGCCAAGGAGAAGCAGGTCGACAGCTTTTACTTCGCCAACTCCGGCGGCAATGTGCGCGGCGGGCCGAATCTCGACCAACTCGGCAAAATCATCGCCTGGTTCCAGGCCGATAACCAGGGCCGCACCTACGAAGATCCCGCAGTGTGGGGATGCAGCTCGCAGGGCCGCGCGTGCAACGCGGTGCTCGACGGCAAGTTCGCGGCGAACGTGACGGCAGCCTACTCGACCGGAAATCCGGGCTGGCGCAACGCGTCGAAGTCTCCCGACGAAACGCGCATGTGGATCAACGAAACACTGGCCAGTGGCATGGTGCCGTATCTGCATTTTGTCGGCGCGGAAAAAGGCTTCTGTGAAGATCGCCGCTGGCAGAAGCTGGGCGTGGATTACTTTGATTGGACAGCGCGCCATGACGCGCATCTCGCCGCGCGCCGCTCCATCGCCAACATCGGCGTCGTGATCGGCCAGAGCACGCAGCTTCTTTATCCCGGTCCGGCCACCGTGCGCACGCGCGCCTACATGCACGAAACGACTCAGGGAATCTACGATGCGCTGCTGCGCGGCCGCTTCGCCTTCGACTATGTCCACGAAGACCGCCTCGAGCCAGAGCGCCTCAAAAAGTATCGAGCGCTTCTGCTGCCCAACGTGGCCATGCTCAGCGACCGGCAATGCGAGCAACTCAGCGATTATGTCCGCGCCGGCGGCTCGCTGATGGCCGACTTCGAGACCAGCCTCTACGACGAAAACCTCAACCCGCGGGCCGATTTCGGTCTTGCCGGCCTGTTCGGCGTCAGCAAAGTCGGCGATGCAGTGGGCACCAACGGCAATCCGTATTACGCGCGCATTGAAAGACCAGAATCGCCGCCGCCGCAATCGCCCGCCCCGCACGCAATCGTTGAGGGCTTCCGCGACACGAACTGGATTCCAGGAGCGCAGAATCGCCTGCCACTCAAGCCCGTCGGCAATCCGGTGCTCACCGTGGTTCCGGGATTTGTGCGCTATCCGCCGGAACTCGCATATCCCCCGGTTTCAGAGACCACTGAACCGGCCGTGGTGCTGCGCGAATCCGGCTCAAGCCGCCTCGCCTGGTTTTCGGGCGACGTGGAGCGCACCTGGTGGCTCACCGGCCACGGCGATCTGCTGCGCCTGCTCCACAACACGATTCGCTGGCTCACCCACGATGAGCGAGTCGTCAGCGTCGAAGGGCCCGGCTTCATCGAGATGTTCGCGTGGGAAACGCGTCCAGGCTATGCCGTTCATTTGCTCAATTACTCAAATGCCAACGCATTCCACGGCTGGATGCAGTCGATCGATCCGCTTGGGGCCCAGCAGTTGAGCATGAAACTGCCGCCGCAAGTGCACGTGAAATCCGTCGAGCTGCTGCGCGCGGAGCAGACCGTGCCCTTCAAACTCGACGGTCAGACGCTGCGCTTCACAGTGCCGTCCGTCGCCGATTACGAGGTGGCGGCAGTGACAGTGGCGTAGCAGACACAGAAAACATAGGAATTTCGCGGTGTCATCCCAACCGACTATATCGCAGTGCAGGCGGTCGAAGGGTGCCCCGAACCGTTCCCTAATCCCTAATCCCTGGTCCCTGTCTTTCGAGTTTCTCCAGCGCATCACATGCCGTCATCACGCCATTTTCGCGCGCAACTTCTTCGGCCGCGGCTCGTGCCCGCTCGTCATACTCCGGCTCGGAAAGCATCTCCCTCGCCTTGCGCGCCACACGCCACGCTTTAAAGTCGGAGCGCTGAACGACGCGCGCCACTCCCAGGCGCCGCATGCGCCGTGCGTTGTCCGGCTGGTCGTGCGAGTAGGGCATGATCAGCATTGGCCGGCCCGCGCGCAGGCATTGCGCCGTGGTGCCCACACCACCTTGATGAACCACGAGCGACGCGCGCGGAAACAATCGTGAATACGGCGCGTACTCTGCCACGCAAATCAATTCGGGCAGCGAAATCTCAGGTCTATTGCGCGGATCGTCCCCGATCAGCAGCACGGCGCGCACGCCCAGCTTGATGGCCGCTCGCGCCGATTGCTCGTAGAAATCGCCCGCAGCCATCACCGCAGCCGAGCCAAGCGTGAAAACAACCGGCGGCTCGCCCGCATTCAAAAATGTTTCAAGCTGCGAGGGTAGTGCGGCGTTGCCGGCGTCCGCATCGTAAAAACAGAATCCCGTAATCAGCGTGTGCTCAGGCCAATCCTTCTGCTCGACGCCCAGAACGCGCGAGAAGAGCGCGAGCACCAGGTGCGGCGAGTGCTTGGCCTCGAAAATGGGGTTCTTGCCCATCGGCAAGCCGAGCTCGCGCCGCAGTTCGTAAATCGGCTCAGGCCATTTGCGCGTGACAAAGCGCGCCAGCCGACGCATGGCGCCGCCCATGCCCGGAGCCTTGTCGGCGCGCGACAGCCGCGGATACGGCGGCAGCACCGGTGGATCGTACGCGGAAAAAAACGAGAACGGCGCCAGCACGTAGCTTGCCCACGGAATACCCGTCACCTCCGCCACAATCGGTCCCGCGTAGTTCAGTTCGCCCAGCAGCAGCAGATCGGCGCGCGCGGGCCGCGTCGCCGCGTCGAGCAGGTCGTCATAGGTCTGCCTCAGCACCGGGAAGAGGAATTCGCGCAGCCCTGTCTCCGTGCCCTTCTTCACGTCGTAAATCATCTGGATGAGCAGCGTATTCGAGGGATCGATATCGGGCCGGAGCGCGTGAAATTCAATGCCGAGTGGCTCGATTTTCCGGCGGTAGAGGTTGGGCAGCGCCATCACCGGCGAGTGGCCGCGGCGCTTCAGTTCGAGCGCAATGGCAATCAGCGGATTGATATCACCAAAGGTGCCGATGTTCGACAGAACGATGCGCAATCCCGGGATCCTCAGGGCATGAAGGGTCGCAGCTTTGAGGGTAATGCATGGCGGGAGTCCGCCGCATGATAACAATTGAAAAATTCTTCGGGTTGGCGGAAATCTGCATTAGAGTATTGCTCATGCCCGGTCACAGCAAAGCCACCATTGTCAGCATGGCCGTCGTCACCGTCGTCATCACTTCGCTGCTGCACGAGGGGCTGGGCCATGGCGTGACCGCATGGCTGCGGGGCGACGTGGTTCGGGAGCTCACCAGCAATCATCTCGACTCTGTCCGCCGCGATCGGCTGGTTGATGCAGGCGGTACCATCGTGAATCTCGTTGCAGGCGCGATTTGCCTGTTTGCCTCGGCATTCGCGCATCGCGTCAACACTCGCTACTTTCTCTGGTTTCTCGGCAGCGTCAACCTGCTACTCGGCGCCGGCTACTTCCTCTTTTCCGGCGTGCTCGGTCTTGGCGACTGGGCCGACCTGATTCGCGGATTTCCGCACGCTGCTCCGTGGCGCGTCGGCATGGCTTTTTTGGGCGCCGCGTTCTACTTCTTCTTTGTGCGCCTCATCGCGATTACGCTTCATCCATTTGTGCCGCGCCGCAGCGATTACAACATCGTGGCCCGGCTGCCATACCTTGCCGCGTGCGCCTTCTGGTGCCTTGCCGGAGCGTTTGATCCGCTCGGCTTTCGCCTGATGCTGCTGTCTACCATTCCAGCTTCATTCGGCGGCATGTCGGGCCTGCTTTGGGCCGACAGCCTTATACCGGGCGCCAAACCGGAAGAAGAACTCGTGGTCGAGCGAAGCCCGATCTGGTGGACCGTGGCTATTGTGCTCGGTTGCGCATTCCTGCTCACCGTGGCCCGCGGAATCGAATTCCATCAGCCGCAGACCTGATCCGCTGGTGACTCTGCCAGCGCTTTCCGCAGTTACTGCCCAGGTTTTGGCTTCGCGCTGGCGCAGGCCGTCGGCACATCCTTCAGTGTCGGCTGAAGGTCTGGCCAGTATGGGCTCTGCTTCAGCAGCGAGCAAAAATCCCCAAGGGAAGGGAAGGGATTCTGCTGCGCCTTCGGTCCCAGCGCATCCACAAACTTCCACGCCATGGTAGAGTGCCCTGTGTAAATCAGATCGAGCACGACGCCCCACAGCGACTGCCCGATCTCGTCAGCGTTTTCCGCATTCACTACCTTCCGCGCCGCGCCTAGTTCCTTGTTCCATTGCGCCGGCGTGGGCGCAGCCTTTTGCATCTTGTCCATGGCCAGATGAAAGCCGCCGCCTTTCTTGTCGTCGATCCAGCGCAGCGTCACCACCTCTGAAGGCGAGCAGGCAAAGCACGTGGGCCAATAGGCAAACGTCCAGTCGGCCGTGATGTAGTAGTAGGTCCCATCCTTGGCGCGCTCAAAGTGCGCTTCGTCGTCATCGGCATCGTTGAGCGTAGCCAGCAATTTAAACTCCGGCGCAAGCTCGAATACGTAATGCGTCATGCAGCAATGCGCGCCGCCGGTATACGTGGAAACAATCATGTCGGGCCGGCCGAGTCCGGTCAGGTCAGTGCCGTTCGGGATGAATGGAACGTTCCAGTCTGCATTACTTGGCTGGCCCAGGGTTGCGTTTTGATAGCCATCGAGTACCTTGCTGTAAATGAGCTTGCCGCCGCTCGTCACCCGCAGGCATATGCCGTCGTCGCGTGAATACGTCCGGAAAGTGAACTTACCCACCGTTACCACGCCCATTGGATTCTTGCTCGCGCACGCCGCCACAACGTTTTTCGCCGGGTACTGTGCGAAGAGCTGCGCCGAAGCAGCGAGCAATAACGCCACCAGCATGCCGGCCAGAGCCCACGCTGGTTTCCACGCATCTTGCCTCATAATCTCTCCGTGATTCCTGCAACAATAGCACCATGGGATATGCTTTTTCCGATCTCTAGTCTCTGATCTCTGTTCTCTGATCTCTGTCTTTATGAAGATCCTCCTCGCCATTGCCGCCATCGTCCTCATCGCCGGCTCGCTCTACGCCGACTACAAGTGGCGCCGCTGGATAGAAGCCCGCCGGCAGCAACGCGACCATCCCGATTCCGGCGCCAAGCCCTGACCGCTGGCCCCGACCCCCGACTCCCGCCATTCCCCCTCCTCCCCGTTCTTCGTTCGTTACAATGGCTTTAGGGAGCCGTCCAACCAACATGCGTTCGATCCTTGCCACTCACTTCCCCAAGCGCCGGGCCCGCGCCATTTCGCACCGCACCATCTCGCTCCGTGCCCGGCTGCTTGCTGCTCTTGCGCCCGCCGCGCTTCTTGCCTCCGTAATCTTTTGCCCGGCCGTCGCCGCGCACGCCCAGTTTGGCCCTCCGGCCACCACCCCGGTCCACGACCCCGCCGCGCTCAAGCCGCCGCCGGGCGCCAAGGTCGCCATCATAGAATTCGAAGACCTGGAGTGCCCCGACTGCGCCTTTGCCAACCCTGTGCTCAAGCAGGCCGCCGAGCAGTATCACATCCCTTGGCTTCGCCACGACTTCCCGCTGCCCTTCCACAACTGGAGCTTCCAGGCCGCCGTCAACGCCCGCTTCTTCGACACCAAAAGCAAGACCCTCGGCGACGAATACCGCGATTACATCTTCGCCAACCAGATCTCCATTGAAACGCCGGCGCAGCTCCAGCAGTTCACGCAGAAATTCGCGCAGGCTCACGGCGTCGCGCTGCCATTCGCCGTCGATCCCATGGGCAAGTTTGCCCAGGCGGTCAAGGAAGACTACGCCCTCGGCCAGCGCATCGGCATCGAGCACACGCCTACCATCTGGATCGTCACCAACGGCTCCCACGTCGCGCCGTTCGTCGAGGTGGTCGACCGCAGCAAGCTTTACCAGCTCATCGACCAGGCCATCGCCGAAACCCGCGGCCACTAGCCAGGTGCCCAACATTCGGCGTCCGCCGCGGCTGAGCTTTGCGCCTATGGTGGAAAAGCGCTCAGCGTAACCATGAGACCCGCCCCCGCCCATCCCGCACCCCTACGCGCCATTCTGTGGGGCGGCCTGCTCTGCGGCGCGCTCGATATCACCGCCGCCTTCGTCATCTACGGCGCCATGGGCCTTCCTCCCACGCGGCTGCTTCAGGGAATCGCCTCCGGCCTCCTCGGCCCGCGTGCCTTCGCCGGCGGCGTTCCCACCGCGCTGCTCGGCTTCTTCTCTGAGTTTCTGATCGCCACCGGCACCGCAGCCGTCTATGTCCTCGCCGGCCTCTGGATGGTCTTCCTCACGCGCCGCCCCTGGCTCGCCGGCCCGCTCTATGGAATCGCCGTCTACTGGTTCATGCAGCTCGTGGTGCTGCCGCTGTCGCGCTACGCCCACCGCCGCTTCTCGCTCCGGATCACGCTTATCGGCATCGCCATCCACATGGTCTGCGTGGGCCTGCCCATCGCGCTCGCCGCCCGCCGCTTCGCTACATGCAGGGAGCAGGGAGTAGCCAGTAGCCGGTAGCCAGTAGCCGGTGGCGAAAAACTCTAAAGCCCGGAAATCGCAGTTGAGAACAAAAACAGAAAAGCCAATAGCGAGAATTCTTCAGCTACAAGCTACCGGCTACCAGCTACAGGCTGACCCCTAGTCCCTAATCCCTGGTCCCTAGTCCCTGCATCTCGATCTTCACCAGCTCCTGCCCGCCCGGCGCCACCATCCGCGTTTGCGGAGCGCGCCAGTGGTCAATGTAGCTGATGCGGTGCACGCACCCGATGGTGCAATGCGGCGCGCAGCTCTTCGCCGTCACAAACTCGCGCTTCACGTCCTCGCGCGTATACTCCGCCACCGGAACCGCCGGATACCCGCGCTGCTGCGAGCAGTAGTGCACCAGCCCGTCTTCGCACACATACAAGTACCGCGAGCCCGCGCGGCAGCGCCAGTTGTTCGGCCGGCCCATTGCAATCGCTTCCTGGAACTTGTCAAACTGCGCGTAATTCGTCTTCCTGCGGTCGGCCATCGCGTGGTACACGCGCGCCTCGTCCTCTTTCAGCGGCTTCAGTTGCCCGTCGCTGTCGTGGATGATCCCGATCGTCGACTCAAACCCCAGCTCGAGCGCGCGCCGTCCGACCACCAGCGCGTCATTCGGATTCTTGATGCCCCCGCCCACCACCGAGTTGATGTTCACGTGGAACTCGGCAAACTCGGCCAGCATCTCCAGGCGCTTGTCCAGAGTCTTCAGCGATTTCTTTGACACCTCGTCCGGCTCTAGATTGTCGATCGAGATCTGCATGTGGTCCAGGCCCGCGCGGTTCAGCCGCTCGATGCGCTCGGGGCTGAGTAGAAAGCCGTTCGTAATCATCCCCGCAATCGCGCCCGTCTTCCTGATGCGCCGGATGATGTCGTCAAGCTGCGGGTGCGTCAGCGGCTCCCCGCCCGAGATGCCGATCATGGCCGTACCCAGCCGCCCCAGCGCGTCAATGCGCCGGTACATCTCTTCGAGGGGGACGGGCTCCGAGACCTTGTCGTATTCATTGCAATAGGCGCAGCTCAGGTTGCAAAAGCGCGTAGGGATGATCTGCACCAGCACGGGATGCGCCGTATTCGCCAGCGCCCGCACCACCATCGCGTACTCGCGCACCTTGCGCGTAACCGCCTTCCAGCGGCCCCTCAGCGTCGATCTCCGGGGAGTGCCCATCTTTACTATTGAATCACATCTAGAACGCGGCGACTCGGCGTCTGACAGCAGCCAGGCCGCCCCGCTCTAGGCGCGCTAAGGAGCCCGGCATATGCTGTGCAGTATCGCCGAGAGGCTCTATGTCAATTCACCTGAATCTGAACAGCTTAACCGTCGAAGCGATTGAAGAGTATCTCGCAATCACGAAGTACTGCGTCGAAACTCGTAAAAACGGTGGAGGGATCTACGGATACCCGGCAACGTTGCTACTCTTCTGCGTGATCGACGCGATTGGCAATGGGAAGCGCGCTGGAAAAGAGCCATTTCGCATCTTGAAGGAGGCACCATTCAACTGCAGGCTCAATGATGCCCAGATAAAGACATTGGAGACGTGGTATCGTAACCCGCTCGCTCACGAAGGAATGATCGCACCGGGGGTGTGCCTCAGCCCGGAAGAAAGCGGCGATGCCTTCGCGGTCGTTGGCGACGAGCCAGTGCAAATTCGCGTAAAGACCCTATACAATCTCGTTCGCGCGGCTTGGGACCAGATAGACAAATCGACGCTGAAAAGCAACTGGGGGCCCCGTAGACTGCCAAAGAATCTGAACCCGACCGCAAGCCCGAGCGCAACAGCCTCCGTGCAGATAGCCGTGACCGGTTCACTATCGCAGGCTCAACGGGGCGCGAGCAGTGCCACCGAAAAGCCCTGACGAGCCGCGCTAACCTTCAACTGACCGCTAGGTGCGGGCGGGTGGCCCGGATCCCTCACCCCAAAACTGGGTGCCCCGGGTCCCGATTCTGGGACCCGGGAACCACGAAAGCCTGAATTACAAGGACAGGGTGCGCCAAACGAACCGGGAAATCGTGGTGTCAAGCCCCATTTCCCGTGACTCGCTCCATCTGAGCCACTTAGCGTTGCAGGCTATTTCGCCGTTTCCCGCACAATCAAGATGAGCGCAGGACCAATGAAAAACATCACCGCAGCCGTACCCACCCTCACGACGACTTCCGTCTCATGTTTCGCTGCCAAAACTCTGCGGCAAATGGCAGAGCAAACCCCAACAGAACCGCTCCCGCTTTTTTTAAAACCGGCTGTGAAACTGTAGAACTGTGAACTTTCTGCTCTAAGTCGTTGATTCGGCGCGATCCACAGTTTCACAGTTCTACAGTTTCACAGTCGACGGATGGCCTTCGCTCTTTGACCTCGCTCAGCAAACCCGCGCATCAGAACGGAGCTGTGGCAACCACCTGTTCCAGCCGGAAGTCGTCATCATCGGCGGTTCGCGTAAACAGGATGCGCGCCTTGATGCGCGCGCTCATCGAAATTCGCTCCAGCGAGCTGCGCGGCAGGCTCTTGTAGTAATCCTCGAGCGGCTGGTAAGGTCCTCCGGGCAAAAGCTTGTAAAAGCTCAGGCTCAGCACGCGCCGTGGCCGCATCCCGGGCGGGTACGATGGCAGGCGGTTGAGCGGGATGGCAAGATTCCTGCACGTGCTCACTTGCTTGCTTGTCGTGCGGATGCAAAAATCCATCGCACTGCACTGCGACAGCGTCTTGCCCAGGCACAATTTCAGCAGCGGCTCAGGAATCCATGCGACGATGATGCCGCCCTGGCCGTTGTCGTGCTCCGGGGCCAGCACGAAGAGAGTCTCCTCCAGCTCCTGGGAATCTCCCTGCGCGAACGACGCCACGCCTTTCCCGGAGCCGCCGCTCGGCCGCGCCAACGGGGAGAGCAAAATGACAGCAAAACAGAGGGCAATCAAGCCGGTCGCACGCATCGTTATCCCTGCACCTCGCTGTGGCTTATCGATGTTCGTCGCTGACGGGGCCATTATGCCACGAAAAGCCTGGGCAACACCCCAACCCGACCATGGTTTCCGCTTCTGGGGCCAGGGGTTTCACAAGAGACGAGTGGCGCAGGTCCGTGGTCGCAAATTCACTGCGAAGCGGGGTACCCCATACCTCGATTCTGAGAACCGCGCTCGCCGGCTCCGAATCCTGCCAGAAACAGCGATCGGTGCGCAATTCAAGCCCAAAGCGCGATATTCACGAAACAACTGTGCGGCGCGGGCCGAATCAGCGTAGTGTGAGAGATGGAGTGAGCATCGTCCTCCCTTTCAGGTCCGCTGAACTAAGGCAGTTCATCTGAAGTCCCCTCCCTCTTAGCCCACGATTTTCATCGAGGGTTCTAAATGATCGTTTCAAAAGTTCAAAAACAGCCGAAGCCGAGCAAAGTTGTCGTTGTCGCCCCGCCAGTCTCTCCCGGCAAATCCGCCAAATCCGCCAAGTCCGCTGCCGTTGCCGTTTCTGCACCGCAAGTCCAGGCCCCGCAACAAGAGATCAGGCAGCGGGCCTTTGAGATCTATGAACAGCGCGGCGGTGCGCACGGCTACGACTTGCAGGACTGGTTCCATGCCGAGCTCCAGTTTCCGCCGCACTAAAGAACAGCACCTCAATCGCTGCAAGTCCGGCCGAAAAGCTGGAAGAGGAAGCCGTGGGCTGCTCAGTCTGCACCTATCTCGAATGCGCTCTTCAGAGGAGGCACGGCGAGTACGTCACTGCTTGCTCCGAGACGTTCCGTCGCGTCAGCTCAGAACTTGCGGCCTATAACCTGGTCGAGATGGAGCGCGCCCGCAGCGAACTCAAAGTGCACCGCTCGGAATGCATCTCCGCCATCGCCGCGGCCGTCCTGCAGCGTTCCCTGATCCCTGCTGCCTGATCCCTCGCTCCTTTGCTCCCTCGCCTTCCCAGCGCTCCCCTTTCCGTGCTATAACAGCGCAGATCAATCAGCGCGCGAGTCCTTGATTCAGCGCAACCGTACAAAAGGAGACACCGTCATGAACGACGTGCAAATGCTCCTCTTCCTTCTCACGATCATGGGCGCCAGCGCCGTCGTGATCATCGCAGGCACAGTTCTCACGTTCTTCCTGCGTACCCGCAGCGAGCGCCCCAATCGCTTGCCCACCGGCTCCCGCCCGTATAGCCACCCCTTCGGCCCCATGCTCCACCGGCGCTAGACGAAATCAGCGCGAGGGCGTCCCAGGTGACGATTGGGCCTCCCAGGCCCGTTCTTTGACCACTAACCCCTAACTACTAACCGCTGACAACTCGATCCCCGAAAACAATTCATGACTTCTTCCCGTCATCTGAGATAAACTTGCACTCTCCCCCGCGTCACTTCCCTGACCAGTCTTCACACGGGTCTGCCATGACCTCGCTGGAAAGAATGCAGGACCGGCTCTTGAAGCGGCTCCCGATCCGCGCGAGCGAGGTTGTATGCTCGTTTTCGCGCCGGGTCATAACTCGAATTAGCAGCGGAACTGAATCCGATTTCCACCACACCGCTGCTTTTGTTTTTCTGAAATCCAAACTTCGCGGCGGGGTGCGCCGTCTTGAGATTCAGGTCGGCGGTCATCAACAAAACCAAAGTCGTCGGGTGCACGGCAAATTCCCCGATGGTGCCGGATCGGGTGTGCCTCACGCCTTCACAATCCCTCGGACAGTGAGCAACTGCGCCGGGAAAGAAAGGATAGTCTCGATGAACAAGAGTTTGATCTGGGCCTCTATCCTGGGCATCACGGCCCTGGTTGCCATCCCTGGGATGGCGGAGAACGCTACGTCGAAAGGCGTGAAGACACAGGCAAGCGCTCACGACGCCAACGTCAACAGCGATAACATGACGAATATGGCGGGCCATGCTGTTGCTCCACCTGTGAAGTCAAGGGGACTGAATGGCACGTGCGATATTCGCGTCTCTAACCAGACTGGGCTTTACGTCCAGTTCTTCTTCAATGGGAACCCCGCCGGCACCATCGGCCCCTGGGGCGCACTCACTCCGAACATCACAGAAGGCAATGCATCGTTGTACGCACGCGCAGTCTTCACTGACGGTTCGGTGCTGACCTTCGGCCCGCGCGCCCTTACGTGCACCGGTGGCGACTTCACCTGGACGCTCACTCCGTAACTCCGTTCGCCAGGCTACTGGCAACGGCCAAGTGCCCCATCCAGGCTTTGCCTGGGTGGGGTATCGGGTCGGGTATCAGGCTGGACGGGACGTTCCACCCAGCTCCCGCTCCATGCCCCGGCCCGGTGACGCGTTAGCTCGCTGACTTGCGGCTCTTCCGTTCCGCTTCCATCAGGTTCGTCAGGATATCGTTGATCCGCGTCAGGTGGCCTTCACCCTTCGAGCGCAGCCAGACGAGCACCTCCGGATCGAGGCGCACGCTCACTGCCTGCTTGCGCCGCGGACCGCGCAGCCGCACCATCTGCGCCAGTTGCTCCGGCGTCAGCCGCGGAATGTCGGAGCAGTCGATATCCGAATCGTCACCCGCGGCCTGCTTCGCGGCTCCGCGCCGGATCGCCTGCTTCTCCGCCTCAGTCCACTTCCTGTTTCTGATATCTTCTGATGTCATTCTTACCAGCCCGACGTGCCGAGATGATGCGGGTAGTCCTTTCGCCATTGCGATCCTCCTCTCTGTAGACATGCGCGACCAGGACGATCATCGCCGTGCCCGCCTCAAGGGACACAGAACCCAAAGCGAGCCATCGCTGCTCGCCTGAATCGTCCACGCGGTCCAGACTGACGAGGCAATTCTCGTCTTCAAACACAAGCGCTGCCAGCTCGAAGCCGATGCCATGTTTTCGTTGGTTCTCGCGGTTCTTCCGTTCGTCCCACTCGTACCGCACCTGTATATACATATCGTATGGCGAAACGTGGCGCAAGTCAACCGGGCGCGGGGGCATTCACCAACCACTACCCGCTGCCCTAGAAGCGGAAGCTGATTCCGCGTAGCGAGGAGACCGCAGCGAATGCGGGTGCTCGACGAATCTGTGCGGTGATTTCTTCAGGGATTGCGTGGCGCGGGCTTCCCGTTCGCGCCGTCTCAGGAGCTCGAAGACAAACTCCAGAATGTCGCCGTCGCGCGTGACGTTGAACCAGCGGCAGAAGCTGTCACCCCGCCTTCTCGCCGGGAGCTCCTGAGACTCGAGCTCCTCCATCAACCTCGCGCTCACGATCCGACACAACTCCAGCTTGGCCTTGAGGGATTGAACGTAGAGGTTGTGGATGGTCTCTTCCACTGCCGCATCCGGCAATTGCGGCGCAACAGGCCTGGCAGCCGTCCCCGGGTTTCGCTCGATCAACGCATCGAGTAAATGCACAGTGAATGAACTATATCGGTGCTTCCCGGAGGAGGGCGTGATCCTGATCACTCAGCTTTGGTCAGGGCGCAAGCGGCCCAGGTCCCGTCACGCCAACTGACCACGACAATGGGTGCCCCGGGTCTCGATTCTGAGACCCGGGATCGGGCAAAGCTGCAAGCGAATGCCTGCTGACGACCGGCTGACTACAGCGATCTGCCCCCCGGGTCCTCGTTCCCTCGGTCCCTTGGTCCCTGCTTTTTCACATCTCGTCAATCGCCTTCGCCGCCGCATGAATCGCCTCCGCGATCTTCTGGATCTGCTCCGGTGTTGCGTTGCGCCGCCACACCTTGGAGATGACTGCGCCGCGCAGGTCCATGAAGGCCTTCATCAACTCCGGCGAGCGCCCGCGCCTGTAGCCCCGGCCAGCCTCGTCGAGCCGCTCAAAGAGCTGATCGACGCGCGCCGCGTTAGCCTTGAGGTAGTCGAGGCCTGCGGGCGTCACGCTGTAGATCTTCTTGCCGTCGGTGGCAGTCGATGTGGCCAGGCCTTCTTCTTCGAGCATGGTCAGTGTGGGATAGACGACGCCGGCGCTCGGCGTGTAGCCGCCGGCCAGGCGCTCTTCCATGGTTTTCATCAGTTGGTAGCCGTAGCTTGGCTGCTCAGAGAGCAGCTTGAGGATCACCAGCTTGATGTCGCCGGCGTCAAAAAGGCGCTCGCGGCCGTGGCCGAAGCCGCGTCCGAATCCTCCGCGCGCCCACGGGCCAAAGCCGCCGGGCGCTTCGAAGCCACCTCCGCGAATCCAGCCGAAGCGGCCCTCGAAGGAGCCGCGGGGCTGCCCGCAGGAGTCTTCGCGGCCGGCAAACTGGCGTCCGCCGCCGCAGCGGTGTGGTGCAAATTCAAAATTTTCTCGTGCAAACATAGGTTTGGACCCCCTGTCAAAATATATCTCAAACTATATCGCACGATATATCTTATAGGAAGCGAATATTAGACCGCAGCGACGATGTCGCTCAATTTAAATGGATTGTCGTTCGGCTGCAGCTCCCACGGTTCAGTTTCCACTAGCCTTCGTCAGGGTTCAGATATTCTTCCGGCACGTCGTCTTCTGGAACTTCGCGTGTCCTTACTTCGGCCACATCGGGATCGGGCGCATCCTCCACCCCTTCGATAGCTGCGGCTTCGTTCGCATTGCCCTCTTCCACCAACTCCTGCTCGCTCTCGGAATCCGCAACCGGCGTATCGCGGATCTGCTGAATATCGCCCGACTGTCCGGCCGAGTCGGAACCCGTCTCATCTCTCAACTTTCGCTTGCGGCTTGTCATGTCGATTGCTCCATTTCACCTTTGATGCCGAGCGCGCGGGTCAGATTCGGACAAGCCTTCTTCAGACTTGCAGCCTCTATACTGGCTCCGTGAGTCTTCCGCCAAACGAGCTTGTTGCCCTCGTGATCGCGGTCTGCTTTGCCGCCGGGCTCAACCTGTACGCCACTGTGGCCACGCTGGGGCTCCTGGGCCGCTTCGGCTGGCTCACACTGCCGGCATCGCTGCATGTGCTTTCCGGTTCGCCGGTCATCATCGGCAGCGTGGTGCTGTTTGGCGTGGAGTTCTTCGCGGACAAGGTTCCGGCGTTTGATCTTGTGTGGAATGCGCTGCACACGTTCATCCGCGTGCCGGTGGCGGCGCTGCTCGCGTATCAAGCCACGGCATCGCTCTCACCCGGCGAACAGCTTGCGGCAACGTTGGCAGGCGGAGTAATTGCATTCATCGCGCACGGAAGCAAGACAGCGGTGCGCACAGTGGTGACGCCTTCGCCGGAGCCGCTCTCAAATATCGCGCTCAGCCTGGGCGAAGACGTGCTGGCCGTGCTGCTCACCTGGATGGCCACGTGGAAGCCCTACATTGCCGCCGCGATCGCCGCCGTGCTGGTGTTGATCTCACTCCTGCTGATTCGCTGGATTCTGCGCGCTCTCAAAGCGCTCTTCCGCGGCGCCCAGCAGGTGGCGTAACGGGACAGAGAACTGTGCGCTGAGGGCTATTGTCCTGAAGGTTGTGTTGGCTGCGAGACGTTCTGCACCTGCCATCCGTTGCTGCTCTTAGCGAGCGTGGCGGTTGCTTCCTGGCCGTCGCTGTCGCGGGCGACGAGCGGGAAAGCAGTTTTCATTTCGGAAGTGTTAGCCCATGAGGGCGGCGGGACGGCGTAGCGATAGATGACGCTGTATTGCGAGGCGCTCGAATCGTTACCGGGAACGTAACTTTCAATTGACTTGATCTGCGGCGTGCCGAGGCAGAAATTACCGTAGCCCGGCTCAGCGGGATCGGCAACCCGGGCGGAGCGACCCTTGTCGGAGAGGTCGTAGTTGTTCACGCGCTTGGAGCCGATGAGGAAGCGTTGCTTTTCGCCGGGAGTGCGATTCATGAGGCCCGCATCGGTGAGCGCGTCGAAGCCTTTGGTCTGGCTTTCGTCGGAGCTGTCGGCCTGCGCGGGAAACTTGACGGGCTGGTTCCAGAGGCAGTCCGGGTGGCTGGCATAGTAAGTGTTGAGCGCCGATTTAAAGGCGAATGTATCGACGGTGTTGGTGTGGCATCCGGCTGTGAGAGCGGCTGCGGCCGTGAGGACGATCGTGAGGATGGCAGTGCGCATGAGAATTGGATTCCCCTTCCTGCATGGGATTGGATGCAGGCGCGGGCAAGGCGCGCGCGGATATGATTTGGTCATCTCCGCGGCGCGCAGCGTAATCACCAGGTGACAGGCCGACCTGGACCGCAGCAACCCGTGCTCGCTCGTCATCCCATCGGGTTGGGCGCGGGCGGTGACACGCTCTGCACCTTCCATCCGCTGCTGCTTTGGATCATCGTGGCAGTGGAGGTTTCGCCGGTGCTTTCCTGCACCACCTTGGGGAATGCCTTCTCCACCTGCGGCTCTTCCGCCCATGCAGGCAGAATCACGCGGTCGCGGTAGCTCACCCTATAACGCGTTGGCGTGGCCCCGGCAATTTCAGTCGAGTTTTGAATCGCGTTCACCTGCGGATGACCAAAACAGAAGTTGCCATATCCCATGCGCGCCTGGTCGGCGGTCCAATCGAGACGCCCGATGTTAGATAGTTCGTATTCCCCGGGGGACGCTTGATTCTTGGTCTTATGCGCCGCTGCGCGTTGCAGCAGCCCCACGTTGACCAGTGCATCGAGCTCTTTCTTCTGGTCGCCGTTCAAGGTGGTTCCCGCGATGGGGAATTTGATCGAGTTGGGAAACAGGCAGTCCTGGCGCACACTGTAGTAATTGTTAAGGGCGGCGGTGATTGCCGCCTGGCGCTCGTACTTGGTTTGGCAACCGCAGATCAGCAGTGAAAATGCAAGGGCGCAAACCGCCGCAGTGGCGCCGATTGTAGTTTGCATAATCGTAGATCGACACATGGAATCATCTCCTATCCCGTTGGATGCGGAGAGGTTGGCGGCACGTGGCCTGCCAACCGCGTATCATGTTTTTTGGCCGCGCGGCTTTGGCGCCGGATGGACGGAACAGGGTTGAATTTTGCTCCCCGGCTGTTTGGCTCCGCGCAAGAAAAGAGGGAGGCAGATGCGCGCATTTGCACGATCAACGACGGTTGGATTTGTGCTGGCCATGGCGGCAGGGGCCGCCTGCGCCGCGCCCGCGACCTTCGTCGCCAATGACTTCGGTGCAAAGGGCGATGGGCAGACACTGGACACAGCAGCCATTCAAAAGGCGATCGACGCAGCCGCGCCCGCAGGCGGAACCGTGACGCTCAAGCCCGGAACGTATTTGACCGGATCGCTTTTCCTGAAGAGCGGGATCACCCTCAACATGCGTGAAGGGGTGACTCTGATCGGCTCGGAGAACGTGAACGATTACCCCATGCTGCCCACGCGGATCGCGGGCATTGAGATGACCTGGCCAGCAGCGCTGGTGAACGTGCGCGATCAGCGCGACGTGACCATCACGGGCAAGGGAACGATCGATGGCGACGGGCCGATCTGGTGGAAGTCGTACTGGGATTTGCGGGCGAGCTACGAGCCGAAAGGGCTGCGCTGGGCGTCCGATTACGATTGCCGGCGACCGCGGCTCATCCTGATTCAGAATTCGTTCGCCATAAAGCTCGGCGGCGGGATCGAGCTGAAGCGCTCAGGATTCTGGACGGTGCAGATTCTTTATTCGCACGATGTGCATGTGGATGACGTGTTGATCCGGAATAACGAAGGCGGGCGCGGGCCGTCGACCGACGGAATCGACATTGATTCTTTGCACAACGTGCTGGTGGAACATGCGGACATCGATGTAAACGACGATGCGCTTTGCCTGAAGGCCGGGCGCGACGCGGACGGATTGCGCGTGAACCGCCCGACGGAGCACATCGTCCTTCGCGACTCCATTATTCGCGGCGGGGCGGCCGCGGTGACGATCGGCAGTGAGACATCAGGCGGATTCCGCGATATCGAGGCCTACAACATTACGGCGCTGAGCGGGGTGCCTTCGGGGGTGCTGTTCAAGTCGGCACACACGCGCGGAGGGTTTGCAGAGAACATCCGGATTCACGATCTCACGCTCAAGGGCGTAGCGATTCCGATTCACATTACGATGAACTGGAACCCGAGCTACAGCTACGCGGTGATTCCGCCGGGATTGAAGAACATTCCGCCGTACTACAAGGTTCTGGCTACTCCCGTACCCGAAGCGCAGGGGCTGCCGCACTTCCGCGACGTGCACATCTGGAACATCAATGCGACAGGCGCGCGCGAGGCATTCAATGTGAGCGCGTATCCCAATGCGCCGCTCGAAGATTTCAAGCTGGATCATCTGGACATTGATGCCGCTCGAGCGGGAACGATTGCCAACGCGAAGAACTGGACGATGGTTGACAACAATATCCGCACCACCGACGGCAGCAAGCCGACATTCACCGATGCTGTGGTGAACGACAGCAAGGACGTGCCCTATGGCGAGCCGCACTAACAGCGTTCGCCGATCGTTTACCGCGCTGCTGGAGCCGGATGGAACCGAGTTGCGCTGGGTGATTGCGCGTGTGCCGTTCGATATCGCGAAGGTATGGCCGGTGCGCAAGGGTCGGCGCGTGCGTGGAGAGATCGAGGGCTTCGCCTTTCGCACATCACTGTTTCCTGATCCGCGCGGTACGGGCCAGGTTCTGCTTGTGAACAAGAAGATGCAGGCCGGAGCCAGGGCTCGCAAGGGCGAGAAGGTGCGCATCTGGCTGGAACCGGATTTGGAAGAACGCGAGATTCTGGTGCCGGCAGAACTGGAACGCACGCTGAATGCCGACCGCAAGTTGCGCCGCTGGTTTGACAAGCTCAGTGACTCGATGCGCCGCGAGATCGGCAAGTGGGCCGACGAGCCGAAGAGTGCCGAGTCGCGGAACAAACGCGCGGAGAAGATGGCCGAACGGCTGATGCAGGCGATGGAAGGGGAAGAGGATCCGCCGCCGGTGCTAAGGGCCGCGTTTCAGCGGCACCCTGAAGCGCGAAAGGGATGGGAGGCGCTGACGGCCACACAGCGGCGCAACCACCTGCTGGGCATCTTTTATTATGAGACGCCCGACGGGCGCGAGCGCCGTGCGGCAAAAGCCATTGATGACGCGCTTAAGGCGGCCAGGCGCAAGGGCGGTGCGCCGGAGAGGCGTTGATTCCGGGGGAGTTATTGACGAGTCCCGGCGTGCAGGGTCCGCCATTGATGCCGGAAGCTCAGAAAATGGCAACTTTCGTAGCGGATTCGGGGTTGGAGAGCTGCAGGGGGAATTGGATTACTGGAATGGCCGAGCAGGATTTACTGGTCTTCGGCACTATTTCTGTCGTCTAATTGAACGAGATGACCATCGCCTCAGTCAGGACAATCTTTCCCAAAGCTTCTGCGATTCAAGTGGACGAACAGGCGCGGCAGGAGAGTCTTGCCGTTGCCGAAGGACTCAAGCGCCGGAAGGCTGGGTTGCTCGAAGAGCTGATTGTTCGCTATCAGCACCGGCTGCTGCGTTATCTGCTGTTCCTTACGGGGAACCGCGAGACTGCCGAGGATCTCTTTCAGGAAGTCTGGATGCGCGTACTGGTGCGCGGCGCCCAGTTCAACGGGCGGGCGCGATTTGAGACGTGGCTGTTTACCATCGCGAGGAACCTGGTGATCGACCAGCGGCGCAAGCGCACAATGAACAGCCTGGACGAGCTGATCGACGGCGCCAGTGACGACGACCGGCCGATGAATGTGGAAGTAGTAGCCGGCGACCCCACGCCTTTTGATCACGTTTCGAATCTCGAAGACCGGGAAAAGATTGCGTCGGCACTGTTGGAGCTGGATACCCTGCACCGCGAGGTACTGGTGCTGCGATTCCACGAAGAGCTGTCGCTCGAAGAGATTGCCAAGGTCACGCGCGCCCCGCTCTCCACCGTAAAATCGAGGCTTTACCGCGGCCTGGCGATGATTAAGCCAAAGCTTGGGTACGCGGCCGCACGTTTCGACACACGCGTTCAGGAGGCGATGTGAGAATGGCCGAATGGACAGGCGAAGCCGCTGGAAGCGCGGTCGCAAGCGTAAGGACAGATGGGGAACCCACGAACAGCGACTTGCTCGGAGCGCTTACCGGCAGGCAGGCAGGACGCGAACGCGCAGTGGCTGAGAAGACCCGCCGCGTGGTGATGGCGTCGCTGGGCGTGATGGAAGACCAGAAGGCTGGGCGCAAGCGTAGCCGGTCGCTGGTTCTGGCGTCGTTTCTGCTGATCGTGATTGCGCTTGGGCCTTTCGTGTGGCGCGTGACCGATGATCTCATTGGCGGTGAACACCTGAGCGACGTGGCAACCCAGTTCAGCCTCTGGGCATGCTTCCTGTGCCCTGCGGTCCTGGCTGCGGTGGTCATAGCCGGCTGGTCGCGTAGCAAGTCCTAAATCGCTTGAAACCTCCTGGAATTACAGCAGTAACTCAGGGAAAGGCAACTTCCGTCCCGGCTGGTCCGTCCATATAAAAAACGGGTTAAGATTGGATTTTGCCCGCACAGCAGCCCTTCGGGGTAGGGAAGAACTATGCCTGATCCACAATCCATCAGCGTCAACGAAGATGAACGGATGATTCCGGTCTGGTCCATTATTGTGGCCAGCCTGGCATTCGTCCTAGTTGAATACTATTTCTGGGTGATTGCACCCAACCAGCGGCATCATGCGCCGTCGGCACTCGGCCTGCGCATTTATTTCAATCTGTCCTGGGGCGTGCTTGCCGCACTGTATTTCCTGATGGTTGGCTACGTGAGCAAAGACGCTCCGCGTCGCGCCATGAGCACGCGGTTCTGGATGCTGATCTGCTTCGTGATGCCGGCCGGCATCGGCGCTGTGCTTTATTTTCTGCTGCGCAGCCCCCAGGTTTCGCGCTGCCCGGCCTGCGGCACGCACGTGCAGAGCGATTTTCACTTCTGCCCGCAGTGCAATTACCAGCTTGCCGCCAACTGCGGCAATTGCTTCCGCACGGTTCGCGCCACTGACCAGTACTGCACGCGCTGCGGGCATGAATTGGCCACAGATCAAACGCCGGCGCGGCTGCGCGTGATGAGCGAATAGAAAAGCAGCTTTCAGCTTTTAGCCCTCAGCTTTCAGCATCTTGTGCGCCGGGGAGTGGCTTGTGAAGTCCCGCGTTCAGGGGCCGACCTGCTGACCAGCCGGCTTATTGTCTTTCTAGCTTCGCCAACTCCGCTAGCTCCGCAAACTTCGCTCCGGTGCATTGACCAGGCTCGCTACGCTTCCTACAATCGAAGCTTCAGGCCATATGTCTCTCTCTGCTCTGATCATCGACGATGAACAACTGGCTCGCGAGGAGTTGAAGTACCTGCTCGACCAGGTGGGCGGCGTGGATGTCGTGGCGCAAGGAGCCAACGGCATTGAGGCTGTGGATCTGATCGAGGAGCACCATCCCGACCTGGTTTTTCTAGATGTCCAGATGCCGGGCCAGGACGGCTTTGCGGTGATCCAGCGGTTGATGGAGCGCAGGCGGACGAATGCCGCAAAGGATGGGGGAGACGAAGAGAGCCCAGCGCATCTGCCGCAGATCGTGTTTGCCACGGCATTCGACCAGTACGCGGTGCGGGCCTTCGACGTGAACGCCGCCGATTATCTGCTTAAGCCTTTCGATCGCGCACGGGTGGTTGAGGCAATCGACCGCGTGAGGGCGCGCATCGCCGCAAGTGATGCAGCGGCTGCCGGCGCGGCAGAGTCTGAAATTGAGTCCCAGCTCGACCGCCTGCTGCGGCTGCTCAACCGGCCCCAGGGCGCGGAGCACGGACGCGCACCAGCCAAGCTCATTGTGCAGGCGCAGAGCAGGCTGTTGCTTGTCGACCAGGCGGAGATTTGCTTCGCGGCTATCGACGAAGGCGTGATACGCGTGGTGACGCGGATGTTCGAAGGACAATCGAAGTGTAGGACGCTGGAGGATCTGCTCGAACTTCTCGATCCCGCTCGTTTCTGGCGGGCGCATCGCGCCTTCGTGGTCAATATTGATCAGATCCGCGAAGTGATGCCGTGGTTCAAATCGAGCTACCGGCTGCGCATGAACGACAAGCAGCAGACCGAAATCCCCGTCAGCCGCGCGCAGACCAAGCGGCTGAGAGAGCTATTCAAGTTGTAAGCGGCTCATCCGGCAGGCCTTGATCGTCATTGCGGTTGAACGGGTTTTTTTGCTTTATTGGGCCCGCTCCGGCTCCGAAAGCGGCAGGATCAAAAGCCGGAAGGCACTTCCGACGGGATAATGGGACCTTCATGGCATCGGACGTTTACGTCGGCCCGCGGCGTGCGTCCATTAAGTACGGCCGGACAGAAGCGGACGGGCTTCCCCACGGGCTTTTAAGATCGATTTCGCCAGCTTGTCTTCTGTGAGAGGAAATGAGTGCATTTCAAATTCGTCCGAAGCGCCTTGCGGCTTCTTCAAGGATCGTGCGCCAGAAGTCCGCAAAGCGCTGAATGGCAGGGACCCTTTGATCGGCAAGTTGGCCGCGTGCCCCACGGGTTCTGCGCCCTTGTTTTAGCCGCTGTTTCGTGCGCCGCGATGTGCGCAGGCGCGCAAACGGTGTCCGGGGCGATCAACGGCCACAGCCTGCCCAACCCGCAGGCCAACAACGCAGTGAGTGCGCCCGAGGGCCGCATCGCGCAGGCCGCGGGAGCGAGCGCGGCCATTTCGGGCACCGTGATGGACCCGAACGGGTCTGAAGTTCAGAACGCAGACGTTGTGCTGAAGAGCCTGAGCGGAACGGAGAACCGGAACGAACAATCAGACACCAACGGCGAATTCACTTTTACGGGATTGCCCGCGGGGGACTTCAAGCTGATGGTGAGCGGCCAAGGGTGGGGCACCTACGTGTCTCCGGAAATCGAGCTCCACTCGGGTGAATTCCACATCGTTCCGAAAGTCGTCGTGTCTCCGGCCACATCGTCGGTGGTGCGGGTGACGGCGAACTCCTCCACCGAACTGTCAGAAGAACAGGCCCAGATTGCAGAACAGCAGCGCATACTTGGCGTCTTTCCCAACTTCTACACCAGCTTCGACTGGAACGCTGCGCCGCTCGAGTCGAAGCAAAAGTTTGAGCTGGCATTCCGGTCCATCACCGACCCGGTAGAATTCGCCGGGCCCGTGTTTGTGGCCGGGTTTGAACAGGCGGCCAATGTGTTTCCCGGGTACGGTCAGGGCGCGGCGGGCTACGCAAAGCGCTATGGAGCGGCCTACGCAAATTCCTTCACGTCAAAACTCTTGGTACAAATATACTTGCCGCACCAAGGGGTTTGGTGTGTTAGCTATTTATCTGGAAAAATCTTGTGCTATAAGGCAGAATGGCAATCCGCGCCTTGGTTACCACTTGCGCCCGACCATCGCTTGTAGATCAACTTCGAGATGCGCTTAGCTTCTCTTGTGGTTTGCTCGATATGCTAGATGCGAGCACTCCATCAATGGTTCAGATTCACGCCACGCTCGACGATGTTGGGAACGAGACAGACGGCATCAGTGCGGTTGTTGGATATGTGGCCTACAGCTCGGAATGGCGCCGGTTCAACGGACGTTGGATCGAAGTGCTCCACCAATTGAATCTGCCCTGCCTTCACACAGCGAAGTACTTGAATCAATTTTGGCTTTCTGATCACGAGATGAAAGACGAGGACATTTGCTTAATTCTTGCCCCTTTCATTGAAACAGTGAAAGCTACGCTGCTATTAGGTGGGGCCGTTCCGGTTTGCGTTATCACCGATTACGCCGCCTACGATCAACTGACAGAGCAGGAAAGAAAGTATGTCCGACCGCCAGCGGAGAATTCCTTTGAAATTGCCGTGGCCTTGTCTTGTAGGGCGCTACGGAATCCATTACATATCTCAGATTCAATTTCTGTTCAGATGGACGAGTCGGTAAACGCGCCGATGCTCTACGGTCGCTATGAAGCCATGAAGCGAGAGAATCCTGAGTTTAAGGTGCATCTCGGAGCGCTTTGCTTTTGCGATGACCAAAAACATCCTCCCATCCAAGGGGCTGATATGCTCGCGAACGTTCTGCTCAAATCATTCCGTCGATTTGAAAAGGGACAAGAGCAACCGCGAGTAATTCGCGAATTGACGAACAATGGGAAAATCCTGTTTCGGCGCTATCACTTGGATAACTTGCGTAGGCTTGCGCAGATGCGAATTCAGCGCGGAGAAAGAATGGAGATTCCCAGCCAAGAATCGTAGAATATCGGCACTATGAACCAATG
>Ga0116223_10000218_pt1 | contig 74760 bp, 76 predicted proteins | sample Sb_taG_3_FD_90092 | JGI IMG/M metagenome (GOLD analysis project Ga0116223, IMG submission 90092) | Peat soil microbial communities from Weissenstadt, Germany - Sb_50d_a_PC metaG | ecosystem: Environmental > Terrestrial > Soil > Wetlands > Peat | place: Germany: Weissenstadt | collected 2010-09-21 | reverse complement strand
TGACCAGGCATCAGGGCGCGCATCCCCGCATGGGCGCCGCCGATGTGGTGCCGTTTATTCCGATCGATGGCGTCACCATCGAAGACTGCGTGGCCATGGCGCGGCATGTGGGCGCGGAAATCTGGAAGCGTTATCAGATTCCAGTTTATCTATACGAAGCGGCGGCGACGACGCCGGAGCGGCAGAATCTGGAGAACATCCGGCGTGGGCAGTTCGAGGGCATCCGCGCGGAAATTGCGACCAATCCTCCGCGCAAGCCGGATTTTGGCGAGCCGAGAGTGCATCCCACGGCAGGCGCGACGGTCGTGGGAGCGCGAAAGTTTCTGATCGCCTACAACGTGTTCCTCAGCACGCCGGATGTCCAGATCGCAAAGAACGTTGCCAAGGCGGTGCGCTTCTCGAACGGCGGATTGCGCTATGTGAAGGGCGCAGGATTTCCGGTGCGCGGGCTGGCGCAGGTTTCGATGAACCTGACGGACTTTGAGCAGACGCCGATCCATCGTGTGTTCGAGTTTGTGAAGCGAGAAGCCGCGCGCTACGGGGTGGCGCCGGTGAGCAGCGAGATTGTGGGCTTGATTCCGAAGAAGGCGCTGGAAGCGGCTGCGGAGTGGTTTCTGCAGGTGGAGAATTTTGATTCGTCGCTCATTCTGGAAAACCGGCTGGCGGCGGTCATGGGCGGCAAGATGGCGGTGGGCGGCTTGCGCGCCGGAGTGGAGCCGTTTGTGGAGCAACTGGCGGCGCCGACGGCCACGCCAGGTGGCGGCAGCGCGGCGGCGGCGAGTGGCGCCATGGCGGCGGGCCTAGCCACGATGGTGGCTTCCATGTCGCGGGGCAAAAAGGCGTATGTGCAATACGAGCGGGAGCTGAGCGAGGCGATCGCGCGGCTCGGGCAATTGCGCGAGGAACTGAAAGCTGCCATCGACGCCGACGCCGAATCGTTTAATGTTGTCATGAAAGCTTACAAGCAGGCGAAAGAGTCAGCGGAGGCAGACGGCATCATCGACGCGGCGCTGAAACAGGCGACCAGCGTGCCGTTGGGCGTGGCGGAAAAGGCAAGGGAAGTGGCCGGCATCGCGGAAGAGCTGGGGCCAATTACCAATCCGAATATGAAATCGGACCTGACCACGGCGATGGCATTGGCGCGAGCGGCCATTCAGGGGGCGCTGGCGAATGTGGAGATCAATCTGGAGTCGCTGAAGGACGCGGCGTTTGTGGGTGGCGTCAGGAAGAGAGTAGCGGCGGTAAAGAGCTAGGTCTGCTAAAAGCAGGTTCCTCGACTTCGCCTGATCGTTCGCTAGCGAACGATCGGGCTTCGCTCGGAATGACAAGACTTTTGATGGCCAGTAACGAGCGAGGACGCAGTCCTCCATGACCGTTTATGGAATCGCTCCCTGCCCTTTGGTTTCGTCTCCTGCTCGTCACGCGTGTCATACAATAAAGACATCGATGCAAGTTTGCGATGGCGGACCGTTCTGCATCTAAGTAATCATATGTCCAGAGGCATGCCAGTTATGAAACTCACAAAGATTTGTGCGCTTCTTCTCTTGTTTTCGGGCGTCTTGTTCTCGGCTGCGGCAGCTTGGGCCAGCGCTATACCCAGCTCAGCCCGCGCGGCGATTCCCTCCGACGTGCAACAGATCATTACTGTGGACTATCGCACGCTGAAAAATTCCGACACTGCGATGGCGCTGAAGCAGCAGGTGCTGCCGCCCAGTCTGAAGGAATTCGAGGGCCAGCTCCAGAGCATCGGCATTAATGCCGACAAAGACGTCGACCAGCTCACCTTCGCGGCCTATCGCACTCCCAAGCAGGGCGTGAAAGTGGTGGGAGTGGCGCAGGGCTCGTTTTCCAGCAAGACCGTGCTGAAAAAGATGAAGCTGAACAAGGTCAAGCCCATGAAGTATCACGACACCAACGATGTTTATCCGATGTCGGGCGGCATGGACATGACTTTCCTCGATGAGAACACGCTGCTGTTTGGCGACGCCAGTGCGCTGAAGGGCGCGCTGGATGCGCGTGACGGCTACGCCACCACGCTCGATGCCAACAGCCAGGTCAGCGACATGATCGGCGGAGTCGAGTCGGGCACGGTATGGAGCGTGCTGGACCAGCAGGGAACCCAGAACATGCTGATTTCGGCGCTGGGGGATGCCGGCAAACTCGCGGACTTCGACATGGTGAAGAAGCATGTTCTGGGATCGCGCTACACCATGAACTTCGCCAATGGCGTGACCTTCGACCTGGACGTCGTGACTTCAGACTCGATGACCGCGGCGACGCTTTCGTCGCTGGTTAAGGCGGGTGTGCTCTACCGGAAGATGTCGGCGTCCCCGGTCGAAAAAGTGGCGCTGGACGGCGTTTCGGTGAACTCAGACAGCTCGAAACTGCAGATGCACTTCAGGGCCGACGACAGGCAGTTCCAATCGCTGCTGCACTCGGATTTGTTCGCCGCGGTGTCGAAATAGAAACTGGCCCGCAGGGGCCAGCTAACTGCTAAGTGAAATTTTGGTGGGCGGCTCTTGGAAGGATTTGGCACACCGCGTCCGGTCACCGCATCCATGGCGTTGGCCGCCCCTGATTTCCGTTACTCACTTGCGAGTGACGTGGCCAGAGGAACGCCATTGCATCCATCGGTACTGTAGGCCAGCCAAGCTTCTAAAGTCAACCCTAAAGCCCGTAGTGGCGCAGTTTGGCAAGGATGCGAGCCAATCGCGCGATTAATTCTGTCGCAAACAACGCGACAGTTCGCGCGGCTCGCCCAGATCCTTCGCTGCGCAAAAAACGCCCGCTCGAGGATGACAATCAAACTGCACCAGTACCGTCAGGCCACTGCTGGTTTCATGTAGAATTGATAGGGAGTTAGAGGTTCATTCGGCTAACCCGGCACTCGATTACTCCCGAAATCCTATTTGGTCATCAAAGCCCGTGGCTACGCCCTCGGGCGTGATTCTGCGAGGAGACAGGAATCAATGAAGATTGCTAAGACAGCGGATCGCAAGAAAGTTATGGACACATCCAAGAGCACGGACTGCCCCAAGTGCGGCAAGGCGACGCGCATCGTCAAGCGGGTAAAAGACCGCGAACGGGGAATTCCGGGCGGGATTTTCATTTCGTGCTCAGCGTGTGAGTTTTACGAGAAGTTGTAGGGGGTCATTCGAGCGCGAGTGCCATCTTCAGCGCTCTGTCTAATTCTTCGAGCTTCGAGCACGACAATGACCCGACGAAGTGCGTGAGTTGGATTTTTCGCAGGCTCACAAGGTTGTCACACAATATCCAGCTTTCGTGTTTCAGCCCTTGGTCTATACCAACCGGCACTTGCGTCGAGGTCCCTTGTCCGCGAGTGAATATTGGTGCGCAAATAACCGTCGGAAATCTGGAAGTCAGCAGAGTCTGTCGGCTCACGATAACGTAGCAACGATAAGACTTGGGATCGCCCTGCGGGCGATGCACGCGGTAGATGTCACCTCGGCGCATTTGGTTACAAAGGCCTACTCCTCAGCCTGATCCCTCAGAACCTCCTCCACTTCCACACTCAGTTCGTCCGCAGCTTTGTTTAGAAGTTCAAGGTCGCGGGCTTCGATCTGCGCTCGCGCTCGTTTGCGCAGGTACTGGGCCAGGACGGCTTCGATAAATGCCGAGCGCGATTGCTTCGGTCCTGCGATGCGATCGATCCGGCTGAGGATCTCCTTGGAGAGTGTGATAGAAGTCTTCTCCTTCATACCACCATTATACCACCACAGAGAAGAGTCATTAAACGGCCAGTTTCGGAGACCTTACGCCAGGCACTCAACCGCGCTGATCTCGGCGAGAATGGCTCTCGCCTCAGCCGCAGGGTCTGGAGCCTCGGTGATGGGACGTCCCACCACAATGTAAGTGGCGCCGGCGGCGATCGCTTCTGCCGGCGTGACTACTCTTGCCTGGTCTCCATGCGGCGCGCCGGCAGGACGGACGCCCGGGGTCACAATCACGAATTCCTCGTCTAATTCCCCACGCAGCCTGGACGCCTCACGCGCCGACGTGACCACTCCGTGGCATCCGTTGGCCAAGGCCAGGGCCGCGAGGCGCAAGGTCTGGTCCTGCACCCGGCCATGAACACCCAATCTGTCGAGGTCGTTGTCCTCGAGGCTGGTCAACACAGTGACCGCCAGCACCATCAGTGCCGGATTCACGGATGCCGCCGCCTCCGTGGCGGCGTGCAGCATTTTTCCGCCCCCGGCAGCATGAACAGTCAACATGTTTACTCCGAGGCGCGCCGCCTCGCTGACCGCGGCAGCCACGGTGTTAGGAATGTCGTGATATTTGAGGTCGAGAAAGACGCGGCGCCCGGAGGCCACCAGATCGCGCACCACGCGGGGGCCTTCGGCGGTAAACAACTGCATTCCCACCTTGTAGCAGGAAGCAGAGTCGCCCACGGCCGCCACGATTTTCTGTGCGGCGGCCGCAGATCCGACATCAAGAGCCACGATCAAACGCTGGCGCGGATCGCGCATCTCTGAAAGTCTATTACGTTTGTGGCTAGTACGCCACTGGACGAAGCATGGCGATTTGCTGAAGCTGGGCTTGAGCTGGCCGTGGTGAAACCACGTCCAGGCGAACGCGCTGGAGGCCTTTGCTGGTAAAGCGCAACTCGCTGGCAGCGCTGTAGGACAGGTCAATGATGCGTCCCGGAATGATGGGGCCGCGATCGTTGATGCGAACGTAGACCCTGCGTCCATTGTGCAGGTTGGTGACGCGGACCCAGCTGCCGAGCGGCAGACTTGGGTGCGCCGCAGTCATATCGAACATTTCGTAAGGCTCACCGCTGGCAGTGGTGCGGCCCTCGAAGTACTCGCCGTACCAGGAAGCTACTCCTACCTGATAAGGCTGCAGCTTTGTTTTGGTCAGGGACACCGTCTCAGACTCCGGTCTCGGCGCCATCGCTATGGTGTCTTTCGACCCTGAGTTGTTTGGCCCCTGAGCGGCCACCAAGGTGACGGCCAGTAAAACGCTCGCCAGTCCGCGAGCTATAAATCGACGCATTCAATTACCTCCAATTTCAAAAAGTCGTTACCTCCAAGAACCGGGCTTTGCGATTTGGAAATGCTATAGGGCTGGCAGACCGGCTGTCAATGAAGAATTCCACGTAGGAACGTAACCAGGCAGTTATGATTATCTTACGTAACTTACTGTATAGCTTGGGTAATGTGACGGATTCCTCTTAGATAGAAAGGGTTAGGCATTTACCATTTAGTAAATCACCAAAGTCTGGTGCACTATGAAATATTTGCTCCACTTTTGTTTTCATGGGGTTAGGATTAAATGTGAGTTTAATTGTTTTACTTGCAATGATTTAGAGGGGAATCGCACGTTCGTGACTTGATGTGCAGTCTGGTATTCGCTTGAAGCAGCACGCTGCTTCGCAGGTTTTGAGGTAGATTTCGATTATGGCTTCCGCACCGCCGGTGGTTCTGAGCATCGCAGGCTTTGATCCCTCGTCGGGTGCGGGAGTAACGGCCGATATTAAGACGATAGCCGCCCACGGATGCTACGGCGTGGGGTGTGTGACGGCGCTGACCGTCCAATCTACAGCCGGCGTGCGCAGGGTAGAGCCGGTGGCGGCTGAGTTGGTGACGCAAACCCTGCAAGAACTGGCGTCGGATGTTGAGATCGCGGCGGTACGCATCGGCATGCTGGGCGGAGCCAAGGTCGGACGGGCGGTGGCAGAATTTCTGGAGCAGCGAAAGCTGGGGAATGTGGTCTTGGATCCTATCCTTAGGAGTTCGTCCGGAGCCGACCTGGTGGACGCCGCTGGGGCGCGGCTGCTTAGCGAAAGACTGATCCCCCTGGCTGCGGTTGTGACCCCGAACGTGGACGAAGCCTCGGCCCTGACCGGACTGGCCGTAACCAATCCCGAGCAGATGCGGGCCGCCGCCAACAAGCTGCATGAGCTGGGGGCCGCTGCGGTCGTGATCACCGGTGGGCATCTCGAGAAAGCCATTGATCTGCTGAGCTTCACCACCCGGCGGGGCGTGGAGCAGGAGATTTTCAAGTCAGCACGTCTGCGCTCGAGCTCTACCCACGGTACCGGATGCGCCTTCGCCACGTCTATTGCTTGCCATCTCGCCCTCGGACGAGGGCTGCCGGAAGCTGTGTTGTTGGCGAAGGCTTATGTTGGGGCAGCAATCAGCAACGCGCATCCGCTGGGACACGGCACAGGACCGGTTCACCATCTCTATCGTATGAATCAGCCGCGCCGGACTACGACGACGGCGGTAGATCCGGAGCCGGTGAACTAGGGGACGTGGCGTATCTACCGGGGAAGTTGAGGAGACTGAGATCCCCGTTCGACTTCGCCCGTCGCTGCGCGACGCCGCTCCGCTCAGGGCAGGCTTTCGGCCCGCGAAGAAAAGCGCGGGCTCTCAGGATGACAATTCTAGGGTGACGGCGACCAGCGGCAGTTCGCGGCTCGCACGAGCTATTTCTCGGGGGATTCGGCCCGCTTCAGCAGGATTCCGGCCAGAAATGCGGCCACAGCGGCCAGCAGCCATTCGATCCGCCAGAGTTGGATGGCCTGAAAATCAGCCAAGTTCTCCACCGAATAGATGATGCCGACGGCAATCGCCGCCAGCACGCAACCCACGCCGATCAGGAAGGAAACCAGCGCCGCCATGGGCAGGCCGAGCCACTCCTTCACTCGATGAAATTCGAGCGCCCTAAGGACCTTAAGGAGATCCGCGTAGTGCGCCCCGAGAGGCTGGGCAGAACGGCTGACAACTTCCTTGCGGGAGGCGCCACAGACGTGGCAGAAACGCGCCCCGACCATGAACTCTGAGCTGCAGCGTTCACACGCCCCGGCCAGAATTGGGGAGGTGGGCTCGGTCTGGGCCGACGGAGGGGCCCAAAACTCCTGCTCCGTGTCGTGGATTACTTCAGACATATGCTTCCCCGGACACTACTGCCGCAAACGAGTGACCAAAAGCAACCCTGTCCTAAGTCTTTACGCTGGAACGCTCATTCCTCCCGCTGCATGGATGCCAAGCAAGAATTACCCTTCTTTCTGGCAAACACTATCGCGATTATGCCTGCTTTCAGGCAGTTTTCTGCCGTGAAATGGCCGGGGAAAGTGACGTTCTTGGTTCGGACGGAAAGACCCCAGAAGGACAGGGAGGAGTGCTTGACGGCCCTGGCGGGAACCGGCGTATCCTGAAACACGTATCTGAATGCAGGAGGGTACGCCATGTACTGCAACTACTGCGGGAAGGTCATCCAGGACGACGCCAACGTATGCGCCTATTGCGGCACGCGAGTGGGAGCGGTGCTGGCCCGCAAGCGTCTGCTGCGTCCGCGGGCCGGGCGCAAGATCGCGGGTGTCTGCGCCGGGTTTGCCGAGTACTTCGACCTGGATCTGACGCTGGTGCGCGTGGTGTGGTTGGTCTCGGTGTTCCTAGGCGCTGGCCTGAGCCTGATTGCGTATGTGGTTGCGTGGATTCTTATGCCGGAGGAGCCCCTCGCACTGCCCACGCCGGTCGGGCAGCAGGTGACGAATCCTTGATGGGCGAGCGTCCCCGCCCGTCTCTCGACTGCGCAACAATTTCCAGATTCGCGGGCGAGGGTCCCCGCGCCACACTGCTCGAAGAATGAATCACGTCAAAAGCGGCGATGCCGAAATCTTCTACGAAACTCTAGGCGACGGCGCGCCCGTTGTTCTGTTGCATCCATTTCCTGCCAATCACGAGCTGTGGCTGCCGGCTGCGCAGTCGCTGGTCTCTCGTTACCGCGTGATTCTGCCTGATCTGCGCGGGCATGGTGAGTCAGACTCGGGCGAGGGGCCTGCGACCATGGCAAAACATGCTCCGGATCTGGCTCGGATTCTGGATGCAGAGGAAATCGGCCGGGCGGCGTTCGTAGGCGTCTCGATCGGAGGATATGCACTGTTCGAGTTCTGGCGTCAGTATCGCGGTCGCGTGGCGGCGCTGGTCCTGTGCAATACCAAAGCGCAGGCCGACACGGCTGACGGCCGGGCAGCGCGACTGCAGGTGGCTGCCGATGTGTTGGATCGCGGGACAGAGCCTTTCTTTGAAAGCATGGTTCCGAAATTGCTCGGCGCAACTACGCGGCGGACGCGTCCGGACCTCGTGGCTGGCGCATTGGGCATGATGCGAAGGATGTCGCCGGAAGACGTTGCGCTGGTGCAGCGCGGCATGGCCGAGCGGCCGGACTCGATCGAGACGCTGAAGACCATCAACGTGCCGACGCTGATCGTGACCGGCGACGAAGATATTCTGACCGGGACAGCGGAAGCCGAACTGATGCAGCGCCACATCGCTGGAAGTCAGATGAAAGTCCTGACGCAGGCAGGACACTTCTCGCCGTGGGAGCAGCCGCAGGAAGTGGGCAGGATCGTGCGGCAGTTTATGGATGCGGCCAGCGGTCTGTAGAATCAATATCTGCATGAGTACAGTGAGTCAGCGGCGTGTCGCGCGCGTGCCTCGTTCGGGCGGACCCGAGGTGATCGAAATCGCCTTCGAGGATCTGCCTGCGCTCAACGACGGTGAAGTGCGGGTGCTGGTCGAGGCGGTTGGGCTCAATCACGCTGAAACTCTGATTCGTTCGGGCAAATACGCGGTCCGAGTGCCGTTTCCTTTCGCAGCAGGTGGGGAAGGCTCGGGCACAGTGGTTGAAACCACGAGCGGTGCGAACCTGCCGATCGGAACCCGCGTGTGCTGGGGAGCGATCCTCGGGTCGTGCGCGGATCTTCTCACCGCGCCAGCTTCCATGCTGGTAAGAATTCCCGATGCTCTCAGCTTTGAAGATGCTGCTTGTCTGCCGGTGGCTGGCCTGACAACTGGAGGGCTTGGCCGGGTCTGGCCGCTGCCGGCGGGATCGACTGCGGTGGTGTGGGGCGCGGCGGGGGCTGTGGGACGGATGCTGGTCGCGCTCTTTGCCGATCGGGAAGTCGATGTCATCGGGATCGCAACCGGAGACCGCACCGAAGCGGTGCGCGCTTGCGGGGCCAGCCGCGCGATCGACCGGGCCGGTGAAGATGTTCTGGCTGCTGTGCGCACACACACCAACGGGCACGGAGCGACGGCGGTGTTCGACCCTATCGGCGCGGCAACCTTTCAAACCAGCCTGGAACTGATGGCGCCGCGCGGTTGCCTGATCAACTACGGGGAACTGTCTGGTCCGGCGCCGGCAGTCGACCTCTATCATCTCTTTCCAAAATCCGTGTTTGTCACCAAGTACAACGGAACGCAATGGCTCGAGGGTCTGGGTGAATTTGCAAAGCTCATTGCACACGCTCTGGACCTGGCAGTCAAAAGGCGTGCCGTGATTAGCCCCGTTGCGGGCAGATTTCGACTGGACGACGTCGTTGACGCTTATCGCTTGCTCGAATCGAACCCTCCAGGGAAAGTGCTCGTTGTACCGGCCAGGGACAAGTGAACAGCTTGCTCCCGCGACCTTTGCTACAATTCTCTCGCCATGATTGATACCTTCCTGGTTCCGGACAAGACGGTCATTAACGCGAAAGGCGATGGCGCTGCCGTGGATGTGAGTGGCGCGGCGAACCGCGTTTTCTTGCTCAACCTGGCGATCAGCGACATCGTCGAGCAGGAGTCGCTGGACGTGAGCATCTACGGCTCCGCCGACGGTGCAGCGTGGACGCCGAAGCCGCTGACGAACTTTCCCCAGAAGTTTTATCGCACGCAGCATCCGCTGCTGCTCGATCTCACCAGTCACAAAGATGTGAAGTTCCTGCGCGCGCATTGGGAAGTTGGTCGCTGGGGCCGCGGCAGCGAGACGCCGATGTTTGAATTCAGCGTCAGCATCCGGGAAGTTCCGAGCGACATCCTCAAAGAAGCCACGGCAGAAGCGAAGGCGCTGGTGTAGCGCGCTAGTTCTGTTTGGCTTTCAACTCCGCCACGATTTTCTGGAACTCCGGCTCCGACTGCAGCGCTTGCAGGTCGCGGTCCTGCTCCAGCGTTTCCGGATGTTTCAACCCGTGTTTGACCGCTTCCCGCAGGTCTTTGATGGCCTGTTTCTTGTTGCCCATGGCGGTATGGGTTTCGGCCAGCGCCAGATTCGGCCAGGGATCATCCGAGAACTCGCTCATGAGTTGAAAAGTAGTATTCGGCGGAAGGGAAGCGTCGAGACTCGAACTCCTCCTGACCTGCCTCCATGCCTTGCACAAAGAGGCCGAGAAGTGCACGCCCGTTCACGCGGCGCGCGCCTTCGGTCCTGGAGTGTGCAGCCTGATCTTTCAGGCGGCCCATACCGTCGGAAATTTCGCTGCGCAAAGCCACACGTTGTTCGCCGTCGGCTCGGGCCAGGGAAGCAAGTTGCGACGAGACTTGGGCCATGAGCGATTGCTGGAGCGTGATCTGGTCTTGCTCCTGTTTCAGCGCTTCCTTCAGGCCGCTCGAAGCTTTCAAGGCAGTCAGTTTGCTTTGGTACTGAGTGACGTCCTTCAGGCCGGAGAAATCTGAAACCAGCATTCGTTCGGCGTCGAGCTCCGAGGTCGCATCGTTGCGTTTTTCGGCGGCGTCAGCTTGGTTCTGGGTACGCTCAAAAAGACCTTGAATAAAGGCCGGGTCCGGCGCGACTATGCCCGCCTGCATCGCCTTCAACTGCAGCCATTCGACAGCCTTTTCGAAGACTTCAGCCGGCGCCCATTGATGCGTGCCGGAAAAGACTTCGACGCGGTAGGGAAGGCCGCGGTCCTCGCGCTCGCGGCGAATGGAAATGACCTCAGGCCAGTTGAAATCCTCATCGCCAACGGCCAGGAAGTACGGCAGGTTTGATGGAGGGGCACCGGCGCTCGAATAACCGGCGCCGCTGGCGATGACCCCGGCGATCTGGCAGGGTTTGCAGAAGGTCGCAACGTAGCCCGCCATGCGCGCGCCTCCGGAAAATCCGGTGGTGTAGGTGCGGCGCTCGTCGATGGCAAAGCGGGCATGGGTGTCGTCCCACATGGCAGCGGCGCCTTTGGTGGAGTCGCTTATCGAGAAATTACGCGAGGTGTTGGAGGCGGCGAGAATGAAGCCGTATTTTTCGGCGACATTTTTGTAGAGCGCGACAGGAATCTTGCCGCGGGCGTCCGGATCGAAGGCGTAAATGATGGGCCACCGTTTTTGCGAACTGTAGGCGGAGGGAAGATAGAGAGCGTAACTTTGCGCAGAATCGCTTTCGCACGTGACCGTCTCAATCACCTGGCCGGCGGGAAGAGGCGGCGGGGCAACCTGAGCTGTCGCGGTGCCGAGCACCCTGGCCAGAGATAACCCGCAGAGGACGCAGAGCCGGACGAGGTTCATCACTTTTTTAGATGCCGTAGAGAGTCACGGTCACGGTGCAAGCGATCCGTTATATTGAAGCACAGATGACAACCTCTTCCACCGTTATGGTGTGCCCGGCGCGAGGAATCTCCGGCGCGCTGCAGATGCCGGGCGACAAGTCGATTTCGCATCGTTACGCCATCTTGGCGGGCATCGCAGAGGGCACGACGCGGTTGGAGAATTTCTCCACCGGCGCGGATTGCGCCAGCACTCTGAAATGTCTGCGCGGATTGGGAGTGCAATTGGAGCGTGACGAAAATCGGGTGGAAATTCACGGACGCGGACCGAAGCTGCAAGCACCAACTACGGCGCTCGACTGCGGTAACTCCGGCTCGACTATGCGCATGTTGAGCGGAATCCTGGCTGGACAGGCATTCGCCAGTGAGCTGTTCGGCGATGAATCGCTTTCGCGGCGGCCAATGGCGCGAATTATTACGCCGCTGGAGATGATGGGGGCGTACTTTTCGTCGGCGCAAGGAGCGCGGCCACCGTTGCGAATCAGCGGCGGGCGTCTCAAGGCGATCGACTACGCGATGCCGGTCGCCAGCGCGCAAGTGAAATCGGCGTTGCTGTTTGCGGCTTTGTTTGCTGAGGGCGAGACGCGAGTTGAGGAGCCGGTGCGGACGCGTGATCACGGCGAACTGGCATTGCGGGCGTTTGGGGCGGAAGTCAGACAGAAGGGAAGTGGATACAGCATCTCCGGTGGGCAAAAACTTCGCGGCATCGAAGCGACAATCCCCGGCGATCTCTCCAGCGCTGCTTTCTTTCTCTGTGCGGCAGCGTTGTTTCCGGGAGCGCGCTTAACCATCACCGATCTGGGCATGAATCCGACGCGAAGCTATCTCCTCGATCTGCTGACTGCCATGGGCCTGCGAATTTCCGTCACCCAACTCGAACAAAGGCACGGTGAAGTTGTCGGAACAATTCAGGTCGAGGGCGACAAGCTGCACGGAGCCACGATTCGCAGCCCGCAAACTGCTCTGCTGATCGACGAGATTCCAGTGCTGGCGGCGATCGCGCCTTATACGGATAGCGGGATTGAAATTCGTGACGCCCGGGACTTGCGAGTGAAAGAATCTGACCGGATCGCGGCAATCGCGAAAAACCTGCGGGCGATGGGTGCGGAGTTGGAGGAATTCGAGGACGGGCTGAGAATTCCCGGCGGCCAGAAATTGCACGGAGCAGAAGTGGACTCGTTCGGAGATCACCGGATTGCAATGGCCTTTGCGGTGGCGGCTTTAAGGGCCGAGGGAGAGACAGTGATCCGTGGAGCGGATGCGGCAGTCATTTCGTTTCCCGGATTCTTCGAAACCCTGGAGAGTGTCGCGCAGCGGTGAGGGCGATGACGGATCAGGGCGTGATCTCGAAGACGACGCCGTTGCAGTAGATACCGTCACATATGCCGCCTAATTCTGCGGTCCCGTAAAAATTCCCGGCTTGATCCTCCACCAAGCCCGCGACCGGGTATTCACCGTCTGTGCAACCGGGCTGAGAGCAAAAGTTGTAGAGCACAGTGTAGCTTGGTGAACTGACCTCGAAAATCGCCCCAGCACCGGCCGTCCCACCTTCGGAAGAGGTCCCGAAAAGTGCCGTATTGGCAGAATTCACGATAACCCCAGCCGCAGGGTTCGCTCCGTTATGATAGTTGAGCGGAAGGCTAGAAAATCTTCGTTGCGTGGGGTTCAGCCTCCAGACACCCCCGGCAGCAAAGCCGTTGTTACCCCCACTAGAGAACGTGGTGTATAGAGTGCCGTTAACGATGCTGACTGTGCCTTGCGGCTCGATTCCTTGCTTCCCAAAATGGGATGTGTACACGATGCTGAGCGTCCAGCCGCTTGCACCTGGAGACAGCTCATAGACCTCGCCGATGCCGCCGCCTCCCTTTTCCGTGGTGCCGTAGAGATTACCTGAACCATCAAAAGTCACACCGGCTACCGGGTAGCTCCCATCGGGGCAGAATTTGCCTTGCCCCGTCGAGCAGAAGTTGTAAAGAGTGTTCATGATCCAACCGCTAGGCGTCGGCGACAGCTCAAAGACATTTCCACCACCTCCGTTGCCGGGGTACGTTCCAGCGCCCTCAAAGCTTGTCGTGCCGTACAAATTGCCGGAGGCGTCCGCCGTCAATTGGCTGCTCGGCGTATTGCCGTCCGCACAACCGATCTGATTCTGAACTGAGCAAAAGCTGTACAGTACCGTTTCTGTCCACGGCTCGCCGAGGGACGCCGGAGGAGACAGTTCGAAGACTGTTCCGCAGTTGTAACTTCCCGCAATGCAGCTCGAAGCGCCGCCACCCTGCGTCGTTCCGTACAGATCGCCCGAGGCGTCAATGAGCAGTCCTGCAACCGGAAACAAACCGTCTGTGCAATTTTGGAGTGTGCAGAAGTTGTAAAGTACCGTCTCTGTCCAGGTACCGTCAGAGTCGGGAGACAATTCGAAGACAGTTCCACAGCCAACCGGGTAACAGTACGCGGCGCCGGCTGAGCTCCCACCGTTCCTTGTTGTTCCGTAAAGGTTCCCCTTCCCATCAAATATTAGATTACCGGCGGGGAGAGCTCCGTCATTCGGCGCACCGCCGAAGCTCCACAGCACTTTGTACGTTTGGCCCAGCGAGAAGGAACAGCTGGCTAGAGCCAGCAGGACGCAGAAGAAGACTTGCTTCATACTCTCCCCCAGTGCGGACGACGAATCATACATCAGTCGCCAGGAAGTCAATAGAGACTTTGGGCTGGTTGCAGGAGTTTGCAACTCCGAAATATTGTCATTCTGAGCGAAGTGGGAACTGCGCTGCGCAGGTCCTGCGGCGCCGAAGAACCCCTTTTGCTCAATCGCTGCTACTGGTTTCGAGAGGAGTTCTCTCAGCGACCTCATAGAGCAGGGTTTGAATGCCTCTATGGGGCTGAGGAGAATCCTGAGCTGCCAGGGGTCCTTCGACTGCGCAGCCGCCTCGCTGCGCGGAGGTCGCTGCTCCGCTCAGGATGACAAAAAGTAAAGGGTCTTCCCCGACGAGAAGACCCTTCTCTTAATTTCTGATCACATACGTTCTGTCTTGCCGCGATACTTGACCGTGCCAGTCTTCTGGTTCATCTGGTCGACGTCCTGGTTGGTGTAGGTTCGGCCAGCCTTGCGGGCCGGACCAGCCGCCGCAACTAAACCGGCGGCGCTTCCGCTTTCTTCAACCGGTCCGGCGATAAAGTCAAAACCACGTTCATTCTGCGCACGATGATCAGGCATTGGCGGAGCGCCTATCTGTCCTCGGCCGTGCTGAAATGCCTGGGAATATTGCCACGGCTGCGGAACATTAACCGTTCTCGAAGGGCCATACCAGACCGGCACAGTGTTCACTCCGACCGGCGGCGGAGCGACAAATTCCTCAGACAACGTCGCATTGGTTGCGCCGGCGACCAGGCCGAAGGTCGCATTGCTGGCGCCAACCGGCGAAGGCGAAACCGTGGAAAGCGTCACGGACGGAGTGGTGACCAGCGGCACAAAGGGAGCTGCGTAGACACCATAAGGTGGAACCCAGTTGCTGGCAGTGCCACCCATCATGGTGACCTGCGCAGCGGCAAGTCCGGAGAGCAAGAGCAGCAGGCAGAGAACAGACACAAAACGCATAGGATCCTCCACAAAACTTGGCAAGTTTCCGGGAGCTGCCACTCACGATGCATGCCGGAGCGGTCCGCGGGGCCCGGATTTGAGACGATCATACACCCGAAACCCGGCTCTGGGCGCGGCTTTTGTTAGGTGCTTTTCTCAAGCACCCACGTAGCGGGCATAGAGACTTCTGGCCACTGCGGTGTCGGTCGTGCCCTTGATGATGGCCCGGCCATCAGGGAACAAAGTCATCTCGTAGGGGTCATGCCAGAATTTCAAGACGAAGTCATTGTGGCGCACCGAGCCATGGGGTTTGAGGCGTTCGCTCATCTCGGCCAGGTCGACCGGGCGATGGCGTTCGTGGATCTGCACGGAATTGCGGCCACAAAGCGTAATATGCGGCCGGCCTTCCCCTGCAAGGTGGGGAAACTCGTGCCGGTCACAGGCGCGGCAGCCGGGACGGGGTTTGTCGGCGGCAATCTCCGCACGCTCGTTCGACCACACATCGAACGACAGCAGGGTGCGGCGCAGACGGTCCTCCGCGCCGACCAGAAACTTGATGGCTTCCGTGGCCGCGATCGAAGCCGCCAGGTTTACCGTGGAATTCAGGATTCCTGCTGTCTCGCAGGTTTCGAACGTGCCCTCCGGCGGATCGGGGAAGATGCAGGCGAGGCATGCAGTCCGGCCGGGCAGAACGTTCAAAGTCACGCCGTAGCTGCCAACCGCGGCCGTGTAGATCCAAGGCAGGGAATGCTTGACGGCGAAATCGTTGATCAGATAGCGGGTCTCGAAATTATCGGTGCCGTCAAGAATCAGTTGCAGGCCTGACAGCAGGGAATCGATGTTGGTCGGAGTTAGATCGGCGACGTGCGGCTCGACCACGACCTGCGAATTGAAGGCTTTAATCTTTCGCGCGCCGGCGATGGCCTTAGGAAGCGATTCGGCGGCGTCGGCCTCGTCGAACAGTGATTGACGCTGTAGATTGCTGGGCTCAACATAGTCGCGATCGATCAAGCGGATCGTTCCGATGCCGGCCCGAGCCAGCAGGGAAGCCAGCGCGGAGCCGGTGGCGCCGCAGCCGACGATGGCAAGTTGTGATGAAGCCAGCCTGCGCTGACCTTCCGCGCCGATACCGCGGAACAACACCTGGCGCGAGTATCTGTCGTCGAGTTCCAAAGACATCACCTTTCGCAAGCCTGCAAACCATTATTATAGGTTTTCGCCAGATTACGCATAATCGTTGGAGGACCGGTGGGTCAAGGGTGCGAGCCAAACGCGCGATTGTACTGTCGCAAAAAACGCGACAGTCCGCGCGGCTCGCCCAGATCCCTCGCGACGCAAAAGCGGCTTGCTCGGGATGACAATCAAACTGACCCGCTACCGGACGGGACCGTAGCAGTTAGTCTGAACAACTCGCTGGGGACAATATTGCTTCGAAGGGTTTCATCGAATTCATTAAACGATCACAGGTCGATCGGGGAGATAGTTTGCACCTAGGGGGAGCTTGGCGCATGATGCTAACCGCGCTGGCGTTCGCGGCAGTGTGTGCCACAACGGCGCACGCGAGCTCCTCGGATGTGCAAGCAGCTCAAAACCAGGGACAAGCGGAGCAGACCCCAGAGACGGCAGCCGACCGCATGGCCGCCTACCAGGGCTTGGTAGTTAGCGCGATCCATTGGCCGGGCGTCGCGTCGGAGGCCGACCAGAAACGATGGGCTGCGCTGATTTCTCAGAAAGAGAACCGGCCTCTCGACCGCGACCTCATTCGCCAGAGCATTCATGAGCTTTATGCCACCGGGCGTTTTGCGGACATCCGGGTAGAAGCCGAGCGCGCCCCGGATGGGAAGATGTTGCTCTCAATCATCACCTCGCCGAATTACTTTGTCGGCGAGGTCAGGGTGGAGGGTGCTTCCAACCGTCCTACTCCGGGGCAGATCGTCAATAGCGCCAAGCTTCCGCTGGGAGAATTGTTTACTTCGGATGGGCTGGAGCGCGCCCTCACCAACATCAAGCAGCTCATGGAAGAGAACGGTTATTACCGCTCGTCCGTCAATCCGGAAGAGCGGCTTGACGCCGACAGGCAGCAGATCGCGATTTTGTTTCGCGTCACTCCCGGGCCGCGAGTGCGCGTCGGAGCCGTGGACGTGAAGTGCGATCCGGCTTGCTCCCAACCGGAGATTCTGCAGGCGGCAAAACTGCATCCCGGAGATCAGGTCTCGGTACAACTGGCCAGCAGTGCGTTGGAGCGGCTGCGCAAACGATATCAGAAACAGAACCGCCTTCTGGCGCAGGTTTCGCTCGCCAGGAAATCTTATCGGCCGGAAGCCGACGCGGTGGACTACGTTCTGAACATTGTTCCCGGGCCCAAGGTCGTGGTTCAGGCGGAGGGTTTCAAAATCAGCCGGCGCGTGCTCAAGCAGAATGTCCCCATCTTTGAAGAGAACACGGTGGATGAGGACTTGCTCAACGAGGGCCGGCGCAACCTGCTGAACTACCTCCAGGGCCGCGGGTATTTCGGCGCGACGGTAGGGATGAAACGGCAATCCGATGCCGGCGGATCAGAGTTGCAGATCACTTACGTGATCAATGCCGGAGCGCGGCATAGGCTGGTTCGAGTTGAAGTCACCGGCAATCAATACTTCCGGACGGAAACCTTGCGGCCGCGGTTGCAGGTGCAACCGGCAGGCCGGCTGTTCGAGCGCGGACGCTACAGCCAGGGATTGTTGGCGAACGATGTTCGCAACCTCGAAGATCTTTACCGTGCCAACGGATTTCAGGAGATCAAGGTGACGCCTGACGTGATCGACGACTATGAGGGCCATGAGCGAGACATCGCCATCAAGCTGGCCGTGGAGGAAGGCCCACAGACGCGCATTGGAGCCTTTCGCATTGTGGGGAACCACGCGTTTTCCGAAACCCAACTCGGCGGCGAAATCATGACCGGTGAGGGCCAGCCATTTTCCGAATCGAACATTGGAGAGGACCGCGACCGCCTTTTGAACTACTACTTCAACCGCGGGTATCCTCACGCCACCTTTGAAGCCACAGCCAAGCCGATTCCCGGTGAGGCCCGTCGCATGGACGTCGCATTCACGATCCACGAAGGAGAGCAGGTATCGGTCGACCACGTCTACCTGTCAGGTTTGAAAGCCACCCGGCCATACGTGGCACAGCGCGAGTTGCTGGTCACGCCTGGCGACCCTCTGAGCGAGATCGACATTCTGCAGTCGCAGCAGAAGCTCTACGACCTGGGCATCTTCAGTGAGGTAGAAACTGCGGTCCAGAATCCCAACGGCAACGAGCCCCAGAAGAATGTCCTGGTAGATGTCCAGGAAGCGAAGCGCTACACATTTCTGTACGGCCTTGGGCTGGAGTTTCAGACGGGACAGCCCACTGCCATCGGCACCAACCAGGCGCTGGGTCAGACCGGCGTCAGCCCGCGGGTCTCGCTGGGTGTCACCCGGCTCAATTTTCAGGGCCGTGACCACACCATCACCTTCAGGGCGGACGTGGGTAGTCTGGAGCAGCGCGGTTTGATCAGTTATCTCGACCCTCGCTTCCTGGGCAGCCCGCGATGGAAGCTCTCCTTTACCGCGTTCTACGACAACACACTGGATGTGACGACGTTCACCTCGCAACGTTTAGAAGGCGCAGTGCAATTCGGCCAGATCGTCAATAAGACCAGCACGCTGGACTACAGCTTCACCTACCGGCGAGTGAAGGCCACCGATATCCAGATCAGCCCGGCGGAAATCCCTCTACTCTCCCTGCCGGTGCGTGTGGGTGAACCCGGACTCAGCTATATCCGCAACACGCGGGACAACGACCTGGCGACTACCAAGGGCAGTTACATCACAGGGACCGCTGGAGTCGCCTCCAGTTATTTTGGTTCAGAAGCGGACTTCAGCCGGGTTCAGATCCAACACTCGTCGTATCACGCGTTTGGCAAGAACCGGCTGCAGGAGAAGAAATTTGTGTTCGCGCGCTCGACTCAGGTGGGCGTGGAAAATGCTTTTGGGAACACATCGATTTTGCCGCCAGGGCAAGCCTGTCCTGACCCCACGCAAACCAATTGTCCTGGGGCGACGGTCATTCCGCTGGCGGAACGTTTCCTGGCTGGCGGCGGCAACTCGCATCGCGGTTTCGGGTTAAATCAAGCGGGGCCGCGAGACCCGACGACGGGCTTTCCACTGGGCGGAAGCGCGTTGTTTCTCAACAGCGTGGAACTACGTTTTCCCCCGGCTACACTGCCCTATGTCCAGGACAATATGAGTTTTGCTTTCTTTTGGGACGCCGGGAACGTATTCAATGACGGACGTCACATGCTGGACAATCTGCTGCGCTGGCGGCAGAAAGATCCGGGAATATGCCTGCAGGACAGCATCGCTGCGCGTAACTGCGATTTCAGTTATGTATCGCACGCCTTGGGAATTGGTGTTCGCTACAAGACACCCATTGGGCCAGTGCGCTTCGATTTCGGGTACAATCTGAATCCACCGGCATTCCCCAGTTGTCAGGCGACACCTAGTTTCACGGGCCAGGCGAAATCGCCGATATTTTGTACCCAGCAGGTAAGCGGCACCTCCACGCTTCCGTATTTTGTGCCGCAACATGTTTCGCATTTCAACGTTTATTTCAGTATCGGACAGAGCTTTTGATGAAACAGACGTTCTGCATTCTGGCCTGCGCGTTCGCCTTGCTGGCAGCCTTGCCCCTGCGTGCCGCGGAGGTGCTCGACCGGATCGTCGCCAGCGTGAATGGAACTATCATTTTGCAAAGCGACTGGGAAGACGCGTTGCGCTATGAAGCTTTGGCCACCAGTCGTCCTCCTGCCGATCTTCCCGCCGAGGAGCGCAAAGCCGCGCTGGACCGTCTGATCGATCAGGAACTTCTGCAGGAGCAGATGCACTCCTCAGATTTTCAGCACGCCAGCGACCAGGAGATCGCGCAGCAAGTGGTGGCGATTCGCAAGCAATATCCGGATGGCGAAAGCGATCAAGCTTGGCAGGCCGTGCTAAGTCGCTATCGACTGACAGAAACGGAGTTGAAGCGGCAGGTCGCGCTGCAATTGGACGTCATGCGCCTGGTGGACGCGCGTTTGCGTCCCGGAGTAAACGTCGATTCCACCAGCATTGAGAGCTATTACAACCAGGAGCTGCTGCCCCAACTGCGGCAATCCGGTGCCAAGGAAGTTCCACTGGCGGAAGTCACCCCGAAGATCAAAGAGTTGCTCACCCAACAAAAGGTGAACCAGCTACTGGTGGCGTGGCTGCAAAATCTGCGCTCCGGCAGTGACATTCGTACCGAGACGATCTCCTTCGATTCCCGAGGCGAGTTGCAATGAGCGAAGCCGGCGCCAAGCCGGACCGGCGCAAGGGCCTCTGGAAGTATTTGCTGGTTGCCGCTGTCGCTGGCCTTGTCCTCCTTTCCGCTCTGGCCTGGTACGCCACCACCGACTCCTTTCAAGCAGCGATGCGCCGCCGGTTGGTTGCCGAGTTGGAGCGGACCAGCGGCGGGCGAGTCGAACTCGGCGTCATTCACACCATTCCGTTTCGGCTGCAGGTGGACGTGCGCGACCTGACCATCCACGGACGCGAGGCAGCAGGTGAGGTTCCCTACGCTCATGTCGACCGGTTGGTGGCAAGGATCAAGATCATCTCTCTGCTCGAAACTCAGTTTGGATTTGATTCGGTCGTGCTGGAGCGTCCAGTGGTACACGTCATCCTGTATCCGGATGGTTCTACCAATCAACCCACGCCCAAATTGACTGACGCATCGGCCAAGACTCATGTCGAGCGGCTGTTTTCCTTGTCCATCCGCCAGCTTGAGGTTCGCCACGGTGAATTGCTGTGGCACGATCAGAAGATCCCGCTGGATTTTGTGGCGAACGACGTCTCTGCCGACATGAATTACTCCGTCCTGCATGGCCGCTACGACGGCAGCCTGCTGTTTGGCAAAGTTGGTACCACGTTCGACGGCTACCGGCCCGTAGCGTGGATGGCGGAGGCGCACTTTGCCCTCGGCGGTGACAGTCTGGAGGTGAAGTCGCTCCGGGCGACTTCGGGACGTTCCACTGTGACCGGCAACGGGCGCCTGGTCAATTTCCGTCGGCCGGTGATTGCCGGGCAGTATGACCTGGTGGTTGATCTGGCGGAAGCCGGCGCTGTGGTGCGCAATTCCCATCTGCGTCACGGTGTGCTCCAGGCGAGCGGCAGTGGTTCATGGTCCAACAGTGGCTTCGGATCCACTGGCAAGCTGTTGCTGAGTGATTTCGACTGGCGGCAGGAAGCATTCAACTTACACGCAGCCAGGCTCAACACCCAGTTCACGCTCGACCCACAACGTCTTTCGCTCCTTGACCTCACCGCCAAGTTGCTGGGCGGTGAGGCCAGCGGAAATGCCGAAGTGATGAACTGGCTCAACTTTGCGCCCGCCAAAACCACGGGGAAGATCGCTAACGAGCAGAAGGGAACCGTGCGCTTGAAGATGCGTGGCCTTTCTGCCGCGGAAATCGCGTCAGCGTTGTCATCGGCGGCCCGCCCATTGCGGCGGATGAACCTGGCGGGCACAGTCGATGTCAGCACGGAAACGCGCTGGAAAGGCTCGCCGCGGAACGCAGAAACCGAGATTGCCCTGGATGTGACGCCTCCATTACGACGGTCGCCGGGAGAATTGCCATTAGAGGCCCACACCCATGCCACGTATCGCGCCGGCCCCGCGGAACTGGAGGTGAGCGAGTTCAATGCCGGCACACACGCCACCCAGGTCCGGGCTTCCGGGACGCTGTCCACGCACGCCGCACTTAAACTATTTGTAAGCACTTCGGACCTGGGGGAGTGGCAGCCGGTCCTGGATGCCCTGGGCTACAGAAACCAGATTCCGGTGTTGCTCCATGGGCATGCCTCGTTTACCGGGACGGCCACCGGAAGAGTCAGCGAGGTTGACTTCGCCGGTAAGCTGCAGTCGCAGGATTTTGAAATTCGGCTTCCCGCAACTTCGCGCAGACCGAAACGGCAAGTCCGTTGGGACTATCTGTCGGCGGACGTTGAACTCTCGCCCTACATCATTTCGGCGCACAACGGTACCCTGCGCCGGGGCGAAACCACTGTCACCTTTGACGCAAGCGCCGGGCTGGACGAGAGGCAGTTCACAGATGCGAGTCCCTTTTCCGCCAGCGTGCAAGTCCACAATGTCGATATCGCTAAGGCGATGGCGATTAGCGGCTACGACTATCCCATCAGCGGACAAATGGATCTTTTCCTGCACGCTTCAGGAACCAAGGCACAGCCGCAGGGAGCGGGCGCGATTCATGTGACCAACGCAGTCCTGCACGGAAAGCCCGTCCAGCAACTGGACTCCAAGTTTTCCTTCACCTCTGAGCAGGTCTCCCTGAGTGAAATCCAGCTGGTGCAGGACCAGGCGCGGGTCACTGGAGATGGTACTTTCAATTTTGCGACCCAGGCCTTCCGCAGTGAACTGCATGGGCAGAATTTTGATCTGGCCAGCTTCCCGGCGTTGCAGTTCAGCCGCGTTGCGGTGGACGGCCGGATGGATTTCGACGCACAAAGCTCCGGCACGGTGCAGGAACCGATCCTCAATGCGACCTTGCAGATCCACGACCTGGCCCTGGACCATGAACGCGTCGGGGATTTCATCGTGGATGCGGCCACGCAAGGGTCCGAGTTGCGTCTCAGCGGACGTTCTCAATTCAACGATGCGGAACTCGACATCGACGGCAATGTTCAACTGCGGGGCAACTGGCCCGCGACGGTCAATCTGCATTTCAATCACCTGGATGTGGATTCGGTGCTGCGCGTCTACCTTCGAAGACGGGTCACGGGACGTTCCTCGGCAGCCGGAGACTTGCAACTGACTGGACCTCTGCGGGAGCCGCAGAAACTGCAGGTCGCCGGGGACATCAGCGATTTCTTCGCCGACCTGGAGCACATCCAGGTGCGGAACAGCGGTCCGCTGCGCTTTGCGTTTTCCGACCAGTCGCTGGCCGTTCAGCAATTCCGTTTGATCGGTCAAGGCACTGATCTCTCGCTCGCAGGAAAGGTCCGCTTAAACGAGGGGCGCGAACTTAACCTGCACGCCGACGGTCACGCCGATCTGGGATTGATCCAGAACCTCAATCCGGATTTCACCTCGTCAGGCGCGGTTGGTGTGAACGTGGCCGTTGAGGGCACGCTCGAGCGTCCGACCATCCTGGGAAAGTTGCAAATCACTCACGGCTTCATTCAGTACCGCGATTTGCCCAGTGCGCTGAGCGAGATCAACGGGTCGCTGGTTTTCAATCAGGACCGGCTGCAAATCGAAACTCTCACCGCTTACGTCGGAGGCGGTCTGGTGACGTTCGGCGGTTATGCCAACGCCTACAACCGCCAGCTCAATTTCGATTTGACCCTGCGCGGAGAAGATGTGCGGCTGCGTTACCCGCCGGGCGTGAGTTCGATGGCGACCGCCGATCTTCGTTGGACGGGCACGACTGCGGCCTCTACTCTCTCGGGCAACGCCACCATTACCAAACTTGCGGTCATGCCCGGTTTCGATTTTGGCTCGTACCTGGCAAGTACTGCGCAGGCATCCGCCCTGCCCCAGACCAATCCACTTTTGAACCGCATCCGCATGGATGTGCATATCGTCACCACACCGGAGCTGCAGATGCAGAGTGCAGCCGTCCGCCTTTCCGGAGATGCAGACCTGCATCTCCGAGGGACAGCCGCTAAGCCGGTGCTTCTGGGGCGGGCCGACATTATCGAAGGCGACGTTTATTTCAACGGCAGCCGATACCGCATGGAGCGCGGATCTGTCCTCTTTACCAACCCGGTGACCACGACCCCGGTGCTCGATCTGCAGGCGTCCACCAAGGTGCGCGACTATGACGTGACACTGAACCTGACCGGGCAGTTGGACAAAATGAGTTTGAGTTATCACTCGGAACCGCCGCTGTCCACGGCCGACATCCTCAACCTGCTCGCCTTGGGCCAGACCCAGCAGCAATCGGCGCAACTTCAGCAAAGCGGACAAACCGGCTTCGCCCAGCAAGCTTCCAGCGCCGTGCTGGCCGAGGCCCTGAATTCCGCGCTTTCCAGTCGTTCACAACGCTTGTTCGGGATCTCCCACATCAGGATCGACCCTCAGGGTTTGAATACCGAAACCACGCCCACCCAGACCACTCCGCTGCCGTCGGTCACCATCGAACAGCAGGTGAGAGATAATTTGACTCTGTCGTACACCACCAACGTGGCCGACACCTCGCAGCAAATCATCCAAGGGGAATACAACATCACCCACAACCTGTCGATCGTGGGAATCCGCGACTACAACGGTGTGGTCAGCTTTGAAGTGCGGTTCCGGCAGAGAAAGAAGTAACATCCTGCCAGACCTCAAGCGGGAGGCCATTCCCACCAACCTTGTGGGCCATAGGTCTCGCTGCACGGGGATTGCCGTGAGGAAACGCGCTTTCAGATGTTTTGTTGTCCGCTGCGGCCTGCAAGTTCTGCTAACATGTGCGTTCTAGAGGGTGCAGTCGGACTGCAGTCTGGCCACCGGGAGGTAGGGGGATGCGGAAAAACCGAGGGTTTTCGCTGATCGAGTTGCTGATTGTGGTGGCCATTATTCTGATCATCGCGGCGATTGCGATTCCGAACGTCTTGCGCGCCAAGATTTCGGCAAATGAATCGTCGGCGGTGCAATCAATTCGGACGGTGAATACCACCCAGGTCACCTACCAGGCGACATATCCGACGGTGGGTTACGCGAGCACGCTCGGCGCGCTGGGGCCGGCAGCCGCGTCGGGCTGCACGACTCCGAATTCGGCAAATTCATGTTTGCTGGATTGGTCGCTGGCCCAGGCCACCAGTGCCGCAACCCCCAAGAGCGGATACTATTTTGGAATGGGTGTGGTGACCTCGAGTGGAATGAATCTCGGATACACCATAGGCGGCTCGCCGGCGGGATTCAATTCCACCGGAGTCCGCGGATTTTGTTCTAATGAGGATGCGGTGATCCGCTTCACTCCCGCTCTCAGCGGAACTCCGGCCACCAACACCGCGACTTGCGCAGCCTACGCGGCGCTGCAATAATTTCTGTTCGCGACAGCCTTGTCTGGAGTTTGGCAATGGTTGCAACTCCTATGACGGTCGAACGATTGGGTCCTAGTGGGCAAGGCGTGCTTTGTCTGCACGGGCCGCTTACCATGGAGAACGTCGCTTCCTTCCACAACGCCATCCGGCGGGAAGAGAACGCCGAGGCCGTGGTCGTCGATCTTACCGAGGTCCCCTACGTTGATTCTTCCGGCTTGGGATCACTGGTGAGCGCCTGCGTCTCGCGACAGAAAGCCGGACGCCGCGTTGCCCTCAGCGGCGTGAACGAGCGCGTTTTCCGCCTGTTTGAAATCACCAAAGTCGAATCGCTCTTCCTGATTTTTGACACCATCGATGAAGCGATCGCCGCTCTGAGCAGCACGGCGCAAGCCTGAGACTCCTTGCCAGACGCCAATTGTGCCGCTTGACCGGCGGGGTCACCACGCGTTTCTCCGCTGTAACCTAACGTGACAAATCCTACGGACACTCATCCTCCAATCTCCCCCCAGCAAGCTTCTCACAGCGCAGAGTGACAACAGTTACTGACAGGACCGCTCGGCAGGAGTAAAAAGAGATGACTTCGCATGCGGAGAATCCCAATGGCGAAATTTTGGGGATGGAAACAACACATCGCTCTGTTTGTGTTCTGTGCCGTAGTCGTAATTAGCCCGTCAGCACAGACCTTTACGACTCTGGCGAACTTCGACGGCAGCAACGGTGAATATCCGTCTGCGGGTCTGGTGCAAGGTCTCAGCGGAAATCTCTATGGAACAACCACCAAAGGCGGGGCCAACGACTCTGGCACGGTATTCGAAATCAGCCCTGCCGGCAAGCTGGTGACGCTATACAGCTTTTGCTCCCAACCGAACTGCTCTGACGGCGTGAACCCGCAAGCCGGTCTGGTGCAGGGTTTCAACGGGGATTTCTATGGGACAACGACCCAAGGGGGAGCCGGCCACTCTGGCACGGTATTCGAAATCAGCGCGGCTGGCAAGGTGACCACGCTCTATACCTTTTGCGCGGAACCGAACTGCGCGGACGGCGAATTCCCGGCGAGCCTGGTGCAAGCTACTAACGGAAACTTTTACGGGACCACCGCTGGCAGGTTCAACTTTGGCACAGTCTTCGTAATCACCCCAGCCGGCAGGCTGACTACGCTCTACACCTTTTGCACGCAAAAGCCCTGCACTGACGGTGAACACCCTGAGGCAGGGCTGGTGCAAGCCACGAGCGGGAACTTTTACGGAACAACCTTCGAAGGCGGGGCCAACAACAGTGGCACGATCTTCGAAATGACTCCAGCGGGCAAGCTGACCACGCTTTACAGTTTTTGCTCTCAAACCAACTGCACTGACGGCGCATCGCCTTATGCGGGTCTGGTGCAAGCCATCGACGGGAGCCTTTACGGGACAACCGAATATGGCGGGGTCAATGGCAATGAGTGCTTCACCGGGCTTGGTTGCGGTACAGTTTTCGAAATCACCGCGGCGGGCAAGTTGACCACCCTCTACCGCTTTTGTTCTCAAGCAAACTGCCCTGATGGCAACTATCCGTACGCAGGGCTGGTGCAAGCCACCGACGGGAACCTTTACGGGACGACTTCTTCCGGCGGTGCGGCTGGCGGAGGCACCGCATTCAAGATCACTCCAAGGCGCCAGCTAACCACGCTCTACGGCTTTTGCTCCCAACCGCTCTGCATCGACGGGTTTGTCCCCTACGGCTGGCTGGTGCAAGGAACGAACGGAATCCTCTATGGAACAACGGTCAAAGGCGGAACGGGCAGCAACTGCGCTGGATACGGCTGCGGCACCGTCTTCAGCCTGTCGGTTGGCCTTGGCCCCTTCGCAAAAACTCTGCCAGGGGCCGGCAAAGTGGGACACCTGGTAGGAATTCTCGGGAATAATCTGACTGGCGCTACGGCCGTCACCTTCAACGGCACACCGGCGACGTTCACGGTTCGATCCGCTTCACTCATTGTTACGAATGTACCAGCCGGCGCAACTACAGGCACAGTCCGGGTGACGCTGCCGAGCGGAACGCTTTCGAGCAACGTGCCGTTCTCCGTGCTGAAGTGAGATCGCCTTCGCACGACTATTTCGTTCCGCCGCGGGCCTGGCGTTTTGCTTTAACCCAGCCTTCTTTCACGATTTGATGCCCGCGGGCGATGGCCAGTGAATCCGGCGGAACGTCTTTAGTGATGCACGACGCCGCGCCGACGTATGCGCCTTTACCGACGCGCACCGGCGCCACCAGCGTCGCATCGCTGCCGATGAAGGCTCCATCTTCGATCACCGTCTGGTGCTTGTGCACGCCGTCGTAGTTGCAGGTGATGGTGCCGGCGCCGACGTTCACGCCCTCGCCGATTTCCGCGTCGCCGAGATACGTGAGATGGTTGGCCTTTGAGCCTTTGCCCAGGCGAATTTTCTTGGTCTCGACAAAATTTCCCACGTGCGCGCCTTCGCCGATGTCGCTTCCCGGACGAAGATGGGAATACGGCCCGAGCCGCGCTCCTGCTTTCACCACAGATTCGCTGAGCACGCAGCCGGGGCGCAGAATCACGTTGTCTCCAATGACCGAGTTGTTCAGCACGCTATAGGAACCGATGCGGCAATCGCTGCCGATCTGCGTGTTGCCGAGCACTTGCACAAACGGTTCCAGGATGGTGTCGGCTCCGACCTCAACATCAGCGTCGATCACGCAGGTTTGCGGATAGAGGATGGTCACGCCGTCCTGCATGAGCTGCTCACATTTCGCGCGGCGCATGTGCTGGTCGATCTCGGCCAACTCGGCCCGCGTATTGCCGCCGAGAATTTCGTTGGGATGTTCAGCCGCCACAGCGACTACGCGTTCTTTCGCCTTGCGCAGGATCGCAGCCATGTCGGTGAGGTAAAACTCGCCGTGAGGATTTGCGGTGCCGAGTTGATCGATGTAGCGAAACAGGGTAGCCGTCGAGAAGGTGTAAAAACCGGAGTTAATTTCGGTGATTCGCTTTTGCGCCGGCGAAGCCGATTTTTCCTCCACGATGGCCAGCACCTCGTCACTCTTTGCACTCTTGCGCAGCACACGCCCGTAGCCGGTGGGGTTCTGCAAGTGAGCTGTGAGCATGGTCATCGCCGCGTTGTGAGAGGCATGGAAGTCTCGGAGTCGCGCGATGGTTTCAGGAGTGATCAGCGGCGCATCGCCGGAAAGAAAGATGACTTGGTCATACGGAGCGAGCGCTTCGCGAGCCACCATCAGCGCGTGCCCGGTGCCCTTCTGCGGTTGCTGCAAAACAAAGTTGATTCCGGTGTGAGCGACGGCCGCTCGCACGCGATCGGCCTCGTGACCGATAATCGCGTACACATCCGCAGTTGGAACTACCTTAGTGGCGGCCGCAATCACGTGCGCCAGCAGCGGCTTGCCTCCGACCTCGTGCAGCACTTTAGGATGTTTAGATTTCAGCCGCGTGCCCTTGCCGGCGGCCATGATGGCGATGGCGATCTTGCCATCTGCGTTCCCACCCTTTCGCAAAGAACGCGAAAAGGGTGGGGCAGCCACCGTTTGCACTTTTCCTGATGCTTTCCTGGATTTAGGCATCGCAGTCAATATACCGCGAGGCTGAGTTCTTAACCACAGGGACACAGTAGCGCCGCCGTCCCGGCGGCCATCTCGGACTTCCTCTACCCGCCGTTCCTGCAAAGCCGGCAGGATGCCAGCGCTACGAGTGTCGGCGCACAGCAGTACGCGCCGGCGGAGCAGCCGTACGCTGCGAGCTAGCCAGCGCAGCCAGGGTCAGCAAGTCCGCGGCAATGCGCGCCGTATCGTGCCGGACGACTTCGCCCTCGTCGAGGTAATCGCCCAGCACGGGTTTCACGCCCAGTTCTTCGACCGCCCTGCGGTCAACCACTACCTGGGTCGCTCCTTCCAGCGCATATTTCGCTTTCATGGCAGAAGAGATGTGTTTCCGATTGAGAACGGTGAAATCAAAAAGTTGGCAGCCGGCGTGGCGATTAATCGCGCGGATGTGGTCGGCAGCGGTGCGTCCCAGGCTTTCGTTCGCCTGGGTCATCAGGTTGCAGATATAAACTTTGACGGCCGAGGAAGCCGCGATCGCTTGCGGAATGCCGCGCACCAGCAAGTTGGGAATGAGGCTGGTAAACAGCGAGCCCGGCCCGATCGTGATCAGGTCGGCGCGCGCGATAGCGTCCAGGGTTTCCGGCAGCGGTTCGGCATCCGGCGGCACCAGAAACAACTCTTGAATGCGGACTTTGCTGGCCGTGATCTTGGTTTCGCCGCGCACCCGCGTCCCGTCTTCCATGAGCGCTTCGAGTTCGACATTCGCCGTCGTGGCCGGATAAATATGCCCGCGAGTGGCCAGGATTTCCGAGGACAGCCGCACCGCTTCGCTGAAGTCTTTGGTGATGGAGGTCAGAGCAGCCAGGAAAAGATTGCCAAAGCTGTGGCCCTCTAACCCGGAGCCTTTTTCAAAGCGGTGGCGGAACAACTGGGAAAGCAGCGCTTCGTCTTCGGAGAGGGCGACGATGCAGTTGCGGATGTCGCCCGGCGGCAGCATGTTCAGCTCTTTGCGCAGGCGGCCGCTGGAACCGCCATCGTCGGTGACGGTGACCACCGCACAAAGGTGCGAGATGATGGTTTCGGCCGAGGCAGCTTGCCCCGGCGGCGCGACGTAACGCTTGAGTCCTTTCAGTAGAGTGGAAAGCCCGGTTCCGCCGCCGATGGCCACTACGCGCACCGTGTCCACCGCCGCGGTTCGCGGCCGCTTAGGTTCTGCGCGCTGCCGCAAGGAGCGCATGGGATGGCGCTAGCCGTCCTCGCCCACGCCGATGGAAGGTGGCAGCTCTGCGCTCGGGTCGGGATACAGCAGTTCGGTGAAACGTGGATCTTCCGAAAGGTTCTGAAAATCGCCGTCATTGCGCGCCTGGAACCGCAGCGCGGGATTGAGGCGGATGGCCTCGTCCAGGTGCCGCAGCGAGTCTTCCACGTGGCCGGTCAAGCAATCCAGGGCCGCCAAACCATAGGCGACATAATCGGCCTTGGGCGACTGTTTCGAAAGCCGGTCGAGATGCTCGCGGGCGCCCACATAGTCGCCGACATTCATCAGCGAAACGGCGTAGTCGTAGTGCTCCTCCGAGCTCTTGAACTGGATCGTGACCTTCTCCAGTTGCTGATTGCACGTGTTCAGGTGTACATGGGCGCGGTCGGCGAACTCCTTGCTCGGGCCGGAAACGACCTTCTGCAAAAGTCCCTTGGCTTTGTCAAACTTGTGCTCCTGCAAAGCCCGAAGACCGGCCTCGTAGTTTTGCACAGCTTGTGCAAAACGCGGGTCGTCCGCAACAGTTTTCTTTGACGTGGTCTTTTGTACCATCTGTAGGATTCTTCCTGTGCTAGTCGTAAATACTCCGTTATCTATAGCTTATGCAATATGACTTCAACCTTCACTAGCGATCCGGTTTGCAATCTGGTCATCCGCTCTGATTTTGCCTGGCCAGAGACCCAAACCGATCTTGTGGAAAAGGTGCGCCGCCAAAATCGATCCAGCGGTTATAGCCTGACCTCGAGCTTACGTCAACCGGAGCCGCGCCGCTGGCTAATTCGCCGCTGTCTGATCCAGGTTCACCTGGTGCCACGCTCCCGCCATGATCCCCTTGCGGATCTGCACCGCGGTCTTGCCCTTCTCATGCTGCGCGTAGGCGTAATACAGCTCCTTCAGGCAGATGTCGCAGCGTGCGCCGTGGGCGCTTTCGAAACAGCTATGCAGGCTATTGTGTCCCATGCGGTCGCAGTAACAGTAGCAAGGCTGCTGGTGCAGGACGACGGGAATCTTCGCCGCCAGGTCATAGGCGCGGGTCTGATACGGAAACTGAGCGTTGTCGCCCCAAAGCTGGTCGCGGCTAAGAATCGCAGGGAGTTTCGAACCTTTCGGCGGCGGCGCGGCATTGTAGGCCGGCACTTCGCCCTCTTGCTGTGACGTGGCCCACGGGGCCGAAACCGTAAGCGTAATCAAGAACAGAATAGCTAGAGCAAGTCCGCGCTTCACCATGGTCCCTTCCTCGGTGGGGATATTGTACCTGAATGGCAAGGAGTGCGAGAAAGTGCGGTTCCAAGCTTAAGTCGAAATGTGGTCGTGGGCTATGCGCAAGAAATGCGGGACGGGCGCCCGCCCCGCTTTGTTTTGCAAGGCTACGCTACCTTTTCGCTTCGCTCTGCTTGCCCAAGAAATTCCAGCAGGGCATTGTTGACTTGATCACTGTGCGTCCATGCAATGCCGTGCGGCCCGCCTTGAATGACCTGAAGTTTGCTTCCTTTGATCAGAGCGGCAGTCCGTTTCCCCGAATTCGGGAACGGCACGATTCGATCGTCGTCGCCGTGAATTACCAGAGTGGGAATGTCGAAGCGATTGAGATCGTTGCGGAAGTCGGTGCCCCAGCTGTCCACGCAATCGAGTGCGCCTTTGGGCGAGCAGGCGACTGCAATGTTCCAGCTTGCATCGAGCGCCTCTTCGCTTACCAGCTTGCCTTTTAAATCGGCGTAGTTGTAGAAGAGCAGGCAGAATTGTTTGAGGAGCGCGGGCCGGTCAGCGATCACCGCTTTCTTGATCCCCTCGAAAACGCTGGCGTCTACGCCATCCGGGTTCTCCGGGGTCTTGAGCAGGTATGGCGGCACCGCAGAAACAAAAATCGCCTTACTCACGTTATTGGTCCCGTATTTCCCAACGTAGCGGGCCACTTCTTCTCCGCCCATAGAATGGCCTCCCAGAACGAAGTTACGCAAGTTGAGCTTCGTGACCAGCGCATGCAGATCTTCCGCAAAGGTGTCGGCGTTATATCCAGTCCAGGGCTGGCTGGACTTGCCGAATCCGCGGCGATCGTAGGTGATGACTCGATAACCGGCCGTTAACAGCGCCGGGATTTGCTTCTCCCAGGCGCGCCCGGCCAGCGGATATCCGTGAACCAGAACGATGGGTTTGCCGCTGCCGTGGTCTTCGTAGTAGAGGTCGATGTTGGTGCTGTTTTCCTTACCCACTGTAACGTACGCCATGGAAATTCTCCTCGTGTTGTGAGATTGGAACGGCCTGACGATCCGAGCTAACAGCGAGAGACCCCAGCTTCGATGCCGCCGACCTTTGACAGTTGCGTCTTTAATTTAAGAGCTTCTCTGTACCCGTTTCCAGAAGATTACGGCAATGAACAGCAGGACGATGGAGGGCATTCCACGGTGAACGGCGTCCTGAGCAGCGAAGATGGCGTAGCCCGCCAATAGGACCAGGATGACGACAAACAGTGACATTTGTTTACTCATGCCATTTCGCCTTGGAAGATTCTAGCACTCCGGCAAGTTCGCTCGGTAAGTCGGTTCTGAAAGCGAGGATTCCTTCGAAACGGGTTGTACGTATAGAATTAGGGTCAAGATGTCAGAGCCAGTGGGGTTCACACCAATTCCAAATACGCCGGACACGCAACGTGACCCAGGCTCGCCACTGCGCGGCATGGCGCTCTCGGTTTGGCTGCGCGACCTCATCATCTCGCTCGCCATTTCCTGTTTCATCATTATCTTTCTTTATCAGCCGGTGAAAGTGGAGGGCACCAGCATGATGCCTTCTCTCGAAGACCAGGAACGAATCTTTGTGAACAAGTTTGTGTACCGCCTGGAGCCGATCCAGCGCGGCGACATCGTCGTGTTCCGTTATCCGCGCGACCCCTCGAAGAGCTTCATCAAGCGAGTGATCGGACTGGCTGGCGACCATATTCAAATCGAGGACGGGCGGGTGTACGTCAACGGCAAGTTGCTGGATGAAGACTACGTCCCGCGCGCCTACGAAGATCAACGCACCTACCCGGAAATGGTGGTCCCGCCGGACTCCTACTTCGTGCTGGGCGATCACCGCAGCCTCTCCAATGACAGCCGCGACTTCGGCCCGGTCAACCAGAGTTACATCTACGGCAAAGCGGTCTTTGGCTATTGGCCGATGGACAAGATGGGTCGGATGCGGTAGGGAAACTCCAACACAGAGAGCACGGAGTTCACAGAGGTTCTTCTTTGTGTGACCCAGTTCCTCCGTGGTCATCTGCTTTTGCGGCGTAACCGCCAGTAACCACCTCGCAATCGCGTTCACACCGAGGGAAAATTCAGCGTACTCCTGAGAAAAATCTTGTAGCACACCTCAAACTTCGCGCACGAAGTTCTTGGCCGATTTCAACATCCCTGTTAAACTCTATGAAATCCACTCCCCCGGAGACAGAATGCAGGCAATCCTTGCGCTGGAAGACGGTAGGGTCTTCCGAGGCAAAGGCTACGGAGCTAAAGGCGAGTGTTACGGGGAAGTAGTTTTTAATACTTCCATCACCGGCTATCAGGAAATTTTCACCGACCCCTCCTATACCGGGCAAATTGTCGTTCTCACCAATCCCGAAATCGGCAATTACGGCACCAACGCTGAAGACAACGAAGCCACTCGGCCCTATATCGAAGGACTGATCGTGCGCGAGTTCTCGCGCGTGAGCTCTAACTGGCGTTCCCAGCAGGTCGCGGACGAGTACCTGGAAGGCTTCAAAATTCCCGTGCTCGCCGATATTGACACCCGCGCGCTCGTGCGCCACTTGCGAGACCACGGCGTTATGCGCGGTGTGATCTCGTCTATCGAGACCGATGCCGAGAAACTGATCGCCAAGTCCCGCTCCATTCCGAAGATGGATGGCACGGACCTGGCGAAAGTGGTCACCACAAAACATCCTTACGTTTGGGAGATGGGCGAGCGGTCGCATGAACCGGTGGCCGTGGTCGGCGTGAAAGATCAGCCGCCACGCTTTCACGTGGTCGCCTACGATTACGGCATCAAGCAGAACATTCTGCGCAAACTGCGTGGCGAAGGCTGCAAGGTGACCGTGGTCCCGGCGCAGACGCCGGCAGAAGATGTGCTCGCGCTCAAGCCCGATGGCGTATTCCTGTCGAATGGCCCCGGCGATCCCGAGCCTTGCACCTACGCGGTGGACAACATCCGCCGCCTCATGGGACGCCAGCCGGTCTTCGGCATCTGCCTCGGACATCAACTGACGGGCATCGCTCTCGGCGGAAAGACTTACAAGCTGAAATTCGGCCACCACGGCGGGAATCATCCGGTGCAGCAGTTGCGGACGGGCAAAGTAGAGATCACGGCGCACAATCACAATTTTGCTGTCGATCCCGATTCGCTGCCGCAGAGCGAGGTCGAGCTCACGCACATGGATTTGAACGACAACACGCTGGAAGGCCTGCGGCACCGCAATCTGCCGCTGTTCAGCGTGCAGTACCACCCGGAAGCTTCGCCTGGCCCGCACGACTCGCATTATCTGTTCAAAGAGTTCAGCAAGATGATGGAGGAGTGGAAAGGGTAGGAGGTTTAGCTTTTGCAGAGTTCTTAGCTTTGTCATCGCGAGCGAAGCATCGCGATTCGCTTGCGAATTGTGATGTGTAGTCGAGGGACCTGCTGCTATGAAGTGCCACTGTTATTTTGTGTACATCGTGGCCAGCAAGTCACGCGTGCTGTACATCGGAATGACGAACGACGTAGACAGGCGAGTTTGGGAGCACAAGAACGGTTTGATAGACGGCTTCAGCAGTCAATATCGCTGTCACCGTCTTGTTTACTACGAATCGTTCGATGACGTGCAGAAAGCGATCGATCGAGAGAAGCAGCTGAAGCGGTGGAACCGAGCCAAGAAGGTTTGGCTGATTGAAACAGGCAATCCGACTTGGGAGGACTTGGCTGAGGATCAACGGCATCGGTACACGCCGGAAAAGCAGGTTCCTCCACTCGCCAGTTGACTTGCTACGCAAAGTCAACTGACTCGGTCGGAATGACAGTGTATTTAATAGTTTCTCGACTTGTCATCCCGAGCAAAGCATCGCGATTCGCTTGCGAATCGCGGGGCGTAGTCGAGGGACCTGCTTGTGAATTTAAAGATGCGCGACAAAGAACATGCCCAAACGCACTGACATCTCCAAGATCCTGATCGTCGGCTCCGGCCCCATCGTCATCGGCCAGTCGGCGGAATTCGACTACTCCGGCACCCAGGCCTGCAAGGCGCTCAAGTCCGAGGGCTTCGAAGTGGTGCTGGCCAACTCGAATCCGGCCACCATCATGACGGACCCAGACCTCGCCGATCGCACCTACATCGAGCCGCTCACCCGCGAATATTTGGAAGAAATCATTCGCATCGAGCGTGTCTTGTCGCCCAGCGCGGGTTTCGCCCTGCTGCCCACTGTCGGTGGTCAGACTGCGCTGAACCTCGCCGTCGAACTTTCCGACAGCGGCATCCTTGAAAAGCACAACGTCCAGCTCATCGGCGCCAACATCACCGCCATCAAGAAAGCCGAGGACCGCCTGGTCTTCAAGGACGCGATGCAACGCATCGGCCTCGACGTCCCCAAATCGGCGCTGGTCAACAATCTCAAAGACGGCATGGAATTCGCCGGCAAGATCGGTTTTCCGGTCATCATCCGGCCCTCGTTCACTCTCGGCGGCACCGGCGGCGGCATCGCCTACAACCGCGAGGAACTGACCGAGGTGCTGGCCCGCGGACTGGATTTCTCTCCCGTGCACGAAGCGCTCATCGAGGAATCAGTGCTGGGCTGGAAGGAATTCGAGCTCGAGGTAATGCGCGACCTCGCCGACAACGTCATCATCATCTGCTCGATCGAAAATTTTGATCCCATGGGCGTGCACACCGGCGACTCGATCACCGTCGCCCCTGCTCAGACCCTGACCGACCGCGAGTATCAACTCATGCGCGATCAGGCCATCGCGGTAATCCGCGAGATTGGCGTCGAGACCGGTGGTTCCAACATTCAGTTCGGCGTCCACCCCCAGACCGGACGCATGGTCGTGATCGAGATGAACCCGCGTGTTTCGCGCTCTTCGGCGCTGGCCTCGAAAGCCACCGGATTCCCCATCGCCAAGATTGCCGCCAAGCTTGCGGTTGGCTACACGCTTGACGAAATTCGCAATGACATCACCCGCAAGACGCCGGCTTGCTTCGAACCCACGCTCGATTACGTGGTGGTGAAAATTCCCAAGTGGCAGTTTGAAAAATTCCACGGCGCCGACGAAAGTCTCGGGCCGCAGATGAAATCGGTTGGCGAAGTGATGGCCATTGGCCGCACCTTCAAAGAAGCGCTGATGAAGGGCGTGCGCGCGCTCGATACCGGCAAGCGTGTCGGCGGGCAGAAGATCGAGCCCAAGATTCTCACCCAGCGTTTGGTGACGCCGCATCCTGAGCGGCTCGCCTATGTGCAATACGCGCTGCGCCAGGGACACACCGTCAAGCAGCTTTCCAAGATGACCTCGATCGACCCCTGGTTCCTCTACCAGCTCAAAGAAATTAACGACATGCAACTTGAACTGGAGAAGCATCCGATCGACGCCATCCCCACCGAAGTCCTGCGCGAAGTGAAGCGCCACGGCTTCTCCGACGGCAGGCTGGCGGGAGCATGGCGGCTGCAAGGCCAGGAAAAAGTACGCCATCTGCGCAAGAAACATGGTGTAAAGCCGGTGTACAAGCGCGTTGATACTTGCGCCGCGGAGTTCGAGAGTTACACGCCGTATCTGTATTCGACCTACGAAGATGAAGACGAGGCGACGCCAACCTCGAAGAAAAAGGTCATCATTCTGGGCAGCGGCCCCAACCGCATCGGGCAGGGAATTGAGTTCGATTACTGTTGCTGCCACGCCGCCTTCGCTCTGCACGACGACGGCTACGAGACGATCATGATCAACTGCAACCCGGAAACCGTCTCGACCGACTACGACACCAGCGACCGCCTTTACTTCGAGCCGCTGACTTTGGAAGACGTACTCGCCGTCTGTGAGCACGAATCTTCGGCAGGAGCACCGGTGGGAGTGATCGTGCAGTTCGGCGGACAGACGCCGCTGAATCTTTCGCTGCCGCTCAAGGCCGCCGGCGTGAACATCATCGGGACATCCCCCGAGTCCATTGACCTGGCGGAGGACCGCAAGCGTTTCAACAAGTTGCTCGAAGAACTGAATATTCCGCAGGCGCCCGGCGTTATGGTCGCGTCGATTGAAGAAGCTGTCGCCGGCGCGGCGCGTGTTGGCTATCCGGTTCTGGTTCGACCCTCCTACGTACTTGGCGGGCGCGCCATGATGATCGCCTACGACGAAGAAAGCGTCGTCCGCTACATGAAAGAAGCGGTCGAGTACTCGCACGACCGCCCGATCCTAATCGACCACTTCCTCGAGGACGCCATTGAAGTTGACGTGGACGCGCTCTCTGACGGCGAAGACGTCGTCATCGGGGGAATCATGCAGCATATTGAAGAAGCCGGCATCCACTCCGGTGATTCCTCCTGCGTGCTGCCCGCCGTCGACATTAATGAGAAACTGCTGAACCAGATGCGCGAGTACACCTTCAAGCTGGCGCGCGCGTTGCAGGTTGTCGGGCTGATGAATATCCAGTTCGCCATCCCACGCGGCAATGGTAACGGCGGTGGCAGCAAGGTTTACGTCCTCGAGGTGAATCCGCGCGCCTCGCGAACCGTGCCCTACGTCTCTAAAGCGACCGGCGTGCCGATGGCAAAGATTGCCGCTCGGCTGATGACCGGCCGCAAGCTGCGCGAGTTTCTACCAGAGTTCATCGAGCGCCGCGCCGATCTCGACACCGGCCGCTGTTTTTATGTAAAGTCTCCGGTCTTCCCGTGGAACAAGTTTCCCGGCGTGGACACCGTTCTCGGCCCCGAGATGAAATCCACCGGCGAAGTCATGGGCGTGGCCGACAATTTCGGTGCGGCCTTTGGCAAGGCTCAGTTGGCAGCCGGACAAAAGCTGCCTATCAAGGGCACAGTGTTCATCAGCGTGACCGACCAGGACAAGCCGCACGTCGCCCAAGTCGCCCGCAAATTTGCTGACATGGGATTCAAACTGGTTGCGACCGCCGGCACCGCCGACGTCCTTGAGAATGCCGGAATGACGGTCGAACGCGTCTACAAAGTAAAAGAAGGCCGCCCGAATGTCGTGGACTTGATTAAGGGCGAGCGCATCCAACTCGTGGTCAATACGCCCCACGGGCTTGAGCCCTGGTTCGACGAGCAGGCGATTCGCCGCGCCGCGGTGAATGCGCGCATACCAACCATTACAACCCTTGCCGCAGCCCGCGCCGCCGCCGAGGGCATCGCCGCCTTACAGCGCGGCGAAGTCAAAGTCTACGCCCTGCAAAAGCTGCACGCGGACCGGGCAGCGAAAGTGCGGCGATAGCCCAGTTATCTCAAACTGTTATCCTGAGCGAAGTGTGACGTTCGCATACGCGAACATCACACGGAGTCGAAGGATCCCTACCTGCATCCGTACCTTTGCTAGGGATTCTTTGACTCCGCTGTCTGACTCGCCGACGAGTCAGACGACTTCGCTCAACAAGAAGCTGTTAAGCTGAAAGTGATATCTGAGGGCTGCTCTTATGCTTCTTTCCGGCATCTTTCCTCCCATTACCACGCTGTTTTATCCCGACGGCGGTGTGTATCACAAAAAGCTCGAACACAACGTCGAGCACTATTCAAAGACGCCTGTCGCGGGGATGGTCGTGCTCGGCTCGACAGGCGAGGCGATTCTCCTTTCCGATCTCGAGCGCCGCGACGTTTTGCAAACTGCGCGAGAGGCTGCCGCGCCCAACAAGGTTTTGATCGCCGGCACCGGCGTCGAATCGGCTGATGGCACCTTGCAGCTCACCGAATACGCCGCCAAACTCGGCTACGACATCGCCATGGTCCGCACCCCGCACTACTACAAAAAGCAGATGCAACCGGCCAACGTGTTGGCTTTTTACCGCTTCGTGGCCGACCGTTCGCCGCTGCCGGTGATCATCTACAATTTCCCGCAAGCCACCGGATACGACATTCCTGCTGAGCTTGTGATTGCCCTCGCCGAGCATCCCAACCTGATCGGAATCAAAGAATCCAGCAGCGACGTGGAGAAAGTCCGCCACATGGTCGAAAGCACGCGCCACGTGAAGCGGGCGGCAACTGTGACCGAGACTTTCGACGCGGTCACGCCGCGCATGATGAAAGCTGCGGCCGAAGGAAGCAGGGAACTGGTTTCGATTGGCGCGCTGGCTGAGAGTGCAGGCCGGGCGTCCTCACCCGGCGGGACGCGGCCGTCTTCGTCCGCAGTGAGTCTGGTCGGAACCCTGAAGACACGCCAGAAAGAAGTCGGCTTTCAAGTGCTGGTCGGCGCAGCCCAGAAGCTCGAGCCATCGCTACAGGTTGGAGCGGTCGGCGCCGTCTTGGCCTTTGCTGACTGCGCACCAACCGCCTGCTACGAAATCTACGCCGCCTGGAAAGAAGGCGACCACGAACTGGCCCGCCTGAAGCAAGCACGGATCGCCAAAGCGGCACAGCGGGTTGTCGGTGAGCTCGGCGTCCCGGGGGTAAAGTACGGCATGGATTTCAACGGCTACTACGGTGGGCCGGTGCGTCTGCCGTTGCTGCCACTGACCGCGGACGCCAAGGCCGAGATCGAACAGTTGCTGGCCGACATCCGGAACTAACAGTACTTCAGTTCTCTCCTCGCACTCGCAGGTAATAGGTCAGTTAGATTGTCATCCCGAGCAAGCCGCCTTAGAGTAGCGAGGGATCTGGGCGAGCCGCGCAAACTGTCGCGTTTAGCGACAGAATAATTGCGCGTTTGGCTCGCTTCCTTGCCAAAGTGACCCCCTCGCACGCAGCCCCCTTGTGACGAAATATCACACTGCGCTATACTAGAACGAACGTTCGAACTGGATGGCATCCTCTTCTCCATTGACGTCCCGAATCTCGCCTCGCGGTGCGGCTTTGCCCCATCCGGCGGCGAAGCGCTTCGACCGTCGCCTGGGAAAAATCCTCGCCCACGCCACCGACGTCTTTTACGAGAAAGGTTACCAAGGCGCGTCCATGCGCGATCTTTCCCGCTCGAGCGGCATGTCGCTGGCGGGGCTTTATTACTATTTCGAATCCAAAGAGAAGTTGCTCTATCTGATCCAGAAGCACACTTTCACCACCATCGTAGAGCGGGTGCACGAGCGCCTTGAGGACGTGTCCGGTCCCGAGCAGCGCATCCGGGTTTTCATTCTCAACCATCTGGAGTACTTTCTCGCCAATCGCAAAGCGATGACTGTCCTTTCCCACGAAGACGATGTGCTGAAAAACAGCCTGGGCAACGAGATTGCCGCGCTCAAGCGCGAGTACTACCGCGTTTGTCTCGGTTTGCTGGACGACTTCAAGCGCGAGAAAAGACTAGAATTCTCCAGTCGAATGGCGGTGCTCAGCTTGTTTGGCATGATGAACTGGATCTACACCTGGCACAATCCGCGGGTGGATGCTGACGCGAAGCAACTGGCCCATGAGATGGGCGACATTTTTCTGCGCGGAATCTCGGCAGCGAAGCGGAGCAAAAAGGCAAAAAAGAAATCAAACTGAATTCTTAACCTTGCGAAAAGGAGTTTCCTGACATGGCAACCACAGTGCAACCGGCAACCGGCGAAACCACGAAGACGCTGATCAACTACCGTCCTGAAAACGGCGTAGGGGTCATCGAAATGTTCGATCCTCCGGCCAACACCTACACCTACGAAATGAACCGGCAGTTGGATGACGCCATTCTCAAGGCGCGCATGGACAACGACGTCTACGTCATCGTGCTGACCGGTTCCGGCGACAAGTTTTTCTCTGCGGGCGCCAACATCAAGATGCTGGCCAGCGTCGATCCCACGTTCAAGTATTTCTTCTGCCTGCACGCTAACGAAACCCTGCTGCGGCTGGAGCACACGCCCAAGCTGGTGATCGCGGCCATTAACGGCCATTGCGTGGGCGGCGGTTTGGAGATCGCCATGGCCGCGGACATTCGCATTGCCCGCCAGGACGCGGGAAAGATCGGCTTGCCGGAAGTCAACCTCGGAGTTCTGCCAGGCACCGGCGGCACGCAGCGGCTTTCACGAATTGTAGGGAAGAGCAAAGCCATCGAGCTGATGGTGACGGGGAATACGTTTTCGTTCGAAGAAGCGAAGGAACTCGGCATCGTCAACGACATTTTCGAGCGTGACGGCTTCATGGAAAACATCATGGAGTATGCGCGCCAGTTTTGTCCGCCGAACAAAGCGGCCAAGGCCGTGGGGCGCATTAAGCGCTCAGTGCAGACGGGGTGGGAGATTCCCATGGAGTCCGCCCTCGCCGTTGAGCGCGAAAATCAGCAGTTGCTCTTCCAGAGCGAAGACGCGAAAGAGGGCCTGGCAGCTTATGTGGAAAAGCGGCCAGCGGTGTTTAAAGCGAAATAGTGCCAAACAAACAATGGACGACGGGCGTTCTCGCCCGTCACTAGAGCCGGGCGGGGACGCCCGGCCTCCATCAACTTTACGGATTGGAAAATGCTGACAGCCACCAAAGCCAAACTTTCCCCCGGCCGCCTGCTGATCAACGGCCAGTGGATCGACAGTTCGAAACAGTTCGACACCGTCAATCCCGCGACCGGCGAGGTTCTTACCCAGATCGCCGACGCGTCTGCCGACGACGTTGACCGCGCGGTAGCCGCGGCGCGCAAAGCCTTTGAAGACCGCAGCGGTCCGTGGCGGAAGATGTCGGCCAGCGAACGCGGGCGGATGATCTGGCGCCTCGCGGACCTGCTTGAAAAAAACATCGACGAATTCGCCGAGCTTGAAACCCTCGACAACGGCAAACCTATCTTCGAGTCGCGCTACGTCGATATGCCGATGGTCATCGACGTCCTGCGCTACTACGCCGGCTGGGCAACAAAACTCCACGGCGAAACGGTCAACACCTTTGAGACGGCCTTCACCTATACGCTGCGTGAGCCGGTGGGCGTGGTCGGCATGATCGTGCCCTGGAATTTTCCTCTGCTGCTGGCTTCGTGGAAGATCGGGCCGGCTTTGGCCTGCGGCAACACCATCGTATGGAAACCGGCGGGTCTGACTCCGCTGACCGCGCTGCGCTTCGGAGAATTGGTGGTCGAAGCCGGGTTACCCGCGGGCGTTCTGAATGTGGTGACCGGACGCTCGGAAGTCGGTCGAATCATGGTTTGTCACCCGGGTATCGACAAGATTGCTTTCACCGGATCAACCGAGGTCGGCAAAGAGATCATGCGGGGTGCAGCCGACACCATGAAGCGCGTGACCCTCGAGCTTGGCGGGAAGTCGCCCAACATCGTGTTTGCCGACGCCGATATCGACAATGCTGTCAAAGGCGCGATCACCGGAATTTTCTACGGCAAGGGAGAGGTCTGCAACGCCGGCTCACGGCTGTTCCTGGAGAGCAAGGTCCAGGACGAATTCCTGGAAAAACTGGTGGCGCGGGCGAAGAAGATGCAGCCCGCCGATCCGCTCGATCCCAAGACCCGCATGGGCGCGATCGTCAGTCAGGAACAGATGCAGACGGTGCTGGGCTACATCGAGGCCGGAAAGAAAGAAGGCGCAAAGCTGATCGCCGGCGGAAACCGCGTCTCCGTCGATGGCGGTAAAGGATTTTTCATCGAACCTACGATCTTTGGCGGCGTGAACAACGAGATGAAGATCGCCCAGGAAGAAATTTTTGGCCCGGTGCTCGCGACACTGAGTTTTGACGACATCGATCAGGTCATCGCGCAGGCCAACAATAATCCTTACGGGTTGGCGTCGGCTGTCTGGACCCGCGACCTCAAGAAAGCTCACACAGTTTCTCGGCTCCTGAAAGCTGGGACGGTATGGATCAACACCTATGGCTTGATGGACGCGGCAATGCCGTTCGGCGGATACAAGAGTTCAGGCTTCGGCCGCGAACTCGGCGAGAAAGCGCTCGAGCACTATACGGAGAGCAAGACGGTCTGGATGAATTTGGGATGAAAATCATGAACCACAGAGAACCCAAAGGAACACAGGGTGAACCGACCTCTGTGTGACTCTGTGCCCTTTGTGTTGAAAAGGACTTTTCTTTTATGCCAGGTAAAGTAGCAAAAATCGGAACTTTCAGCGATTGGGTCGGTCTGTTCGACGATTGGCGCAAAGACATCGGCGTCAACCACGACGACATTGCGACCTTTCATTTCGACACGCTCTATGGCGCGATCGAAACTGACGAGATTCAGTTCGGCGCCTTTAAGGGTAACAACAAGTGGGAGAACCTGCGCCAGGTTCCCACGCAGCAGATGCGCGACGCGCTCATCAACCTGATCGTTTACCAGGGAGACACCGAGTTTGCCAGCGTCGAGCAGCAGCGCCATCTGTTCGAGACCGCGCCCTCCGACTGGGACCGCAAGGCGCTGACCCGCGTGATGATTGAAGAGATGCGCCACGGGTGGCAGATGTGCGCGCTCTTGATGGCGCACTTCGGCTATTCAGGCAAAGTCGAAGCGCAGAAGATGCTGGAGCGCCGGGCCTTTGAAAACAAGCGCTTGCTGGGCGCCTTCAATGTCGACGTCGACAACTGGATGGATTTCTTCACCTACACCGACTTTGTAGACCGGGATGGTAAATTTCAGTTACAGATGCTGAAATACTCGGCATTTGCGCCGCTCGGCCGCTCCATGTCTTACATGTTGCGCGAAGAGGCCTTTCACATGGGCACGGGCAACGATGGACTGCGCCGTGTAGTGCAGGCGGGCGTGATTCCAGCGTGGCTGATTCAGAAGTATCTGAACAAGTGGATTTCCTGTTCCTATGATCTGTTTGGCACGGACCACTCGTCATCGGCGCATTGGACTTACGTTTGGGGAATCAAGGGCCGCTATGACGAACCCAAGAATGAGCGCCAGGCGGAGCTTGACGAGCTGAACGATTACAACCGGCATTTATATCGCGATGAAGTGGCGGGGTTGATTGACCGCTTCAACACCGTGCTCAGGCCGGGAGAGCCGCGACTCTACGCGCCCGATATCCGGTTCAATCGCAACATTGGCCGCTTTGCAGGACAGAAGTTCCACGCTCAGAGCGGCGAGCCGCTGGATGACAAGGCTTACCAGCAGCACTTGAAAGATTACATGCCGACGGCGGAAGACAAGAAATTGCTGCTCGACATCATCGCCAACGAAAAGAAATGGCTCGCGCCGAAAGAGGGCGGACGCGATCCGCTGGCCACGATCGGCGAGGTGAGAAAGTCAGCAATCAATTTGTAGTGTGGCGCGGGCGCCCTCGCCCGCGGAAAACATGGCAACCGAAACAACACTACGCCGCATTGCCCTCGACATCCAGCCTCCGCTGGCGCGGATCCGTCTGCAAAATCCACCGCTCAATGTCATCGACATCCCGATGATGGACGAGTTGTCACAGGCATTGGCCGAGATCGAGGCGCGGCCCGAGATCATCGTCTTCATCTTCTCCGGCTCGCAGAAGGCCTTTTCTGTCGGCGTGGACGTCACTGCGCACACGCCCGATAAAGTCGAGCGGATGCTGACCAAGTTTCACGCGGTCATCCGCGCCATCGTTGCGTCAAAGAAAGTCAGCATTGCCGCGGTGCACGGGCATTGCCTCGGCGGGGCCGCGGAGCTGGCCATGGTCTGCGACTTGGTCTACACCTCTGAGCTTGCGACCTGGGGATTTCCAGAAATCAAGCTGGGATGTTATCCGCCGGTTGCAGCCACAGCGCTGGCGGCGCTGGTTGGACAAAAACACGCGGCTGATCTTGTGCTCACCGGGCGCAGCATCACTGGCAAAGAAGCAGCGGCCATCGGCCTGGCCAACGAAGTTCTGGCGGAAGTTGATTTGGAGCGCGCAGTCCAGGAATCCGTGCAGCATCTTTCGCAGCTGAGCCCATCCTCACTGGCGATTACGCGGAAAGCGATCTACGCCTGGGACTCGATCCATTTTGATAAAGGCCTGGCGCGCGCGGAGACGATTTATCTCGAAGAACTGATGAAGACCGAAGACGCACAAGAGGGAATCGCGGCGTTCATGCAGAAGCGGCAACCAAAGTGGAGAGGGAAGTGAGAAAGCTATCAGCGATCAGCTTTCAGCTCTCAGCAGTACTGAAAGCTGACAGCCGATAGCTGAAAGCTAGGTGATGAAAAAAGAACTCATCGAACTCCGCGTCAACGGCCGCTCGCATGAGCTTGCCATCGAGCCCAGCGCCTTGCTGCTTGATGTGCTGCGCCAGGACCTCGGCTTGACCGGTTCAAAGCGCGGCTGCGACGACTCCTCCTGCGGGGCCTGCACCGTGCAGATCGATGGCGTTCCCATGCTCTCTTGCACCATGCTGGCCGCCAGTTGCGAGGGCCAGGAAATCACCACCGTGGAAGGCGTGAGCGAGCACGGCAGCCTGGCCGCGATCCAGAAAGCTTACGGCGACTGGGGTGGAGCGCAGTGCGGCTTCTGCACGCCCGGCTTCATGATGACGGTCAGATATCTGCTCGCACAGAATCCCGATCCGAGCGACGACCAAATTCGCCAGGCGCTCAGCAGCAATCTCTGCCGTTGCACTGGCTACAGCCAGATGTATCAGGCGATAAAAGCGGCAATTGAGGCGGAGCAGAAGAACAGCGTTGCTGTCTCGGCGAGTAAGTAAAGGACCAATGGCGAACGACGAACGACCAACCAACGACTTCTCCATCATCGGAAAGTCCATCGCCATGGTCGATGCTGCCGGCAAGACCACTGGCGCGGGCAAGTACGCCGACGACCTCAGTGTGCCGGGTATGTTGATCGGCAAAATTCTGCACTCGCCTTATCCGCACGCCCGTATCAAGCGTATCGATACCAGACGAGCTGAGAAGCTGGACGGCGTAATCACCGTCGCCGTCGGCACCGATGCGCCCACTCCCTACGGCATTCTTCCCGTCGGTCACGACGAGCACGCGCTGGCCACCGACAAAGTCCGCTACGTTGGGGACAACGTGGCTTGTGTTGCCGCCATCGACGAAGCTACTGCCGAAAAAGCGCTGGAACTGATTGACGTCGAATATGAGGTCCTGCCCGCGTACTTCGATCCGGAAGAGTCGATGAAAGCCGAGACCGACCTCATTCACGACAACAAGCCGCACAATCTGGAGAAAGACTACCACCACATCTTCGGCGATCCCGAGAAAGGTTTTGCTGAAGCTGAACACGTCGCCGAGGCCCGTTTCATTGCCAACGAAGTCACGCATGCGGCCATGGAACCGCATTGCACGCTGGCCGCATTCGAAATCGATCCGCACACCGGCAATCTCGGCCGCCTCACAGTTCAGTCGTCCACTCAAGTGCCTTATTACCTGCAGCACAAACTCTCACTCGTTCTTGAGATGCCGATGTCGCAGATTCGCGTGATCAAGCCGCTGGTGGGCGGAGGATTTGGTGGCAAGAGCGAAGTCATTCCGCTGGAAATTATCGCGGCCATCGCGGCCCGTAAAGCCCGTGCGCCAGTAAAGATCACGTACACGCGCGAGGAAGTGTTCTGGGCGCATCGCGGACGTCCGCGGACGATCATCGATTTGAAAACCGGGGTGAAGAACGACGGCCGGATTACCGCCGTGAAGGCGCGGGTCGTCCAGGACGGCGGGGGCTACTGCTCTTATGGCGTTGTAACCATTCTTTACTCCGGGGCGCTGCTGGGGGCGCTGTACGACATTCCCAACATTCAGTACGACGGCTATCGCGTGCTTACCAATAAGCCGGTCTGCGGGGCCATGCGGGGTCACGGGACGGTGAACGTTCGCTTCGCCTTTGAATCGCAACTCGACGAGCTCTCCGCCAAGATCAAGATGGATCCTGCGGAGATCCGCCGACGCAATCTGTTGAAACCGCCGTGCATCACGGTGAACAGCCTGCGCGTGCAGAGTTACGGCTTGCCGGAGTGCATCGAAAAAGTTGTCGAACGCTCCGGCTGGAAACAACGCAAAGGCAAGCTGCCCAGAGCCCGAGGCTTGGGCATCGCCTGCAGTCACTATGTGAGTGGCGCGGCCAATTCGATCATTCGCTCTGACATGCCGCACTCCACCGTCAACATCAAAATCGATCGCGATGGCGGAGTGGTGGTATACACGGGCGCCTCCGAAATCGGGCAAGGGTCAGACACGATGGTTGCTCAGGTCGCGGCGGAAACGCTAGGATGTTCCCTTGCGCGGGTTAGGATCATTGCCGCCGATACTGACCTTACGCCGATTGACATTGGTTCGTACTCCAGCCGCGTGACCTTTATGAACGGTAACGCCACGCTGCGTGCGGCCCAGGACGTCAAGAAGCAGATCGCCCTGGCGGCGGCACGGAAGATGAACTGCAGCGTCGAGGAACTGATTTTCCGCGATGACGTTGTTTCCAAGAAGAACGGTGTGGCGCGGACACCCTCGCCCGCGGAATCTCACGATGCAGGCGCGGGCGTCCCGCCCGTGCAGGCGGCCTCCGTCTCCGGCCACGTCGAAGGCCAGATTCTCCGCGGCTCGCTCCAGCAGAAGCGCAAAGACGAAGGACCGAAAGATCGCATGACCTTCGAAGAGGCCGTCGTTGCCGCGATTGATTTTCATGGCGCTCTCAGCGGGACCGGCTCCTACGCGCCTCCGCTTGAGGCCCGTGGCGGCAAGCACAAAGGCGCTGGCGTTGGTCCATCGCCGGCATATTCCTATTCCGCACAGGTTGCGGAAGTCAGCGTGGACGAAGAAACCGGCGAAGTGACCGTTCACAAAGTGTGGGCTTCCCATGACTGCGGCCGCGCGCTGAATCCAGTGTCGGTCGAAGGACAAATCATCGGCTCCGTTTGGATGGGCATGGGCCAGGCACTGACCGAAGAAATGATTTGGAAGGATGGCATGCTGATGAATCCTGGCCTGCTCGAATATCGCAGTCCGTCGTCGGTGGAGTCGCCGGAGGTGGAAGCGATCATCGTGGAGAGCGTCGATCCCGAGGGCCCGTTCGGCGCCAAGGAATGCAGCGAGGGGTCGCTTGCTGCTACCATTCCCGCCATCGCGAACGCGATTTACGACGCGGTTGGCATTCGCCTGCATGAATCGCCGTTCACGCCGGAGCGGGTGCTGGCGGCGCTGCGTGCCAAGAAAAAAGCTAAGCCGCTCAACTTGACCGAAGGCATCGATCCGACATCGCCGGAGCGTTTCCGCGAGCATGGCGGTGCGCTGTGGTTCCGCGGCAAGGGCCCAGAGCGGCACGCGCTGGATCCTGCGCGTCGTGAAGCACACGTGGAAGGTGACGATTGAGCCTTCCGCAATTCAGATTATTTTGGCCGCGGTCCGTCGACGAAGCTGTCAGCCACCTCGACAAATACGCGAACAACATTCGCGTCATTGCTGGCGGCACGGATCTCATCCCCTCCATGCGCCAGAAACTTTTTGAGCCGGAGTACGTCCTCGATGTGCGGCACATTTCGGAGCTTAAGGGAATTCGAGAGCAGGGAACTGGCGTGGAAGTTGGCGCGCTCACGACCCTCAGCACCATCGAGCACTCCGATCTTCTGCGGCGCCATTACTCGGTGCTGACTGAAGCCGTTGCGACGGTTGCTTCGCCCGTCCTGCGCAACATGGGCACGATCGGCGGCAACATTTGCCTCGACACGCGCTGTCTTTGGTACAACCAGTCGCTCACCTGGCGCAAGGGATGCGGGTTTTGCATCAAGAAAGACGGCGATCTGTGTCACGTTGCTCCCGGCGGCAGCAAGTGCTGGGCAGCGTTCTCCGGGGATACGCCGCCAGCGTTGTTATGTCTGAATGCTGAGGTCGAGATCGTCGGCCCATCCGGTGCTCGCCGTATTCCGCTGCGCGAGTTTTACACCGGGCTCGGCGACACGTATCGCAGGCTGCAACCGACCGAACTCCTCACGCGCATTTTCTTGCCAGCAGCTACGGCCGATTATCACGGCGTATATCGCAAGCTGCGCATCCGCGGCTCAATCGATTATCCTTTGGCGGGAGTGGCTGTGGTCATGAAGCGTTCCAACGGTCACGTTGCTGATGCACGCGTTGCGCTTACCGCGGTGAATCCCGCGCCGGTTCTGGTCAAAGGCGCCAGCGAAGCACTGATCGGAAAAGCCGTCGACGAAGAAACCGCCGAAGTTGTCGGCGACCTGGCCGCTCGGACCGCAAAACCGTTGACTACATCCGCTTTGACGCCGGAATATCGCCGGGAGATGATTCGAGTCTTTACGAAACGCGCGGTGCTGGCCGCAGCGACGAATTGATCTCAGGAAAGCTGTCATTCTGAGCGAAGCGTGATCGCTCGCTGGCGAACGATCGCACGAAGTCGAAGAATCCCTACCCTTTGCGAAACTCCTTGGCGGTCGCCATTGTCGTCACCGCGACACCTGATAAAATCCGTAGCGACCGAACAAAAGCGAACAGCCAACCACTCCCTTGATCACTGATTGCCACATCCATATCCAGCCGGTCGAAATGTTCAAGCCGCACGCGCTGGAGTTAATGAAAAGGAAGCGGCCGAATTACGACCAGATCGTCGAATTCTGCCGCTCGCCGAAAGCTTTCCTCAAGCATCTCGACCACGCCGGCGTCGACCGCGCCGTGCTCATCAACTATGTCGCTCCCGAGGTGATCGGTCTCACCAGCGGCGTCAACCAGTTCATTTCTGACTACGTCAAAGAAGATCCCAAGCGCCTGATTTCCTGCGGCAGCCTGCATCCGCGCCACACTTCCAACGTGATGGCCGACATGGAACAACTGCTGCGCCTGGGCATCCGCATGATCAAAATTCATCCGCCCCACCAGCTTCTTTGTCCCAACGATTACCTGACCGGCGTCAAAGAGCTGGAGATCATTTACCGCGCCGCGGAAGCCAACGGCATTCCCGTGATGTTTCACACCGGCACGTCAGTGTTTCCCGGCGCACGAAACAAATACGGAGACCCGATTTACGTTGACGACGTCGCCGTCGATTTCCCCAAGCTAAAGATCCTGCTCGCGCACGGCGGACGACCGTTGTGGATGAACACCGCGTTTTTCCTGGTGAGGCGCCATCCCCACGTTTTTCTGGACATCAGCGGAATTCCGCCGCAGACCTTGTTGAAGTATTTTCCGCGCCTCGAAGAGATCGCCAGCAAGACGCTATTCGGCACCGACTGGCCTGGACCGGGCGTGCCGGAAATCAAGAAGAACCTCGACCATTTCCGCGCTCTGCCCCTGAAAGAGGACGTTAAGCACCAAATCCTGAGCCGTACGGCGCTAGGAATCTGGCCGGCGTAAGACCTTAACGGAGAGAGCGCTGAGAAATGCTCGCAGAGATCGCCGAGTGAATATTATTTTCTGCGAACTCTGCGTTCCGAATGTTTAACGGGTGAACAAATGCCCCAGCTTTTCTTTCTTGGTCTTCAGGTAATCTTCCGCGTGGACGCTGGGTGAAACCTCGCAGGGAACTCGCTCGATCACTTTGATTCCGCCGCGCTCGAGCGCTGCCACTTTGTCAGGATTGTTGGACAGCAAACGGACTTGAGAAACGCCGAGCGATTTCAGGATCTCCGCCGGCAGGGCGAACTCACGCTGGTCCGCTTTGAATCCCAACTTTTCGTTGGCCTCGACGGTATCCAGCCCAGCATCCTGCAACTCGTACGCTTGCAACTTCGCCATCAGGCCGATGCCGCGGCCCTCCTGCTGTTCGTAGATGAGCACACCGCTGCCTTCCTCGGCGATCATCGCCAGAGCAAGTTCCAGTTGCTGCCGGCAGTCGCAACGGAGAGAGCCGAAGACATCCCCGGTGAGGCATTGAGAGTGAACTCGAACCAGGGGCGGGCGCGCCAGAATATTTCCGATCACCAGCGCTACGGCTTCTTCTATGCGGCCGTTGAATTCACCGCGAAAGCCCAGGATGCGAAATTTGCCCCAGCGAGTAGGGAAGTCCGCGGTAGCAATCTGTTGTACGGTTGAAGGACTCACTTGGTCATTATAAATGGCGCTTACTTTTCGAGATCAGATGCCAGCATCCCGTACAATTCCGAATCGTAATACTCACCCCACTTCAGAATGTGCTGGCGCATGCAGCCTTCTGATTTCATCCCCAACTTGCGCAGAATCCGGCCGGAAGCAGGATTGTGGGAGAAGTGCGAAGCGTGGATGCGGTGCAGCTTCAAGTCTTCGAAGCCGTGGCGCACGAGAGCCTGCGCGGCCTCGGTGGCGTAACCGTTTCCCCAGTAGGGCACACCAATCCAGTATCCAAGTTCGGCATGGTGATGAGCCTGGTCGAGTCGCAGCCCGACTCCGCCAATCAAGGTCGACGATGCCTCAATCTCAACCGCGAATCGCACTGAATCGTCGCTGCCAGCCTGTGCCCGGCGAACGAACTCCTCGGCTTCAGCCTGCGTATAGGGGTGAGGAATGCGAAGCGTGGTCGCCGCTACTTCACGTGCTCCGATCAACGGAAGCAGCGCTGGAATATCTTCAGGCATATATGGCCGCAGAACAAGGCGAGCGGTGCGCAGCGTGGTGCTCATCTGCAGAATTTACCACGATGCGTAGCGGTAACGTCCTCGGCGCTCGGGCAGAAGTTTGATCAGCACAATGCCAGTGACGAACCCGCCCACGTGTGCCCAGACGGCGACGCCGCCGGTGTTTTGGCTGGTCTCGGCGATCGAGGTCGCCGCCCCCATCAGAAATTGCACTACGAACCAATAGCCGAGCATGACCCATGCCGGCAGCCACCAGAATGTGAAGAACACGATCAGCGGAACCAGGGTCAACACGCGGGCCTTCGGGTACAGCACGAAATACGCTCCCATCACGCCTGCAATGGCTCCGCTTGCGCCCACGGTTGGCAGGTTGGACGTCGGGTTCAGCAGGATGTGCGTCAAGGCTGCCGCGAAGCCGCTTATCAGATAGAACAGTAGGTAGAGAAAATGGCCGAGGTGGTCTTCGATGTTGTCGCCAAAGATCCACAAAAACCACATATTCCCGATGATGTGCAGCCAGCCTCCGTGCAGAAACATCGAAGTCAGAATGGTCAGGAACGAGGCCGGCAGGGAATAGGTCGATGAGCCGGCCAAAGCGCGCTCGAAGTGCAGCGGAACCACGCCAAATTGATACATCAGGGTGTTCAGCGCGCGATGGCTTTGCGACAATTCAAACAGGAACACCAGCCCATTCAGAGCAATAATGAAGTAGGTCACGTAGGGCGTGCTGAAGCGGGGCTGGTCGTCGCGAATCGGAATCATGCTGGATTTGTAATTTGGTAACTTGTAATTGGAATTGAGAGAGCCTGGGTTCGATTCTAAATTACCAATTGGAAATTACCCAATTGCCCGATTTTTCATGAATGGCGTTCTCATCATCGACAAGCCTGCTGGGATGACCTCGCACGACGTGGTCAACCAGGTGCGCCGCATTCTGCACGAGCGCTCCGTCGGACATCTGGGAACGCTCGATCCTCTGGCCACGGGCGTGCTGCCGCTGGTGCTGGGCAAGCTTACTCGCCTCTCGCAGTTTTATGCGACCTCGGAGAAAGGCTACGAAGGCGTGATCCGCTTCGGCTTCGCCACCGACACGTACGACGCCGAGGGTGAACCGACGGCGCCGGCCCAGCCGGTCACGCTGGCGCTCGATCAGGTGAGGGAACTCGCCAGCCGCTTCCGTGGCGTCATTCAGCAGATGCCGCCGCCGTTCTCCGCCAAAAAGAACCAAGGTGTGCCGGCCTATAAGCTGGCCCGCAAACATAAGGAAGTCGTGCTCGAGCCAGTGCAGGTGGAAGTCAAAGAGTTTGAGATTCTCAGCGTCGAGGACGCCCGCGCGGGCTTCCGCGCCCGCGTCACTTCCGGCACCTACATGCGTTCGGTCGCCCACGACATGGGGCAGCAGATTGGCTGCGGCGCCCACCTGGAATCGCTGCGCCGGACGTCAGTCGCCGAGTTCGGGCTGGCCGATGCCCACACTTTGGACGAGCTGGCCGCAGCGAGCTCTGCTGAAGACATGTTCGTCCATCCGCGCAAGGTCTTGCCGCAGTTTCCCTGCGTGACCGCCAACGAAGAGATGGCCTTCCGCATTCGCAGCGGACGCGCCGTCAATCTGCCTGAGCTGTCGCGCGCCCGGCAGGTGAAAGTCTTTTACGGACAAAACCAGCTGATCGCCATCGCCACCCGCGTCGCCGGCACACTGTTCCATCCCAGGATCGTTCTGACGGGCGAGCCGCAGACCGCCAACCGCTAGCCGACATCGAGCGTGCCAAAGATCACTGCCGCAAAGGAACCCCTTCGCGTAAGATTTGCTTCGGAGCACGCAGACCATGGACTTCGTCAACTGCTACCAGGACGTGACTCGGGCCGATGCTTACGCGACGCTTGAATTCAAGAACACCTATTACCTGGCTTATCGCGACCTGCCGGCTATTTTGCGGGAGCACGTTCACAGCAACAAGGCGATCGATTTTGGCTGCGGCACGGGCCGTTCCACGCGGTTTCTGCAGCAACTTGGCTTTGAAGTCACCGGTATCGACATTGCCGAAGACATGGTTCGCAAGGCGCGTCAGATAGACCCTTCCGGCGATTACCGCCTGGTTCCCGGTGACGACCTCAGCGCTCTGCAGCGCGGCGGCTACGACCTGGTGCTTTCCGCTTTCACCTTTGACAACATCCCCGGCAAGGAAAATAAGATTCGCATTTTCGGCACCCTTCGCGAGCTGCTCCGTGAAGGCGGCAGGATCGTGCACATCGTCTCGACACCCGAAATCTACACTCACGAGTGGGTCTCGTTCTCGACGAAGGATTTTCCTGAAAACCGCAAATGCCGCTCCGGAGACACGGTGAAAATCATCGTGACCGATCATGCCGACCAGCGGCCGGTCGAGGATATCCTCTGGACCGACGAGTCCTATCATGAGGTATTTGCCGCCGCCGGACTCACCACAATTCAGCAGTACCAGCCTCTGGCGACAGGCAGCGAACCCTACGCCTGGGTGAACGAAACCCGTATCGCCCCCTGGGCCATTTATGTTCTGCAGGGCGCATCCTGAGGCGACGGAATCCTTCGGGTGCCCATGGTTCGCAAGCCTTGCGCGATCGGTTTTTGGACGTTGCGCCTCATCAGCGCGGACATCATCCTCCGAGGCTCAGACGGCACGCCTCGAAGGCGTGCCCTGATACGAGCTTGTGTTCTCGATGGACGACGGACGTCCTCGCCCGCCCTCAAAGTTAAAATGCTTGACATTGCAATAGCACGTAGATATAGAATAATAAATATGATTAGCTATAAGATAAATACCGGGGGCCATTCGCTTTCTGCCGGAAGAAGCCATGCCAAAGGCAGTCAGCCGCTTTACAGGATGCGAAACGTTGTCCGCCCCCCTCCCATTGCGTTGTCTATTCCCGAAATTCACGCCGTCGGGCTGACCACGAGCAAGAGCCGCGGCGAGGCGGCGGAAGCCGCGTTTCTGGCCAAGGCCGCCAGCCTGGGCTTTGGCGTCGCCAAGCCCTGGGGCGACAGCGAGCGTTACGACTTCATCGTCGACTCCGGACACAACTTCTGGCGGGTGCAGGTCAAGTCCAGCCAGCTCCACGCCGACTCTCGTTACCAGATCAAAACCTCCGGATTCGGAAACCGGGCTTACACCAGCGGAGAGATTGACTTCATCGTCGCCTACATCATTCCTGAGGATTTGTGGTACGTGCTGCCGATCGATGCCATTGGCGCGCGGGGATATTTGCGGTTCTATCCCGCCGGCAGCGGGCGCAAGTCGCCATTGGAGAGATATCGCGCGGCCTGGTGCCAGATGGCCTGCCCGCGGGACGAAGACGGCCCCAGCCGGATCGTGGTCCCACGTTGCTGCCAGCAAGCCGGCGTCTGCGGCGGCCGCTGCCCGTTGTGGGGAGAAGGGAACAGGTGAGGCGAACTTCCCGGCCATCGCCGAGGAACGCGCGACTATGGAGCGGCACTACTTGCCCGTGTTCACGATCACGGCGATGGGATCGTAGAAGCTGCCACAGGTGCATACGATGTCGGGCAGCTTGTCGTTGCCTAGCAGTTGCGCCTGTACCAGGCCCAACGTATCGCCCGGCAGCAAGGACAGAGCATTCCGAAAGCTTCCATTCCCGTTGCCGGTGAAGACTTGAATTCCGTTAATCCCAAACGGCAGGTCAGGGAAGCCGTCGCCGTTGAAATCGGCGATCGCCATGTTCGGGGTGAACTTGGTGATCGAAGTCGTGATCGGCGTGCTGAAATCACCCGCGCCGTTGCCGAGCATGACACTCATCGACGGCGGATTATCGTAGGGATTATCAAAAACTACAATGTCCATGTTGCCGTCGTGGTTGAAATCTGCGGCCAGGATGTTCTGCGGCGAACCGGGAGCGTGTCGCATCCTCGGGGCTTGAAATGTGCCATCGCCGTTGCCCAGCAGAAGACTTATACTGCCCTCCTGCATGCGCCGCCCTTGCTCGTTTGCCACCACCAGATCCAAAATGCCGTCGTTGTTGAAATCGGCAGCAACCATGCTATTTGCGGCGGCTCCGGCGTCGAATGTGCCTCCCGTAGTGAAAGTTTCGTCTCCGTCGCCCAAGAAAATATAAACTTCACTTTGGTTACAGAAATCATTCGGGCATGGATTAAGGCCGGCCAGGTCCAGCTTGCCATCGCGGTTAAAGTCTCCGATGGCGAAGAGTGAGAATCCATTCTTGGGCGTGAATGTCAGCGGCGGCTGGAAAGTACCATCTCCGTTTCCTAGAAAGACCCCGATGACACCAGTGAAATCATCGTTGATCACGAGCAGATCCATATTGCCGTCGTTGTTGAAGTCGCCGGCAGCCATCGCGCTTCCACTCACGCTGAGTGGAGGCAGCGGTGCTCGAAAGGTACCGTATCCGGTGCCGAGCGAAATGCTGAGTTGCGGATGACCGTAGCGGTCTTCTCCGATTGCGGCAATATCGGCCGTGCCGTCATTGTTGAAGTCAGCCATGGTCATCACCGTGATGCTGCCGGTGGAAGTCGCGCACCGCGTTCAGAGTGCCGTTACCGTTGCCGAAATACAGCGCCAGCTGTGAATCGTAGATCGACGCGATCTGAACCACATCCAGTTTCCCGTCGCGGTTGAAGTCGCCTACTGCCAGCGAGGCACTGCTGGGACCGTCCACATAGGTCGAAACCGGAGGCGCAAACGTACCGTCGCCACGGCCGAGCAGGATTCCGAGACCGGGCATCACGATATCCGGTTTGCCATCGTTGTTAAAATCGCCGATCGCCAGGGACTCGCCGAACAACTGGGAGGCGTTCTTGAGAGCAATATAGGAGACCGCTCCGCCGCCTTCGTTCAGGTAAACGCCGTTGTTGCTCACAATGTCGATGCGGCCGTCCAGGTTGACGTCAGCAGCCACAATCGAGTTGGCCGGGCCGGTGTCGGCGGCCGGCTTAAATGTGCCATCACCATTTCCCTGAAAGATATGGAGGTCACCGTTCGCTGCCGCGATATCCAGATTGCCATCGTCGTTGAAATCGCCAACTGCCAGACTCTCAGGATAACCGGCGCCCGGCACCGTATAGCTTGTCACCGGTTGAAGCGTACCGTCGCCGTTCCCCAGGAGCACGCCGATCGATCGCTCCCTGGCTTGCCCGACCACAACGTCCAGGTTGCCGTCTTTGTTGAAGTCGCCCACCGCGACCGCGAGGGCAGAATATCCAACGGCAAACTGTTTCGCTGGCTGAAAGGTTCCATCGCCGTTGCCGAGCAGAATGCCCACCGTGTAAGCGCCGCCTTGATAATTCACGACGAGGTCGGGGATGCCGTCGTTGTTCATGTCCGCCACGGTCAGGGCCCAGGCGCCGCGTTTGCCGATCGAGGTCCGGGTCGGGAACGTGCCGTCGCCTTTGCCCACGAGAATGTCGACACCGCCATCGGTGGCCGCGGCAAGATCGAGAATTCCATCGCCATTGAAATCGGCGACGGCAACCTGCCGCGGATCCTCGCTGACGGTAATGAGCGGCGGAGCAGAAAACTTGGGAACGGGCGGGATCGCGGGTTGTGAGTCGCCCTTAGCCGGAGACGCAGCGACAGACGGTTGGGAAACGCTCAAGAGACAAAAAAGGCACAGAAAGACGCTGATGCGCTTACAGAGCGAGGACTCTTTGATCGCAACCTCGGAGACGTGCTTCCGGAATTTAGCCAACTGCGTAGGGGGATTTGCTCGTCGGCTTCGAAAGCAGCTGTAATTCTACTCCCACAGCCGGGTGCCGTGTTTCGCGAGCCTTCCCGAAATCTGGCGGTACGGGCTTCCCAATTCTTTGCCGAGACCTGAGCTGTTGATGTTGCGTCCCTTGGGCGCGTTGGTCAATTTCATCGCTTACCCCGGACTGGAGCCTGTCCTGAGCGAAGTCGAAGGATCCGGGGATACACTATGCCGCTCCTCGCGACCCCTTCGACTGCACGCGCACTGCGCGCCGGCGTAAGGTCCCTCACCGGCTGAAGCCGGATTCGGGATGACATGGTACATAAAGCTTCGCGGGATGACAGCGGGATTTGCCGCGGTCGTCCTGCAGCCAGAACTGTCAGCTACTCCTGCTTCCACACCATCTCCACCTGCACCGGAATGTCATTCTTCACCGGGACCATCAAGAGCGAAGGCGGATCAATCTTGAAATCGGACAGCTTGGCCGGAATGGTTCCTGAAAGGTGGACCAGGTTTCCTTGCGTGGTTCGTTGGAAGGGAACTTGCTTGTATTGCGCGGTCTGGCCGGCGAAGTGAATCTCCAGGTCGGCGTGGACGGTATCGGCCGTGAGGTCGGCTTCGGGCAGCCGGGTGCGCACGCTCACCAGGGGAAACTCCGCGCCGCGGGTGGCTTGCACCATGTGCAGATCGCGGTTGCTGTCCCCGGAATCGAAGGACTTTACTGGCGCCGCGATCAGGAACTCGCACTGGCCGTCATGGCAAACGCCCTTGCCGCGCGCCGCGTGGCTGACGCCATCGGTCTGGTGCAGCGGATGCGACACATGATAGGTGAGCGTGCTTTGTTCGAGCGCCCATTGGCTGTCGCTGGCCGCCAACAAGGGAAGCGACAACAGGAAAAGTGCTGCCAGTGCTTTCTTCATATTCTGTTGCCTCCCACCTTTTCGCAAAAAGCGCGAAAGGATGGGGCACCCAACGGCGTTCTGTTGCCTCGTACACTTTCGCAAGAAAAGCGAAACGAGGGGAGCAGCCGGAAAAGCAGATTCCTCACCGCTAAAGCGGGTTCGGAATGACAAGTTGATGGGGCACCCTTTCTAAAACTGCTTCCTAGAATTTGAATGATATGGCCACGAAAGCCGCTCCGTACGCGCCGGCGGTGACGATGGCCACAGGCCCATGCCACGCGGCGATGCCATGGACTTTCTCGCCCTTACTTTTTTCATTGAAAGCCATGGCCCCCAGGATCGGTGTCAGGATCATCCCCGGCCCGTGGATCCAGGCCAGCGCCTTGTGAACGCGGATTGGCCCGCGAGTTTTGGTTCCCGGCACGCGCGGCGCGCGGATGGCATAGTAAGCCGCGGTGAAATACAAATCTCCGGTCACCGCACCCAGAGCGGTGTGCACGTCGCGCGAGGTTCGGCTGGTGTCCCGGCCACCGGCGCCGACTGAACTGATTACGGTGGCAGCCAGAGGAAAAAGCGTGATGAAAGCCAGCCGCTGATGGACCTTCAGCATGTGAGTGCGCTTGTCCAGCAACGCCTGTTCTTTGGGATTCGGCTGGGTCTGTTCCGGAGGGAAACCTAAATCGCCAAGCGAGGGTGCGTTGGGAGTGCTCGATGGCGCGTTGGGCAGATTTTCTGGAGCTGGTTTGGTCTGATCCTGCGGCGTGGCCGGATTATTTTGCTGTGGCGGTGGATTGCCGGGGGTTTGTGCGAACGAGGTAGTGGAAGACGCAAGCAGACAACAGCAGACGAGTGCGATCACGCGAAGGCTCATGTTGGTGTGATTGGCTACTGTTCGACCTAGATGATTGTAGGTGAGGAAAGGAGGCTTGGGGGAGAAGACGACTGTTGCGCAGGCTGATGACTGGGCGGGAACCGAGTTCAGGGGAGGGACCGCGACAGATGCAATGTCCGATAACAGGTATTATGTAAACTATGCTGGATCGCTGACCTCGCGCCGCGTCTGTTCTACATGATTTCCGGCCAAACGGGCTTCTCCCCTCAGGCCTTCTCTCTTCAGATCGTTGCCCCGGATTTCTTCACGGTCACGCTGCCGTTCACTGTGTCGATGGTCAGCTCGCGCCCGCCGTTGCCGATCCGGCCTTTAGCGGAGTGGCCGACGAAACCGCCGCCGATGGTTAGCGGGAAATCCGATCGGATCCCGCCGTTCAGCGACTTGAAGTTGATGTCGGCGCTGAGGTCGTCGGGCAGCTCCAGCTCCACCGATCCGTTAACGCTCTTGAATGCGAGCCGACCTGTCCAGTCGGCGTTGCCCATCCTGGCCTCGATCGATCCATTTACGGTTTCGGCTTCAGCCCAGGCGCTGGTCGAAATCCGCACCGACCCGTTGACGCTCTCGCCGTGCACGAAGCGGCCCAGGCCCTTGGCGTTGACGTCACCGTTGATGTCCTGCGCGGAAAAGCGCAGGTTCTTGGGCAGATGGACCGTGAAGTGGACCTTGGTCTCGTTGCCGTGGACGTTGTTGGCATGCCAACTGGACGAGCACGGCCCGGAGCCGCCTCCCAGAAAGCCGCTGGGATAGATGGCGCAAATGATGACGCCTTTGTCGCTGGAAGCGACCTCAATGCGGACCTCGTCGGCATGAGGGCCGCTCTTTTCAGCGGTGACGTCGACCTGCTCACCGCCGTTGCCGTCGGCATCGATGGTTCCGTTGACGTTTTTGATCTCAACGATTTGGTCCGCGGGCAGCTTGCCGCTCCAGTGGAAGGTGCGTCCCTGGTCGTCAGCACGGAGGGCGGACGCTACTAGCGCGAGTGCCAGGACGACGAGCAGCGTGAGCCGACAGGTTCGAATGTGCATGCTGATGTTCTCCTCAGGTCCGACAAGTTGAAGACCGTAACAGGATACGCGAAGTGAAGGGGAGAGGTTCCGTGGAAAGGGGCGAAGACGCAGGGATCACTTCCCGATCAGTTCCACGCTTGCCCGGTAAGGGCTATCCGGAGGCAACAAATCCAGGATTCCTCGATCCAGGGTCGCCAGCTTTCCTTTCTTGTGAATGGTCAAGCCGAGCAGGTAGGCGTCGGTGACTTGCTGGTGGCCAACGATTTGCTCACGGAAAGGCTGGTTCGCCTCACTCAATCCGATGTCAATGGCCCAGAACCGGTGAGCCGGGCTTGTCAGGCTCTTGCTCAACACCACCGCGGCATCAGTCGGAGTAAGTGCATCGGCGGAGAAAGAAGGATTGGAAAGAATCCGCACAAATCCAGCCTGGGTAAATGGGCATGTGGCCCACTCGATCCGGGCACGGCGCAGCCACCGCCCGACTTGCTCATGGGCGATGTGGGTCGGCCAGGCCATGGCCACCAGGACATTCACGTCGAGCAGAAAGACGCTCACTCGAAGTCGTCCTGTAGCCGCTTCACGTCTTCAGTGGTCACGGGTGGCGAGTCGGGCGGCAGCACAACCACGTGGAACCCGTTAACCACGCGGGTCTGGACCGGCGCCTTCAGGCCTTTTCGCACCAGCTCGGAAACCGCCTTGCCTAGCTTCAGCGACCGGCCTTCGGCGTAGCGCTTAACCAGCGGAAATACATCGTCGTCGAGGCTGAGGGTGGTGCGCACAATGGATTATGATGTCATAGATGCAATGTGATGTCAATATCGAGAGCATAGCATCATTTCTTGTATGTGATGTTTAACCAGCGTCGTGATGCTGCAGCAGTTTCCCTAACTCCTCCCGGAACTGCCGCAGCTTTTCCAGCCTTTCCGGCGTGGCTTCGACGATCTCCTGCTTGGCCTGGAAGACCTGCTGCCCGCCGACCTCGGTGAGCACACCCATGACTTCCCCGACCTCCCAGCCGGGCGTGCCCAGCACCTGCAGGCCGTCGGGCGACGGCACCAGCAGCGCGATGCAGTGGTCCCGCACCACGCCTACGCACTTGGGAAAACGGTCGTATGTCTTGAGTTCAAATCCCGCCAGGTAGATTTGCTGGAGTTGGTGGGCGGGATCCATGAGCAATTGGTAATTTGAAAATTTGTAATTTGGTAATTTTCAGGCTGACGCTTTGTGGGTTTCAAATTACAAAATTGCAAATTACCCAATTACCAATTCCCCCTACATTTTATATCGTCCCAAATCCTCGTCATTCAAACCTTCCAGCCATTTGCGAAGTTCCTCGCTGCTGACGCGGTCGGAGGCGTTGGTCGCCTGCTTCGAAGTCTTGAGCACTTCCTCTTCCACAAAGATCGGACAATCCACCCGCAGCGCCAGGGCCAGCGCGTCCGAGGGCCGCGAGTCGATGCTGATAATGTGCCCCTCGCGCTCCAGCCAGATCACCGCATAGAACGTATCGTCGCGCAGCTCGGTGACCACCACTTTGTGCACCTGCGTGTCCAGCCCGGTCAGCACGTTCTTGATGAGGTCGTGAGTCATGGGCCGCGGTGTGCTCACTTTTTCAATCTCGAGGGCGATGGCGTTCGCCTCATAAATCCCCACCCAGATGGGCAGCACCGTGTCACTGCCCGAGTCCTTCAGGATCACAATCGGCATATTGGTGACTGGATCCATCAGCAGTCCGCGGATTTTCATTTCTACTTCCATCGTGATCTCCGAACCCGTTTCGCCTCTTATACCACCATTTGGCCCACCAGGCTGTTGGGAAAACACCCGGTAGTAATCACGGGGACATAGCTGCCAAAGCCCGGCGCCGGGCCAACCGGCACGGCAAAATTCATTACTTTGTTTTGAGAGGTCCGGCCAATCCACTGATTCCGGGCCTCGTTTTTCCCTTCAACCATTACTTCAAGGATGCATCCCAGGTATTTGTCGTTGCGTCGCCTTTGGATTTCGCGCTGCTTCTCGTTCAGCACTGCCAGGCGGCGCGCTTTTTCTTCGTCAGGGATGGCGTCGTCGAACTTCAGCGCCGGGGTGTTTGGCCGCGGCGAATATTTGAAGCCGAAAATTCCGTCGTACTCGACTTCATCGAGCAGCGACAGAGTTTCCTCGAACTCGGTCTCAGTCTCGCCGGGAAATCCCACAATCACATCAGATGTGATGCTGATTTCCCGCCGCGCAGCCTTCATCCAGGAGATGCGTTCGAGATATTGTTCGCGGGAATAGAGGCGCTGCATGGCGTCGAGCACACGGGTCGATCCGCTCTGCACCGGCAGATGCACGTGATCACACAGCGTAGGAACCGACTCGATGGCGGCGACGATGTCACGGCCGAAGTCTCGCGGATGAGAAGTGGTAAAGCGGACACGCTTGATGCCAGGAATTTCGCCGACCGAGGCCAGCAATTCTGCGAAGCTCCTCTTCCCTTCCGGATCTTTGTACGAATTCACGTTCTGGCCGAGCAACTGGATTTCGGTATAGCCGAGATCGGCCATCTGGCGGGCTTCGGCAAGGACCGAGTCTGAGGTTCGGCTGCGCTCTTTTCCTCTCGTAAAAGGCACAACACAATAGGCGCAGAACTTGTCGCAGCCTTCGATGATGGTGATGTAGCCGCGATACGGGTTGGTGCGTGCAGTGAATTCGGTCTCGAAACACTCGTCGGTCTGGCGATCGTCGAGGCCGGTGGCGCGCTTCCCTGCTTCGATTTGAATCAGCATCTTTGGCAGGTTGCGATACGACGCCGAGCCGCAAACCATGGAAACGTGCGGCGCGCGCTCGAAAATTTTCTCGCCTTCCTGCTGCGCCACGCAGCCCAGCACGCCAAATTTCTTGCCCTGCGCCTGCAGCTTCTTGTAGTCGGCGAGGCGGTGAAAGACTTTCTGCTCGGCCTTGTCGCGGATGGAGCAGGTGTTGTAGAGGATGAGGCCGGCCTCCTCGACGGTTGAAACCTGACGGTATCCCTCAGAGACGAGCGTGCCAATGACCTTTTCCGAGTCATGGACGTTCATCTGGCAGCCGAAGGTTTCGAGGTAAAACGTCTTGTCGGGGCCCTCTGCCATCCTAGGTCAAGTATAGCGCAGGTTACGAAGCAGTCAGCACTCGGCTCGAGAGTGCCCTCCATCCAACCGGGGTGTTCTTAGCCAGGTTCGGGTGGTGAAGTTGGGTCGAAACTCCCTTTTCCAGCGTTGGGAGGGAAAGCGTTCCGATTCTCTTGACACCTGGCCACTGCCGGGGTATCGTCATCACCGAAAATTGCGACCGCTTGAGGGGGCAATTCTTCCCTGGGTTGCTGTAATCCGCTTGGACGCACACCAGCAGCGGGAGGAATGCAGAGTTCGCGATAGGAGGCCACGATGGCGCTCTCTGCATCCGTTCGTCTCACGTTTGCGCGTTTGAGGGGTTGGGCTCAAGGGCACGGCGGCGAGCTGCTCTGGGCAGTTGCTTTCGCCGTAGTAATCGGCGTACCGGCAGCCGTCTATTTCGCTTGGTACTTCATCGAGTTGCCGCCTTACACGATATACCTCGTGGCCGACACTCACTATCTCACCGACAAAATGAAACATGATTTTGGCGAGGCCTTCGAACTGAAGGGCTTGTCTGTAGACGATGTGCCCGTCCGACTTGCCATCGTGGAGCTCGCCGACGACAAGCCCGACACCGCGAGAAGCAAGGCTCAGGAGTTGGCAAGAAATCCAAGCACCCTGCTGGTGATCGGTCATTTCGATAGTGAGCCGACTGAGGCATCGCTGAAAGAGTATTTCGTGGCAAGGCCACAGATCCCGTTCATTGCGAGCGTGCAAAGAGACGACGACCTGCTGAATAAAGCATGTCCCCAGGGTAGCTGCTATGAAGGGACATTGCCGCTTCCATACCTTCAACTGTCCCCGACAAACGCAGAGCAAGCCCACTGGGCCATCCAATATGCCGCGGAGCACGGGCGACACCATTTCGTAATTGTTGAAAGTGACGCATCCAACGTTTCCTATTCGAAGAGCCTGGTGGACGACTATAAGGACGCGATCGCAAAGCTCGCCGATACCCGACCCGATGTGACAAAACACTTCTTACCTATGGATGGGCTTACGAACGAAAACCTTAAGGAGGAGATATCGACTGACGACATTGACTGCCTGCTGTACGCAGGCGGGTTCGATGATGCGCCCTCTCTGGTCAAGAGAGTATGGGAGATCGAAGGCGAACAGAAGCGTGCCAAGGGCGAGGGACCAATGGTGATCCTAGACGATTCGGTTGTAGAAAACCGATTGGAGAACACCTCGTTCAAACTCAGCCCGGTGAACATAACCAATCAAAGGGACGCGGAAGACTATAAGAAGGACCTCAACGTCTATGGGCTGGCCGCGATTGCAATCGCCAGTCAGCTAGTAGGGGACATGAAAGCGCGCGGCCTTGACCGCACATATCGGGTTAAGTCACTTTTCCATTTGCAGACGGGCAAGGATGTTCGTAGGAACCTGGTCAGAGTCATGCGCGAAAACTTCTACTATAGGAGTTCTTATTACGGCGCCATGGCGACTGCTTTAACAGTTGACTCGCGCACGGTTTACGCGTTCAACGAGTACGCTCGGGCAAATGGAATGTTTCATGTGTGGGAACGAACCGGGGCGCTCAGTACGGACGTTGATCAGTGGCATCCCGAAAGAGCATGTTGCGACTTGACACTTCGGCACGCAAGACTTCCGGTCTGGTCAAAGCCTCGAAACAGGTTCCGGAACCATAGAGTGCGGGCTTGCGAGATCCCCTTCGTTGGGAATCGCTCGCACGCGAGCGACTCCGCCGTCTCAGGATGACAAAGTGAGAACTAGTTGCGCCGCCTCATTGAAGATGACTATAATGACTAACATGGTCATCTGAAGGAGATTCCCCATGGGGACACAGAATTGGACCGTGGCTGAGGCCAAAGCCAAATTCAGTGAAGTGATCGAGCGCGCCATGTCGGAGGGGCCGCAGACCATCACCCGCAAGGGCCGCACCGCTGCGGTGATCGTGGGCGCAGAGGAATGGGAGCGCAAGACCCACCGCGCCGGCAACCTGGCGGAGTTTCTCGCCGCTTCCCCGCTGCGCGGATCAGGCCTGAAGTTACGCCGCGCGAAAGAGCGTCCGCGGAAGCTGGATCTATGAGCTTCCTGCTGGATACCAATGCGGTTTCGGAATGGGTGAAGCCGCGCCCCGACCCCGGCCTGATTGGCTGGATGGAAGCCGCCGATGAGGACCGGGTGTTCCTCAGCGTGGTTTCGCTGGCCGAGCTGAGTTATGGCGTGGAGCGTCTGCCGGTCGGAAAACGACGCAAGCGGCTGGAGGAATGGCTGAAGCATGAATTGCCGCTGCGCTTTGAGGGCCGGCTCTTACCGGTTGACACCGACGTGGCTGAGGCCTGGGGCAAGACCGTGTCGGGCAGCGAGGCCGCCGGCCGGCCCATGAGCGCCATGGACGCGTTTCTGGCGGCGACCGCGGAAGTGCATCGCCTCACGCTCGTCACCCGCAACGTTTCCGATTTCCCACTGCTGAAAGCCGTGCTGAATCCGTGGAGTGGGTAGTCATCCAAAATCCCCGCCCAAGCAAAACCGGCTTGAACGGGCCACCCAGGCTAGTTCTTCTCCACAAATTTCTTCAGGGATTGCACCACGCCCGGCCAGCCGCCGCTGTAGTCTTTGCGTGCGATGGGCAGCTTCGTCAGACCGCTGTGTGTGACCTTTACCTTGGTGCCGGAGCCGGCCGCAGTAAGTTCCCAGCGAACGACGGTCCGCTGTCCAGGCTGCTCGTGCCAGTTGGCGATCCAGGTGTAAGCCAGTGTACGCGGCGGATCGTACTCCAGCACTTCGCCCTCGCAGTGGAACTTGCTTACCCCATTCACGTTCAGCTTGCTTGGCTTGGTGTCGTAGGTCCAGCGTCCTCCGCGGCGAGGCTCGAAAGCGAAAGCTTCGATCTGGCAATCATCTGAGGTCCACCATTGCATCACCTGCTTTGGATCAATGAGGGCTTGAAACACGCGCTCGGGAGGAGCCGCGACGGTGATTTCCGAGATGACTGCATCCTGATCGGGAGTGATGACGGCGGTTGCCATGATTTCTCCTGTCGTTATTTTTCCAGCGACTGCTTGAGCTCCTGAAGGACACCGGGCCATCCGCCGGCGTAGTCTTTTCTGGCCTCAGGCTCAGAAGCCAGACCGCTGTGCGTGACCTTCACATGTGTGCCCGACTTCGCCGGGGTCAACTCCCACCGCACCAGGCTGCAGTGCTTCGGATCCTGATGAAAGTTGGCAAACCAGGTGTAGACCAGGAGCCGCGGAGGATCCAATTCCATAATCCTCCCCTCATGGCGGATCACCGTGACGCCATGAAAGGGCTGGGCGCAACGCATTTCGAGATACCATCGGCCGCCCAGGCGGAGGTCCATTTCGAAAACGTCGATCTGCGGGGCACGGCGCCGGACCTCGCCCGGATCATGGATCGCTTTGAACACGCGCTCGGGAGGTGCCGCGATATCGATTTCCGAAACAATCGCATCCTCATCGGGAGTGATAATTGGCGCTGGCATGATTTGTCCTCGTAATTGACGTTACCTCGCCTTGCGGGCCGTTGTTTCCTTCGCGATGTGTGCCAGATACGGTTCGCCTTTACCGATTTCCAGGTAATTCCTGAGGCTGGTTTCCAGCACATGGCGCCATCCGTCGGTGCAGCGGTGAAAACTACCTTCGGTCGTCTTCCAATCGGCGTGCGAGAAATCGAGATCAGTTCCCTTTTGCGAGTTTTCTGACAGGCGGAAGCGGATACTCGTGCCAATCCAGTCGGTGTTGCCCTGGTAGTCCTGCTCGACACACTTCCATTCGACCAGCGCTCCGGGAACGAGCTTCTCGATGCGCATGAGCGAATATCCGTCCGGACGGCCGTCGGCAGCTTTGAACTCAAAGGTCGCGTGGCCGCCGACTCTGTGCTCAAGGGTGCAGTCGGGAGTCCACCACTTCGCGACGTGGGCCTGATCGGTCAGCGCATCGTAAACCCGCGCCGGAGAGGCGTTGATCGTGCACTGGTACGTGATCTCAGGCATGGGCTGTTCCTCGCGTCACTTCGCGCGCGTGAGGTCGAAGTGTTGGTGATGTTGTTGCTTTCCGTCCTGGGCCAAAAAAGTCCAGTCTGCGGTGTGATGGTTGGGGTCGAGCACGGTCACCACCAACTGCTGCATGTGGCCGGGCTGAGTGCTGTTGAAGTTAGTGACGTCGAGAAAATCGAATGTGACTGCTTTGCCGTCCGGCGACATTCTGCCCACCATGCGAGGCTGGTTGCCCGTGGCGCAGTAGTGCGTCATGAGCAAGCGATCGCCGTCCAGGTGAAACATGGTGACCATATCCTCGGGACCTTGGATCTCACTCATGATTGCCGAGCCATTCGAAGTCACGCGAAATGAGACTTGCACAGGCTTCCCTTCCATGCCCGTTCCCTGCCAGGAACCGGAAAGCGTTTTGAGTTTTTCGAAGGACTTTTGCGCGTCGGACTGGGCAAAAGCTGCGGTGGTCAGCAGGATCAAAACCACACTCAGCATAAGACGAAGAGATTTCATGTTTGGTTCTCCTTAGAAGTTTATTTCTTCCTGGCTTTGGGGCCGGAGTTCTCAGCTGCGTATTCGGTTTCAACAAAAGCTTTCAGGCTGGCCAGGTTGTCGCGCCAGAAGACGCGGTACTGTTCCAGCCAGGAATCGACAGCTTTCAGTGGAGCAGGATTCAACTGATAAAAGCGGTGACGTCCCTCACGGCGCTCATGTACAAGGTGGGCGCGGCGCAGCAGGCGCAAATGCTTGGAAATGGCCGGACGGGAGACGGGAAAAGCCTGCGCGATGCGCCCGGCGGGCTGGCTTCCTTGCCGCAGCAGATCGAGCACGGCGCGGCGCGTGGGATCGGCCAGCACGCTAAAGGTGGCCTCCGACGAATATGTAACCGAACGGTGACGCATAATATGTAACTATAGGGTTACATATTGCCGATTGTCAAGAAGAAAATCTTGGTTCCACGGCCGCGGCGCCCGGGATACAATGCCCGCCACAAATATCCGTGGGTGGTTGGACGCCCAGCGGGAGAAACCGATGAGTGCAGCAAGGAAACAAGCGCAGGCTACATCGGCAGATGCTGAGAAGCAGCTGCAGAGCTTTATCGACAAATTCGAACCGAAGCACCAGGCCTTGATTCGCGCCGTGCGCAAGGCGCTGCGGAAGCGGCTGCCCACTGCGAACGAACTGGTGTGGGACAACTACAACTTCTTTGTGATCGGCTACTCCGCGACGGAACGTCCTTCCGATAGCGTTGTCTCGATCGCTGCGGCGGCGCACGGCGTCGGGCTAGCGTTCTATCGTGGAACGACTCTTCCTGATCCGCACAAGATATTGCTCGGCTCGGGAAGTCAGAATCGTTTTATCCGGCTTGAGTCAGTTGAAGTTTTGCGGCGACCGGAGGTCGAAGCCCTGATTGCTGCTGCCGTCTCTCAGGCGAAGACGCCCTTCGCGGCAAGCGGCGGTCGAAAGCTCATCATTCGGTCGATTTCGAAGAAGCAAAAGCCGAGACGGAAGGCAACGAAATGAGGGATCGACCTGTCAGAAAATGCCCCCACCTATTGCTTTCCGTTTCCAATTAAGTCGAGGAAGGCCTGGTGCACGCGCGTGTCCGCTGAGAGTTCGGGATGAAACGTCGCGGCCATGACGCTTCCCTGCCGCACGGCGACGGGATCGTTACCCTCCGTGGCAATGACTTCGACTTTCGGGCCGACGTGCTCGATCTTTGGGGCGCGGATAAAGACCATTTCGGCTGGTTCGCCGCGAAACTTTCCTTCCCGGATGGAACTGTCGACCTGGCGTCCATAGGCGTTGCGGCGGATGCGGATGTCGAGAACGCCCAATCCTTCTTGTTTCGGATTTTCGACCTCGTGGGCGAGAAGAATTGCGCCAGCGCAAGTGCCGAAGGTCGGTTTCACGCGGACGAACTGCTTCAGCTTCTCGAATCCTTTTTCTCCGAGAACCTTTAAGAACGTGGAAGATTCGCCGCCGGGGATGACCAGGCCATCGATTTCGTCGAGTTGCTCGGGTTTCCTGACGAGCACAACTTCGGCGCCCAGCTCTTCGAGCCGTTTGCGATGCGCGTCAAAGTCGCCTTGCAGGGCAAGAACACCGATGGTCATAAGAATGTCGTTCGTCGTTGGCAAAATCCCCACCCTAACTCGCCAAGAACGCTCCGTTAGGATGGGGCACCCGCTAAATCTTCACCAGCCCCGCGTCTGTAACAGATGCGCCTCATCCAGCGCGGCCACGGCCAGGCCCTTCATCGCGCCCGCCAGGTCCTCGCTCACTTCAAGTAACACTTTAGGGTCTTGATAATGCGTGGCGGCCAACACGATGGCGCGGGCGCGCTTGGCTGCTTCGGCGGGAGGAGCAAAGGCACAAGTTTCATCGTAAGGATGTTTCTCCACAGTATGCGTACACGACGTGCGCGTTCCCATGAAGATGCCTGACCCGACGAACACCGCTTCGGCGCCGAGTTGCATCACCAGCGACGCGTCGGCGGGCGTGGCGATGCCGCCTGCGGAGAAATTCGGCACCGGCAGCTTCCCTTCTTTCGCGACCATCTTCACCAACTCGTACGGCGCCTGGTGCTCTTTGGCCTTGGCGTAGAGTTCCTGCTCGCTGAGCACGGTCAGAATCTTCATCTCTTGCACGATCTGGCGGATGTGCTTCACGGCGTGGACGACGTCGCCGGTGCCGGCTTCACCTTTGGTGCGAATCATGGCGGCGCCTTCGGCGATGCGGCGCAGAGCTTCTCCCAGGTTGCGTGCGCCGCACACGAATGGAACCGTGAAGGCGTGCTTATCGACGTGATGAGCTTCGTCGGCGGGGGTGAGGACTTCGGATTCGTCAATATAATCGACGCCGAGTTCCTGCAGGATCTGCGCCTCGGCGAAATGACCGATGCGGCATTTTGCCATCACCGGAATGGAAACTGAGGCCATGATTTCGCGAATCCTCTTGGGCGAAGCCATGCGGGCGACGCCGCCTTCGGCGCGAATCTGCGCCGGGACGCGCTCGAGCGCCATCACGGCAACCGCGCCGGCCTTCTCGGCGATGACAGCCTGCTCAGCGTTGGTCACGTCCATGATGACGCCGCCTTTGAGCATTTCGGCGAGGCCGGTTTTGAGGCGAAGGCTGGTGGAATTTCCGTTGTTCTGCGACATGGGGTCCTCTCTTTTTCTTGAAAGTCGATCTCAGAGTACGCGCTACAATGGTTAGTTGGAATGTCCATTTTCGTATAGTTAAGACATACCACTTCGTTGCAGGGCGGGCAAACCGGGAATCGCAGAGGTCGCTGAAACCTTCCGCTGAGAGCGCAGAGAGAATCTTATGGCCAAGAAGCCAAGCACGCTGCCGCTAAGTTTGCGCGGACCCACGCCGGGAACGCCGCTGTATCGCTGGCTGTATGAGGAGCTGCGCGGCGCGATTCTCGCCGGACATCTGCGGCCGGGTGCGCGGCTTCCCGCCACGCGCGATTTGGCGGCGCAATATGGGTTGTCGAGACCTACGATCGTGACTGCCTTCGAACAATTACATTCTGAGGGCTACGTCGAGGGTAAGGTCGGATCAGGCACGTACGTCAGCCAGACGCTGCCGGATCAGCTTTTGCACGCACCCAAGGCTGCGTCACGACCGAGGAAGCACCGTCGCAGGCTGGCGCTTTCGGCATACGCCCACCGTCTGCAACCGCTGCGTCGCACTGATTCCAGCCGGGTGCGGGCATTTAGAGGGAACCTGCCGGCGCTCAACGAATTTCCCACAGCTTTGTGGGCACAGGTAGCGGCGCGCCGTTTGCGGAACGTGCCGGCAAGACTCCTCGCCGGCGGCGAGGCTCGCGGATACCGTCCGCTGCGCGAGGCCGTCGCCGAATATCTGAACACCTCGCGCGGGGTGAAATGCTCGGCTGACCAAGTGCTCATTATTTCCGGCGTGCAGGAGGCGCTGAATCGCGCGGCGCATTTACTGCTCAATCCCGGCGACCCGGTCTGGATGGAAGAGCCAGGCTACCCGGGCGCAACTTTGGCATTTCGATCTGTGGGTGGGCAGGTTTGTCCGGTTCCGGTGGATGCGGAAGGTCTGAATTTGGACGCCGGAGTCAAGCGCTGGCCCCGGCCGCGGATGATCTACGTCACTCCTGGCCACCAGTTTCCCCTGGGTGTGACCATGAGCCTGCGCCGACGGCTGTCGCTGTTAGAGTGGGCCAGGCGATCGCGAGCGCTTATCTTCGAGGACGATTACGACAGCGAATACCGCTATTCCGGTCGCCCGATTCCGGCTTTGCAAGGCCTGGACAAGTCGAGCGTGGTGATCTTCGCCGGCAGCTTCAGCCTGGTGCTGTTCCCTTCTCTGCGATTGGGCTACGTCGTCGTTCCGCCCGATATGGTCGACATTTTTGCCGCGGCTGCCTCCATCAGCACGCACCATCCGCCTCTGATTGATCAGGCGATTCTCTGCGATTTCATCCGCGCAGGACACTTTGCGCGGCATGTACGAAAGATGAGGGCGCTGTACGCGGAAAGATTGACGGTGCTGATTGAATCGGCGCGGGCAAGGCTGGGGGATATGCTCGAGATCGGCAATGTCGAAGCGGGGCTGCGGACCGTAGGCTGGTTGCGGCATGGGATTTCTGCGGAACGCGTGGCGCGAGCAGCAGCCGAGCGTGACGTCGAGGTGGTGCCGTTAAGTCGATACGGGTCTGGGCGGTCCCCGCGAAATGGACTGGTATTGGGATTTGCCGCAGTGGACGGCCGGGAGTTGAAGCGGGGAGTGGAGGAGTTGGCGAGGGCGCTGGAAAACCTTCGATCTTAAACACAGAGGGCACAGGGGAGCACAGAGGATGCCGAGCTACGCTCGGCTGCATCCTTCGACTTTGCTCAGGGCAGGCCTGCGGGGACGCCCGCGCCTACACAAACATCAGCGATCCACAAATTTCGCAAACATTTTGTGGGGATCGATGGCAATGAACAGGCCGCGGCCGCGGGCCAGGACTTCGCCTTTCTGATCGAGAATCTCCGCCACGTTCACATGCTCCCGTCCGCGAACTCGCTGTTCTCGCGATTCCACGCGCAGTGGCTTGTTCAGCGGTACGGGCTTCAGGTAATCAATGGTGATTTCCTTGGTGAGGGCGACGACGTGGCGGAGCTTGTTCACCTTGCCCATGGCCTCGTCGAGGATGGTGGCGATGATTCCGCCGTGGGCGTGGCCGGGTGGACCGGTGTAGCGCTTGCCCAGACGGAAGCGGCAGACGAAGCAGTCTCGGTCTTCGTCGTAGGTGAACTTCAGGCGCATGCCTTCGGGATTGTTCTTGCCGCAGGCGAAACAATAATTCTTCTGCAGGCGGACGTAGCGCGTGTCGTGGCCGTGACCGGAAGATTTTCGGGGCATGAAGTAGAGATTCTATCGCGAGAACATCTTTCACCACAGAGGACACAGAGGTCACGGAGGTTGGTGACGCAGAAGTCGCTATCGTCAGGACAGATGACAGTCAGTTCCCAGATCGCAGTTCCCGGTTCTAGTCAGGCTCGGGTGAGAGGACTGTTTCACCACAGGCGACACGGAGAACAGGTAGTGTCCTAACACTGCGTTGATGGCTGGGAATGAAAAAGGCCTGTCGGAAGGGAGCATCCGAAGAAATCCCGGCAGGCCGGAGCAACTACTCTTGACACGCGGCTAGAATGCTACTCCCAAAACCACAGCGGGGCAATCCTAATAGTGCGTTGATGGGTGGGTCAGGCTTTCTTCTGTGATTGATAGCTAACGCCGAATTTATCTAGCAGCTCGCGTACATGAGAAATGTGGACTCCCCATCCAACGTGCATGAACTGGTGTTCGGTAATCTCCTTGCCTTGGTGCTTGATTTTTGGAGCGAAACCTAGGGGGAAATGGCTTGTTCGGCTTTGAACCGCGCATACGACTCCGTTCACATCAAAAATCGGCCCTCCACTTTGGCCTCGCAGTCCGGGGCTAGAAGTCTCGATAAAGTGAATCTGACGTTTTGAGTTTTGTTCGGTGAAAAGAACGTGACGCGTCAATATTCCATCGTTCGGAAAGCTAGCTAATTGCGGAAGGTCGGGAATAGAAAATTGTTGCGTGGTTGTGTCAAATAGAGCCTTCACCTCATGGAACGGATAGCCGAGTCTGCACAATGAGGTTCCCTGTTGAATCTCTGGCGTAGGATCGACTAACACTGGATAGGACTTCGCGTTGAGTTTGTCAATTGGCCCGTCCAGCTCAACCAAAGCCACGTCTGCAATCGAATCGATCTGAATGTTCTTGAAGGTGATGCCATCAACAGCCCACCACAAAGAATGATTAGTGATCCACTCCCAATTTTTCTTTAGTTGATTAATTTCGTGTTTTTTCTTGCCTGTGCTATAGGCGGCATTAGCGTTAATTGCATCCACTGCCTGCTGGTACTGGTCTCTTTCTTGTGCTGTTGGGCAGTCAGTGCGTCTTGGACAACGTGAGCTGCCGTGATAGCCCAGCCCTTGTCATTAATCATGATGAAGGTCGCCATACCGCAGTTAACTTGCTGATTTTCAAGGCGCGTAGAAATTATCACCGGACGCGTAAATTCGGCAGCAATCGCAACAGCCTTAGAGAACATAGACGCTAACCCCTGGTTTGCTTTTTTGGGCGCACTATTTTACACTTACGGTTGCAACAGGAAAAGTGTGTAACTATGGAAACTAAAGAAATTACGCCTGCCCAGCTGCAAGGTAGCTTGGTCGAGACGATAACCGAGTTTAAAGAGTACGAGGTTACGGATCGGCAGGATTCAAACACCGCATCAGTCCAGTGTGAAGCTGTGGCTGGACTCACCTCCTTCTTCTAATTCGTAAGAATTTCATTCAGTTCCCAAACGTGATCGGTGATACCTGCCTGCATGGCGGGTGTGACTCTCAACGAAGCATGGACACGGCACAGGTTGTAGTGGGCGAAATGCAGAGCCACAGCCGCTTTCAGGTGTGATAGCTTCTTTGAGAACGCATTTGTCAGTCGCGTAAACCTCCGCATCTGCATCCGCATGGTGAGGTTCTGCCGCTCCACAAAACTGGTAGAAATGTGCTCGGGGTCGGGATCGCCTTGGCGAACCTTGGATATAACCTCCGCGATGCGTGGTGGGGAGTATCTCGCTTCGGAAGTGTCGAATTGCCCATAGTCGCCGAACAGCTTTACAAGCTGGGCGAAATCTGTGTCCACTCCGAACGTATCCGGCACGCCCAGAGTGTAGTGATGCAATCCATCCGTGGTGATTTGCGTTTTGCCATACATGCGTCCATACAGATCGGCAAGAAAAAGGTGCGTATCCTCACGATGACGCTTGCCGACGTGGAAGCAGGGAATCAACTTGCTCTCAGCGTCAATCGCCACAAATACCCACTGGTCGCCGAGGTCGGGCGAATCTCCCTTGCGGACGTGTCTTTTCTTCTTGCCCACGTATGTCCAGATTTCATCAATTTGCAGATACCTGGTTCGGAGATTTCGCATCCTCGCGTGCATGAGAGACGCGCAGCGTTCACCAGCCAAGAGCAGCAGTCGCATGATCGTATCGCGGTGAACGCCCGTGACTCGTTCGATGCTGCGGAGGGACATTCCTTCAACGAGCAGCTTGAGGATTGCGACCGCCTTGTCCATCGGCAGACGCATCTCCCGCAAAGGCTGTGCGTGATCTTCCGTGAATGTCTTGCGGCACTGTGAGCAGCGATAGCGTTGTAGGCCGTTGCGATGCTTCCCGAAGCGATTGCAGAGGGTATTGCAGTTGTGGCAGGTCATAAATTTCTCCGCTTGCGTTGAGCGGAGAAACCAGCCACAATATGCTTGAGTCTAGGGCGTGGGTCACTCCGCGCTTTG
>Ga0116223_10000216_pt1 | contig 74910 bp, 62 predicted proteins | sample Sb_taG_3_FD_90092 | JGI IMG/M metagenome (GOLD analysis project Ga0116223, IMG submission 90092) | Peat soil microbial communities from Weissenstadt, Germany - Sb_50d_a_PC metaG | ecosystem: Environmental > Terrestrial > Soil > Wetlands > Peat | place: Germany: Weissenstadt | collected 2010-09-21 | reverse complement strand
GGCGCCGGTGGCGATCATCAGCAACAGTGTGGGCAGCTACGGGTTGGCCATCAGTGCTGGGCAGGGAACGGCCACCATCACCGCCACTTCCGCCTCCGTCTCCTCCTCCACCACCATCTCGGTGGGGCAGGCGAACATTTCCTCGATCGCCGTGACGCCATCGTTCATATCCATCACCTTGGGGGCCGTAGAACAGTTTACGGCCATCGCAACTTATAGCGACGGATCGACACAAGACGTTACGCAGTCCGCAGCTTGGACATCGTCAGTGCCGAATGTCGCTACCGTGAGTTCCACCGGACTTGCAGCCAGCATGCTGGTCGGAACTACAACTGTGTCAGCAAGTGCTGGTTCAGTTACGGGCTCGGCTTTGCTTACCGTCAATGCGCCTGTCCCAGTTTCGTTAACGGTTATCCCGGGGAACGCAACAGTCTCCGCGGGCGCCCAGTTGCAGCTCAGCGCGACCCTGTTCTACAGCGATGGCAGTTCACTGGATGTTACCAGCACGGTGACATGGACTTCTTCGAATCCGGCTGTGGCGACGGTCAGCAGCACTGGCCTAGCGGCGAGCCTGGCCGCTGGTTCCAGTTCAATCGAGGCAACCTGGGGAGCGAACCTGTTGAGTTCGACTGCGAGCATGACAGTCTATGCAGGGAATACGTTCTTTGTGGCGCCCAACGGGAACGATTCATGGAGCGGAGGTCTGGCAGCTCCCAACTCAAATAACTCGGATGGCCCGTTTGCTTCCTTGTCCCGGGCGCAGTATGCGGTCCAGAAGGCGCCAAAACCAGCTACGGTGATAGTGAGAAACGGTACCTACTACCTCGCTCTGACGCCGTCCACCGCCAATTCCCATCCCGGGGCCCTAAATTTTACGTCTGCGGATTCCGGTGCTTCCTCCAGCGCTCAAGTAACCTGGCAGAATTATCCGGGCGAGACGCCCGTCATCAGCGGTGCGGTGCCCGCGAATAGCGATCCAATATCGGGGGCAGGCCTGCGTTTGCAATGGACCAACACTGGAAACTGGTATCAGGCGTCGCTGCCTGCGAAGCTTGCCAACGGCGTTGCCCTTCAGCCCTTTGAATACCTGTACTACAACGGTCAGCGTCGCATGCGCTCCCGTGTTCACGACAACGGGACGTCCCCATACCCAAGCATTGGGTACTTCATGAAGAACGGGCAGTGCGTCAGCACCCCGTCCACGCCTGCGGGACAGCCAAGCCCCACTCTGGCATCGTGCAATCTGGGAACATTCCTGCGAGTTAAGAACACGATTGCGCCGAGCGACCCGCTCGGTAAAGGCTGTCCGTATGAGTCGGGCATTGTCAACAACAGCACGGTATCCAAATGTCTCGACCGGTTTATTTACACCAACACCAGTGGCGGTGACCCGATCCAGGTGTGGAAGAACCTGAACGGCAGCTACAGCGGAAACCCGGCCAGTCCCTGTACGCCAAACTCCGCAAATTCATATCCGCCAGGCGATGTCGAACTGACCTTGTTCAATAGCTGGACAGTGGACGTAATGAGGGTGAACTGCGTCGATACGTCTGACAACGTCATCTTCCTGCTTGGTCCCACCAAAGGAGGCGGGACTGTGGCCAGTACGGACGGGAATTACAACCACCTCGGCCCGACCATTGGTCATCGCTACATCATTGAGAACACCTGGGATGCCTTCAACGATGCGCTCACACCCACCTCTTCTCAGGATGGCATTACGGGCATCTGGTTCCTGGATCGCCACACGACGCCGTGGGTGCTGAACTATATCGCCAACCAAAACGAAAATCCGACCACCGACTACATCGTGATCCCGCAACTGGGAGGCGCTATCCCGGGCGCGCCGGCGAAAGATTACATCGGTGGAAGTCTGATCTATGCAACTGGCCTGAACTATGTCACGTTCCAGGGCCTCACCTTTGAAGCGGATAATTTTTATCCAAACGGTATTGGGTTCAACAACGACGTCAATGGAGAAATGCCGCTTCCGCAGGCCATCGATTGCGAAAACTGTCAGTTCGTGACCGTCAATAGCGTGACGGTGAGACATACTTCGGCGTCCGGCATTCTCGCAGCTGCAACAGCGGCGACGCCCGCGTGCTCGGGAAGCAACCCGCCTTCCTGTGTCGTGATTGAAAACTCGATGTTCTACGACATTGGAGACAGCGGAATCCGCATTGGCCACACTCCAAGCTCTACCGACACAACCGCCACCGTCATCCAAGACGTCATGGCCCAGAACAATCTGATCCAGGGCTACTCGCGGGTTTTCGCCGACGGTGAAGGAATCGCACAGGGGAATGGAAATAACAACCAATATTCCTACAACACCATCACGGATGGCTACCATGCCGGAATTTCCATTTGTTATGACGGATGCGGTCCGACGCAGGGCGGGATTAACGTGAGCGGAAATAACATTATCAGCAGCTTCAATCTGATCTCGAACGTCATGCAGGGCGTCACTTCGGATGGGGGAGCCCTGTATTACAACGTCGGTAGTAGCACATCGAGCGGGACTGGAAACTCGATCACCAACAATATCGTCAACAACGTTACCGATTCGTACATCATCGACAACACCGCCACTGCCGGAGTTGCAGTAGCCGGCTCGGCTTACGGCGGATGGGGCATAGACCTGGACGCACAATCGGCAGACGTCAAGGTCACAAATAACGTCGTTTACAACCTTTCCGCGCACGCGTTCGCTATCGCAGCGGTAGCATCCTCAACGGAAACGCAGAACACCTTCAATAACAACATTTTCGCGTTTGCAAATCAGGGAATGCTGTTTCAGGCGTCCCCCTGGCCGAAGGGTTGCCCCAGCAGTCCGATCAAGCAGGTCGACGTCATCAACAATATCTTTTATTTTGATCGGAGCAGTAGCAGCAACCCGTCGTTCTATGTGGTCCAAGGATGCACGGATTCTTGCAAACACGCCTATGACACTTTCCAGAACTTCCAGGGCAACATCTATTGGAGAACGGACGGACAATTCGCAGCGGATGGCAAAGCATTCCAGGTCCTGACTACCCAAGGACTTTACTCCAACAACATCTGTAAGACCGGCCCCAACACCCAGCTTTATTTCAGTAGTCAGACCGCGCCCAATTGGCAGACCGGCGGTGCGGGGGTGCCGGTTGCGATGAATGAGGACCTTCCCCCCAACACAACGGCTTCGTATGCGCCTCCCTTTGCGGCGTCGGGCCTGATGACCGACCTCCCCAGCGCCTTTTCCTTCCCCTCCGGGCAGCTACCGCCCACTTTGTTTGTTCCCGGCAATACGAACCAGACAATCACAAACGCGCACAGTTCTCTGCCGCAACTCGAGATGGTGCCGGCCACATTTCCGACGTACGTGTACGGCAGTCCTCTGAACAAGTTCTAAGACCGCCATCGGGCATGCCCCAAACCCTCCGCTAACTCTCAGCCTAGTTGTTGACCGCAGTTCATTGACTTGGGCAATCCCGTTGCTGTCCCGCCCGCACCCCGCACAGGTGCCGCCCAGGGGTGATGTTCCTTTCCCGAAGTCCGCCCTTTTTCTTCGGAGGCAGGTAATGCCCGTGCTTGCGACTTCGGCGGCGCTTTTTCGATGCGGAATGAAGCAAGTTCGGGAGTAGACTGACCGTTTCGATGAAGTGACGAGGCTGTTTAGGAACACAGAATGAAGGTCGGAGACAACACGAAAATATTTGTTGCAGTTCTCGTTATCGTCTTTGTCGTGCTGGTCATCTTCGATATTGAGGCAGATGACGATGAGGTAAAGGTATTTGCGACCAGGCTCTTTACGTGAGCCTTGACCGCCGGGGTCGCGACCTTCGTCTGGAATCGGTCTGGTCGCAAGAAGAACTGAATGGGTTCCATGGGGCACAATCCGTTACGAGCGTGGCTTCTATCGGGTCCTGGGAATCTTGCTAGCGATGAAACAGGCCGCGAATCATTCCGAACTTCTGCCTTGACTACAGCGTTCCTTTCGGCATTTCGTCGCCCAAGTTGGAAAGCGAACCCGAGGAAGGCAACGAACGCTGGTCTTTGCGGAGCTGTACCCATCAATCAACCCTCGTCTCATCCCCGACGATGCTGGGTCGCGATTGAAACAACGGATCTAGAGCGACGACTCGCCGACCTGGAGAACCTGTTCGCCGGGTTTAACGAAGAGTCTAAGGCTGATACCCACAACAGTGCGTACAGTCACTGTAACTTCGGAACAGGTTGCGCCAGAAAGAAAGCAGGCCGGGAGTCGTCGGAGAATCAGCGCTAGACCTCAGCGAAACAAGCGGGCTCCAGCGTGGCGACGCCCGGCATGTGGAGAATCCATGTCTGATCTGCCGGCTCAATTTGCGCAAGCTCAACAGGACGTGAACGCTCTTGCCGAACGCCCGGACAACAACACTATGCTGAGGTTATACGCACTCTATAAACAGGCCACCCAGGGCGACGCCACGGGCGAACAGCCGGGCAGCTTCGACTTCGTCCGCCGCGCCAAATTCGATGCCTGGAGCGCCATCAAAGGCACCGCTGCGGAAGACGCAATGCAGCAGTACATCGACCTGGTTGGATCCTTGCGGCGCTGACTCGATTTAGCGGCGGTGAAAGCACATGATTTGGCCTCGACAAGATTCGCCAATCGCGCACTCGCGAACAGGGCTTTGAATCAGTTCTTGTGCAAAGGGGTCAAGTGCGCATGGACAGCGCGAGTCAAGTCCCATTTCAAATCGTTATTCACAATTCTTGTTGAAAATGGGGCTACTAACAATTCGGGAGTGAGCCTGAAATTCTCGTCGTGCCCTGAGAGAAGAAGGGAACCGCAGAAAAAGGGAAAGGCTGTGACATTGGTTATGCTCTAGCCGCCAACTCCTGCGAGGGAGCCAACAGCGTGGAGGCACGTACCGTCACAGCCCTTGATGCGATCACCACTTTCGCGGTCCCAGACCCCAACTGCCCCTCGCAGGCCGTCGGTTTTTTCAGGTCTGGCTGCTCTTCAGGTTGCCCCAGCCGAGCTGATCACTCAGCCTACTTCGGACTGGCAAAAGTTTAGTTAAGCCAACCCTTTCAGCCGTCGACGGCCGTCACCCTAAAGACTTACTTCAGAGTTGTCAATGCCGCTTTTCGGTGCAAAGCCTGAAATTCAAGGCGGTATCCACCGAGGATACAATCCGTTGATTTATTGACGCTTAGCGAATGGACGGTTAAATCCCCCCATTTCTCCACAGCTTAATTCACAGCAAAGGGCAACTCACCCAGGGCGACAATGGCTAGCCCGACACCAGATCCCGAACTTCACCTCGGAAGATGTTGCTGAGTTTCAATGGTCACCGGATGGGAAGGGTCCCTGCCGTCGCCCGCACCCACAACTTGTTCGATGAGGTGCTTCTCCCGGAAAGGTGGTTGATGAATCGTGTTTGGGGCATGACATTTTCTGTCTTGGACAGAAGCCGGTAAAGGTGGTATCCATAATGGAACCTTCGTCTTACAGGTTCGGCACGGGCTCACATTTCGGCGGAGGCCGGGCGGGCCCGTGTCCTGACCGAGTGGATATAACCCTCGATACTAGCGCCTGTCGCGAGGCATCCTGGAAAAGGGGGAATGAGCCATGCGATTGTTGATCCCTTCGGCCGTGTTGAGTCTGGTCCTCGGTAGTCTTATTCTCGCCCCTTCGGGCTCCCGTTCAACCGAAGCGCCCACCGGTTTTGACAACAAAAGCAACGGCTTCACCGACGATGCCACCCATCAGGCGGATCAAATGAAGTTCGAGGAAGTCGAGCAACTCAGTGACGGCCTCGGACCCCTCTATAACGCGCAGTCCTGCCGCGAATGCCACCAGAGTCCAGTTTCCGGCGCCTCTTCGCAGGTCTCGGAATTGCGTGTCGGCCATCAGGGGCCAGAGGGACACTTTCGTAATCCGGATATCCCCATCGCTCACGGAGCCGAAGTGATTTCTGGCCGGTCTCTGGTGAATGACCGCGCGATCTGTCCCAACGCGGCTTTTCCTGACACTGAGATTCAGGAGCGAGTTCCGGAAACTGAAACGATCCGGACGTTCCGCCTTTCCTTGAATCTGTTGGGAGATGGATTCGTCGAGGCGCTTGCTGATCAAACCCTGATTGATATGGCCACCCAACAGTGCAAATCTTCGCATCGGAAAATTTGCGGACAGGTGCTCCAGGTTCCTATTGTGGAAGCTCCTGGACAGATGAGCGTAGGCAGGTTCGGTTGGAAAGACCAGCACGCCAGCCTGCTGTCATTCGCCGGCGACGCCTACCTCAATGAGATGGGCATCACAAACCGCCTTCAACCCGATGAGGTGACCAAACTTTGTAACACCGCTTCGGAACCGAATGACACCCCGGGACCGGACGGCCTTTCCGACATCGATCACTTCGCCCGGTTTATTCGAGCCACAAAAGCACCCGCGCGTGACTCCCAGCTCGCGAGCAGCCCTGTTGCACAGAAGGGCGAAAGCTTATTTGACAAGGTCGGTTGCGCAACCTGCCACGTCCAAACCTTGACTACTGCTCCCGCTGGAACGAAGATCAACGGCGGAACGTTTACGATTCCAGACGCGCTCGGCTCCATCGCATTTCATCCTTGGGGCGATTTCCTGATGCATGACGTCGGCACGGGCGATGGAATCCTGCAGGCGACCCGGGAGCACTACGGGAGCAAAGTTTTTCAGATGATGTCGGGGTATCTTTCGAAGCAGGATTTCGAAAGCAGTCGGAACAAGATACGCACCGCGCCTTTATGGGGAGTCCGATTGCGTCCGCGATTGATGCACGACGGCGAATCCCTGACCTTCCGCGACGCGATCCTCAGACACCGCGGAGAGGCGGCCCATGTGACTCAGCAGTTCGAAAAGCTGAAGAAAGAAGACCAGGAGGCGATCCTGGAGTTTTTGAAGTCTCTATAAATCCACGGGAGTGCGCCGGCACGTGATTGGCGGATAAAGGAGACCTGATGCAACTTTCCGATACGATTGAATTGCTGCTGAAAAGCAAGGACGAGAATAAAGTTCTGTCGGTAGGGCCGGATCAGTCGGTGTATGAAGCGATTGAAAAGATGGCCAAGCACGGTATCGGCGCCCTGCTTGTCATTTCCAACCAGAGACTGGTCGGTATCCTGTCGGAGCGTGACTATGCCCGCAAAGTGATACTGATGGGCCACTCTTCCAAAGAAACACTGGTCCGGCAGATCATGACCAGCCCCGTTGTGTTTGTGAGCCCGCGGCACTCTGTGGATGAGTGTATGGCGATTATGACCAAGCACCATTTTCGCCATCTGCCCGTCGTGCAGGAGGACAGTGTAGTTGGAGTGGTCTCAATTGGCGACTTGGTGAAATGGATTATCTCCGGTCAGGCGCGAACCATTCAGGAGTTGGAAGGTTACATTACGGGAACGTACCCCGGCTGAGAGCTATCAGGAAACTTGCAGGCGTTCTTGAGAATCGGCTCGCCGCGCAACTCGTGGTTCATCTCATCCGGACGTCTTGCTCGCAGACGATCGCGAATACCGACAAGAGATTGGTGAGGCTTAGCAGCTGGCGGATCCTTGGGCCCAGGTTGATAAGTTCTAACTTGCAGCCCACGGACTTCGCGGAAACGTACAGGCGTACCAGCGTGCCGAGGCCGGTGCTGTCCATGTGGATGAGATCCGTCAAGTCCAGCACAATCCGTTTGGAACCCGGGATCAGTTGGCTGACCTCGTGGTAGAGCAGATCGTTTACGCCCGCCACCAACTTGCCACTGCATCGCACAACCACGCTGTCGCCGGCATGGGCAACGGCAAGGGTCAGACGGCTCGCGGCTGCCTGGTCAGACATCAGAACTTACTCCGTCGAAAAATCTCAGAGACTTTGAAATCGTGCCGAGCGATTGTCACATATCGCGATGGAGAATGAAACAGCGTATCTGGCGTTACAGTGTTGGTGCCGGGGCTCGTTGGCGAGCCAAGCAGTGAGGCCCTAACCCATTTCGCTGGTCATGATGAAAAGCGGCTTCATTTCGAAGCTCTTGTAGTGGGGCCGGAGGCGGTCCACGTCGTATTGCTCTCTTACGTTCACCACTTTTTTCGAAGCCGTAACGGTGTCAATGGGCATGTTGTCGTAGCGGCCATTTCTGAGGACGACGAGCCGTCCGTGGATTTTTCTCAGGAGCAGGTCCAGGGCGAGGTTGCCATAGGCCATCGGGACGATGGAATCAATGGCATCGGGATCCCCGCAGCGGACCAGGTAGCCGAGTTTCTGGGTGATCGTGTCAATGGCTTTGCCGTTGTTGTACTTGGGGGAAAGCTCTTTCAGTTTCTCGGACACCAAGTCCCCGATGCCACCCAGTTTCTTGTGGCCGAAAGCGTCAGTGGTCTCCGCCTCGAAGATCATTTCTCCGCCCTGGAACATTGCTCCCTCCGAAACCAGGACCACGGAATAGTGGCTGGGATTCTTCTGGCGGTCCGAGACCAATAACTCGGTGAGCCGCTCGATGTCGAATTTGTGTTCGGGGATCACGCAGCGGTTTGCGGCTCCGGCCATGGTAGGCAGCATGGCGGTGAACCCGGCATAGCGGCCGAACACTTCAAGAACCATGAAACGTTCGTGGGAGCCAGCGCTGGTGCGCAGGCTGTTAGTCATGGAAATCGTGCGCGTCACGCAGGTGCTGAAGCCGATACAGTAGTCGGTGCCGGGAACATCATTGTCCATGGTTTTGGGAATGGCGACTACCCTCACGCCTTCCTGATATAGGCGGACGCCGTAGCTGAGCGTGTCGTCCCCGCCAATGGGGATGAGATAGTCAATGCCGAGCCAATCCAGGTTCTTCAGAACTTCGGGGGTCAGATCGTTCTTCTCGGCGTTGTATGTGGACTGCAGATGTGCCGGAACACTGGCCTTCTTCACCCTGCTGGGGTTAGTCCGCGAGGTGTGCAGGGACGTGCCGCCGGTCCGGCCGGTGCGGTTGACCAGAACCTCCGACAAAACCTGGAAGTTCTCGCTGTTGTCGTAGTCCTTGTCGCGGACGATGTCAACCAGTCCCGCCCACCCTCGACGAATGCCAATTACTTCGCAGCCCTCGCGCAGCGCGCGGATGGTTACGGCGCGGATGGCGGGGTTGAGGCCGGGTACGTCACCACCACCGGTAAGGATTCCGATCACACCTTTTTTTGTTTTCATATTCGTCCTCCGCTCAATGCTCTAACGGCTTCCTGCCGCCTCACGTTCCGCCAACATCTTCATCGAGCAGCCGCAAAGTAGAAGCAACATTTTCGTTCATACGAGAACTCCCCCGGAGCCCACCATGCCCGGTGGATGAACGAAACAGCCTAGCAGAAAAGGGTGGGGGATTGCGGAGTGAACTGCATTCATAGTGGTCGTTTCCGCAAATGGGAGCACTCTAGACTGTGCGGCAAGTCACAGACAGCGAAATACCCGACAGGTAACGTTATTCGTGTCTGAAGTTTAATCCGTTGGCGCGCGGGATCCAACCATAAGCGCCATCCTGCCGTGGTCATCTTAAGCGGCAGACGAAAGAGGAGGTAAGTCCATGCCCCTCGATAGCCTGGAATTTCGCACATCGCTTCAGAAGTTGCTGATTGGGCTCATTTTGATTCTCGTTCCGCTTACTGTCTTCGGCTTCTACGTGGCACTGCAAGGAGATAGCCACATTCGCCAGATGAACGGAGAGAACTTCCGTTCTCTGACACTCACTGCAGCAGAATCCGCCTCTGGGTTCATCGCTGGATGCGTGAGGGACGTCAGCGTGATCGCCAACACGCCGAGTCCCGTACAGGAAGTTACCTTGGCGAACCGACAATACGAGCGTCTTTCGGAGGAGGCGGTTCGCACCAAGATCGGCGCCATCGAGGAAACATGGGAAAGCGCCAAGACGGATGGATTGTCCGAGAAGATTCTTACGTCTGACCTGGCTCGCCAGCTACGCCGTATCCGTGAGCTGAATCCCACGCTGCTGAAAATCACGATCGCCGATGTGAACGGGGCAACTGTCGCCGCAACCGACCGCCCGGTGCATTACTCTCAGAGTGACCGGGAAGCCTGGCAGCAACTCTCCTCCGGAGGGAGCGGCGCAATCCACGTGTCGGATGTGCGCTATGACGATCAGAGTCATCTTTACTACATCAGTATCGCCTACCCCATCCTGCAGGAGGGTACAGGAAGGTTTATTGGCGCGGTAGCTGCGATGGCTGATGTTTCGTCGCTGTTCGCTCAATTCAACCGCCGGCAGATAGGGCGTACCGGCCGGTTGTTCCTGGTGCGGGAAGATGGAACCGTGGTGGAGGCGCCCGGTGTCACTCCTGGGATGAAGATCAAGTCGGAAGAGTATACGGCCATCCGTGATGCCATGGGCAGCCTGCGGGGCCGGGAAGGTGGATACATCTTCGCCACGCTGCCGAGCGGTGAGTCCTACCTGATCGGTTTCGCCGATACAGGGTTGAAGGAGGCTTATCCGAATCTGCCCTGGATAGTGCTGGCCAGCCAGGAAGCGAAAGAGCTCACCGGTCCGGTCCGCAACATGACCGCTTTCGCCATTCTGGTGATGGTGCTGGCGCTGCTGATGCTGACGCTTCTCGGCGTCTATGTGTTTCTGCATACCAAGCAGGAGATTGACGATATCGAAACGCCGGAGGACAAGCCACGCCCGCAGGTGGCGTGACGCTCGAGCGGGACTGACTGCTACGCACATGATTGTGTTGTGTCCGCGAGCGTGCTGTTCTCGCCGTGTCCTTAGGAGCGCCGGCATTGAGGGAGATTCACAAAGGCCGCTTTTTTCTCAGGAGAGCGATATGGTGACCGCTGCAGAACTGACGGAAGGAATGGTCGTCCGAGTTGAAAGACAGATATATAGGGTGCTGAAGGTCGAATCCAAGGCAGCAGCGGCGAAACTTGGCGGTGTTGTAAAGGCTGAGTTAAGCCATGTGGTTACGGGCCGACTGTGGGAAGCCCGCTTCCGGCCGCAGGAACGCCTGGAAGAACTGCACACCGAGCGACGCAACATGGAATTTCTCTTTGGCGACGGCGAAACCCGCACTTTCATGGATCCCGACACGTTCGAGCAGGTTGAGATTCGCGTCGAGATTCTGGGGCCGGCCGTGAACTTCTTGCAATCTGGCACGGTCGTCCCCGTAGAGTTCTTTGAAGGGAATCCGCTCAGTGCCGCTTTGCCCGAGATCGTGGAAGCTCGCGTGGTTGTTACCGCGCCACCTACCCACTCACAACAGGACAGTGCCTGGAAGGTGGCGACCCTGGAGAACGGTGTTTCGATTCAGGTTCCCTTATTTATCGCGCCCAAGGAGTGGGTCCGCGTTGACCTCAGGACAGGCCGCTATCTCGAACGGGTACACAGTGACCGCAAGCGGATTGCGTAAGGACCAGTCTCTTGGGCAGTAAGGAGGGCGTCATGTTGGAGATGAAGGCCGTGCCCATGGAGTTTCCGGCGGACGCCAATATCATCGTGGGGCAGGCACACTTCATTAAGACCGTTGAAGACCTTTACGAGGCGATGAGTACGACCGTCCCGCAGGCCCGGTTTGGCCTTGCCTTCAATGAAAGCTCGGGCGCGTGCCTGACCCGTTCTGAGGGAAACGACCAGACCCTGAGGGATTGCGCCGTGCGCAACGCGCAAGCCCTGGGCGCGGGCCATACGTTTGTGTTGGTCATGCAAAACGCTTATCCGATTAATGTGTTGCACGTCATTCGCAACGTTCCTGAGGTCTGTTCCATCTTCTGCGCAACCGCTAACCCCGCCCAGATCATCGTCGCCGAGAGCGAGCAGGGCCGTGGAGTGCTGGGCGTCATTGACGGAAGTTCTCCGAAAGGCATCGAAGAGCAAGCCGATATTGCGTGGCGGCACGATTTGCTGCGCAAGATTGGATACAAACGATAGCACTTCGACGGAAAGCCATTTCTGTAGCGCACTCCGGCGCGACAGCCTGGCCGGGTGCGCCAGGCTGGTCGCCGCTAAGAAAGCCGCGCCCAATTTCGCTCTAGTGTATGGTCCGTTCGCTCTTTCGTACAGGAGGAGCGCTGGTCGAGCCCTGGAACTTGGGTTCGCCCAGTTTCGTGATCCACAGGCCTGAGTGAATGTCGTTGAAGTACATCAGGCTGTTGAGCAGCGGGCTGTCGCAAGCCACCGAGCAGGGTTGGCCTCCCCAGGTGAAAGGCAGATTCGGCCGGAAGCCCTTGGCGTCTCCAGTCCAGAAGCGGGCAATTTCGCGGCCCTGGCGATAGAGATCGCCGCGCAATTCACCGGAAATATCGAGCACGCGGGCGGCGCCACTGTAATAGCCCTCGTAGAGCATGTCGTTCGCGGCCCAGAAATTGTGCGAGCCGCCCTCCGGTACTTCGTACTGCGCGACTTCCTTCGGATGCTTGATGTCGGAGACGTCCATGACGTGGCAGATGGCGCGCACGGGGATGCGGTCTCTGTCGTCCAGTTCGAAAATCGCGGGGAATACTTCGTCGCCCACAAACAGATAATTCTTGTAGCGGAACACGCTGTGCGTGCCGGCGAGCCAGCCGTCTCCGTAAAGCTCGTAGTGGTTGAAGCGGTACTGGCTGACGAGTTTTGGATTCTCGGGGCTGCCGCCAGCCATGCCGTTGCCTACATCGAGAATGATCAATCCATCTCTCCAGTAGGCCAGATAGGCGAGGCCATCTTTCACCTGCAGGTCGTGCAGGTAACGGCCGCTGGTCACCGCTCCCATCTTGGTATTCATGGTGACGACGGTGGGGTTCTCGGTTTGCCAGCGCGCGACTTCCTTGGGATGCTTTGCATCCTGAAAATCAATGACGCGCAGAGAGCCCGTGGCATCGTCAGTGAGGTAAACGTAATGGCCGTCAACGTAAGCGCTGTGCACACCTCCGCTGACCGTCGCGGTGTATTCGGAAAGAACTTTCAGGTGTGACGCATCGGAAGTGTCCAGGAAAACGATTCCGTTTTTGCGATTGGAGGCGCCTTCGCGGGTGAAGACTCCGATGTGCTCGTCGGGCGTGGTGCTGATGTCGTTGATCAGCCGGGCATCAACTTTGAGAGTGTCGAGCAGCTTGGGGTTGGCGGGATCGGCGATGTCGTAGACGAAAAGCTTATCCGCGACGGTGGCAAGATAGGCGTGATGGCCGATAATCCACTCTTCCGACATCTGCAGGTCAGGCATGGGGACGTGAGCCACGACTTCGACCTCGCGCTCCACGTTGCGCGGGCGGACCACGACCGACGCGGCGGCGCTGTGCTGGCCGCTGCTGGCCGTGACCACGTAGGTGCCGGCTTTCTCCGCCACGAACGCGCCGTCGGAGTAAACTGCGGCGCCGCTGCCGCTGATGGACCATTGTACGAGCGGATCTTTCAAGTGGCCTCCGCCGCCATCGAGCGCGGTAGCGCTGAGGTGAACGACGTCGCCGGTGCGCGCCTCAGCGGTGGCGGGCTTGACCGTCAACTTGCGGACAGCGTCGCGCACCACTTGAAATGTAGCCGAGCCACTCGCGCCTTCTGCCGTGGCCTTGATTGTGACGCTCCCCGGCGCCAGGCCGGTCACTAATCCGGCCGAGTCCACGGTGGCAATCGCCGGTTTCTGCGATGCCCATTTGATGGCCACGTCCGTTCGGGGATCGCCGTTGGAAGAGCGGGCGATGGCCGTCAGCTTTTCGGCGCTCCCGGTAACGATCGGGTATGCTGGCGGCTCGATTTCCAGGCTTGCGATTTTCGAGTTCCCGACGTTGACTGTGGCATATCCGGCCTTCCCCGCGATTACGGCGCCTACCGTCACTACTCCGGGGGCATGGAAAGTCACTTCGCCGGACTCGTCCGCGCCCGCGAGGTCGAAGGGAGCGGCAAACCAGACCGAAGGGTTTTCGTCAATTGGATTTCCCGCGGCATCTTTGGCGGCAGCGCTGAATTTGACCTTCTCTCCGACGTGAGCGTCCAGGGTGCTGGGAGTGATCTCTACGCTCGCGGGAGCTACGGAGGTGGTGGGAGCTGCTTCCTGCGGTGGGGCAGCCGCGTTCTGCGACCACACGGTTGGCACTGAAAGAGCCATCACTGCGACTGCCACTACCAATGCGCTGCGCTTGAACATTCGCCCTCCGGCGTTGAAGCAACGTTTTATCTGCCGCTACGGCTTGCTGGGTTCCGTTTTCCAGAAATCAATGCCCGCCGCCTGGGCGCCGACATCCACCGTGGCGATGGTTTTCAAACTGCTCAGGTCAATCACTTCGACGGTGCCTGGCTCAGAGCCCACACCCTCGACCGAAATAAACGCGTAGCGGTCGTCCGGCGAAACCACTGCCCCGTGCACGATTTTCCGCTGCGTGGGAATTCGCGCCAGTTCTTTCCCGGTAACCGGGTCGAAGATGGACACCGATTGCCCACGCTTGTTGGTGGCAATCAGACGTCCGTCTTTGGTCATCGCCAGGTTGTAAACGCCGGTTCCGGCGGGAAACCGGCGCGCCATGGTCCAGGTGTCGGTGCGGACGGCAACGATGTCATTCGATTGATTACAGGCCACGTAGACGATTGATCCGTCATTCGAGGGCTGCGCCCAGGTGGGCGTGCATGATGGCTTGTGCTCGGACATTTTCTGGCCGGACATCATCTCGTTGGACATTTTCTCGCCAGACATGGCATGCGCGACAGGGGCGCCGGTGATTCCCATCTCTTTGCCCGGGGCCAGCATAAAGTAGCGGTCCACGGCAAACTTTCGGGTGTCAATCTCGACCAGCATGTCGTCCATCATGCAAGCTGAGTAGTGTTTTGTTCCGTCGTGGTTGAGGCGCGACCCGTGCGGCATGGTGCAGGTGGGAATGCGCTTCACTTCAATCATCTGGTCGGTGGCAACAACCGAGATGGACGAAGGAACCATGTCGCCATGGAAATTGGCGTTGGCGACGTAGATGAAGTTGCCGTCAGGAGTGATGTCCGTGGTGGCCGGGAACAGGCCAAGGCTAGTGTACTTGATCACCGTATCGGTGCCAGCCCGATACTTCCAGACCGAGCCCTCGGGTCGGCCGTGGCCTTCGGAAACGTAGAAATATTGTTTGTCGGGAGAGACAGCGATGCCGTGCGGCCCATTGATATCCATGGGCATGAGGCCGGTGCGGGTCTGGCTTTCAATGTGCGCGCCGCTTGGGCCAAAACGAATGAGCACAATCTTGTCGGCAGATTCGCAAACTACATAGACCAGGTAATCCTGCGTGGGACCCTGAGCGGGCGACGGGGAAGACGTTTGCGCGCTGCCGCTAAAGCCGGACGCAAGCACAACCAGCAAGCACCGCGCGAACCGGCTAAGAGATGACAGACGACCTCCGCGTTCCTTTTTTCGATCAAGGACAACAATCCCCGGCATCATTGGTCCTGGATTTCGTTTCCTCTTATACGCGGCGGCGAGCCTACGCAGCGGCCGGAGAAGTATATCCAAACAACGGAAGGCGTGCCAGTCGAGCCAGTGTCCATGTGATTCAGCAGCAACCCATCTTGACCTCGCCGCCCGCGGTGATCGGAGGGCCAAACGCCTCTTTTGGCGCGGGCGCGCCATTCAGCACCGCCAGCCAGCGGCGCACCGCATCGAACACGACCAGCACCACGCCCACAATGAAGATGGTCATCAGCGTCGAGTCCAAATAGCCGGTGAACACCTGGCCCGGTTTCGAAGTGAGCGGCCAGAAAATATTCTTGATCGAGAGTACCCCGGCAGTCACCGTTGTCACACCCACGAAGCACATGGGGACGAAAGTGATCCAGGCATAGCGGGCTTTGCCCATATTGATGAAGAAGGTGGTGCAGACCGACAGTGCTATCGTTGCCAACAATTGGTTGCCGGTCCCGAACAGCGGCCAAATGGTGGAAATGCTTCCGGTGTAAATCAAGTATCCCCAGCCCAGCACCACAAAAAAGCTGGTCAGTAGATTTCCCGGCAGCCAGGCGCTGTTGCCGAAGGGCCTGTGAATCTTGCCCATGAGTTCCTGCAGCACGTAGCGGGCAACGCGCGTCCCCGTATCCACCGTGGTCAGAATGAACAGCGCCTCGAACATGATGGCGTAGTGATACCAATAGCCCATCAGGCGGTCCATTCCGGGCAAGCCCTTGAAGATCTGCGCCATGCCTACGGCGAGCGAAACGGCGCCTCCCGTGCGTCCCGCCAGTTTCTCGCCCACCTCGCGAGAGAACATGTCGAGATTGACGGTGGACAGGCCCAGTTTGTGAAAAACCTCCGGCGTCGTGTTGATGGCGAAATAATCGCCCGGATGCAGCGAGCAGGCTGCGATCAGGGCAAGGATGCCTACCAGGGATTCAGCCAACATGGCGCCGTAGCCGATGAAGCGCGCGTCGGTTTCTTTATCCAGCATCTTCGGCGTGGTGCCCGACGAGACCAGCGAGTGAAAGCCCGAAATCGCGCCGCAGGCGATGGTCACAAACAAGAAAGGGAAGAGCGGGCCTTTGATGATGGGGCCGCCGCCGTGAACGAACTGCGTGAAGTTCGGAAACTGGATATTGGGATGAACCACAAAAACGCCAACGACGAGAACAAAAATCGTCCCCAGCTTCACGTAGGTTGAGAGATAGTCGCGCGGCTCCAGCACCAGCCAGACGGGAAGAACTGACGCGACCAAGCCGTAGATGGCCATCAGAATGGTGATCTGATGCGGGGTGAAGGTGAGCGCTCCCGCCGCTCCGGTCTGGGCTACCCAGCGTCCCGCTATTACGCTGCTGATCAACAACACCACACCGAGAATGCTGGGACCGGTGACCGTGATTTTTCCAGCATGGCTCTTGAACATCCACAATCCCATGATGACCGCGATCGGAATCGTCATGCCGATGGTGAAAACGCCCCAGGGGCTGTTGGAGAGCGCGTTGACCACGACAATACCCAGCCCGGCGAGCGTCACCAAAAGAATGAAGAGAACGGCAATCATCGCCACCAAGCCGGCAAAAGGACTGATCTCGGTGCGCGCGACGTCGGCCAGAGAGCGGCCCCGGTGACGCACGGAAGCCACCAGCACGGTGAAGTCCTGCACGCACCCCGCCAGGACAGCGCCGATCAAGAGCCAGAGAAAGCCGGGAGCAAATCCGAACTGCGCCGCCAGAGTAGGTCCGACCAGCGGGCCCGCTCCCGCGATGGCCGCGAAGTGATGCCCGAACAGCACCCATCGCGGCGAGGCAACATAATTGTGCCCATCGGCGAAGGTGTGGCCGGGAGTCGTGCGGCGATCGTCAAGCGCCAGGGCCTTCGCGGCAATGAACGCACTGTAGTAGCGATAGGCGAGGGCAAACACGCAAAGCGCAGCCAACAAAACCGGGAAGGTGTTCATGGCTCACTCCGGCGAATCAGGGCGGGTTCAGTAACACCCGTTCAACCCGACGATCCTACAACCATTCTGGAAATCCGCACAACGGACTGATTAAGGGCGCTAGCCATCCTTGCCTCTGACGTTCTATTCTGAATCCGCTGTCGCGAGGCTCGTATTACAAGTAGAAATATGCGTTTGACCGGCAAAGTTGCCCTCATCACCGGCGGGACCTCGGGCATCGGCGAGGCTACGGCGATCCTCTTTGCCAGGGAGGGTGCCTGCGTCGCCGTGACGGGCCGAAACGAACTGCGGGGGCAAGCGGTGCGGGACAGAATCCTGCAAGACGGCGGCAAAGCCATCTTCATCCGCACCGACGTTCGCCAGAGTGCCGATTGTTGCCGGTCCGTGGACGAAACCCTGCACGCTTTCGGCAAACTCGATATCCTCTTCAACAATGCGGGCGTCTTCTATCCGCATACGACGCTGGAGTGCAGCGAAGAAGAATGGGATCTGCAGATTGACGTCAACCTGAAAGGCACGTTTCTAATGTCGAAGGCCGCCCTTCCGCACATGATCGCGCAAGGCAGCGGCGTCATCATCAATAACAGTTCGGGATGGGGCATTGTGGGCGGTGATCAGGCCGTGGCTTACTGTGCTTCCAAGGGAGGAGTGGTCCTGCTGACCAAGGCTATGGCGATCGATCATGGCCATCAGGGAATTCGCGTGAACTGTATTTGCCCCGGCGATGTTGACACACCGATGCTGCCTGAGGATGCGCGCCTGCGCGGGATGGAATGGCAGGATTATCTGACGGGCTGCGGCAACCGGCCGCTGGGCCGCATCGGCACCCCGGACGAGATTGCCAAGGCCGTTTTGTTTCTCGCTTCCGACGATTCTTCCTTTATGACCGGAGCTGCACTGGTGGTAGACGGCGGCGGCACGGCGGACTGAACATGACCCAGCACACAACCCTCAGCCGGACTGCCTCGCGCCAGCTATTCGAGCGCGCGCAGAAGTCTCTTGTCGAAGGTGTGAACTCACCTTCCCGAGGCGCCGCCGTATACTCCGGAGGCCCAATCATGCTGGAGCGGGGCCGCGGTTCGCACGTGTGGGACGCGGACGGCAACGAGTACGTGGATTTCATGATGTCGTTCGGCGCTCTTATACAGGGGCATGCTCATCCCACGCTGGTTTCTGTTGTGAGCGAGGCGATGTCACAGGGTTCCCACTTCGCCGCCGCCACATCCGCCGAAGTTGAGGCCGCGGAGCGCTTCCGGCACATGGTGCTATCCGCGGAAGTGGTCCGCTTTGCCAACACCGGAAGTGAAGCCACGATGCTGGCGCTGCGGTTGGCACGCGCCCACACCGGCCGCACCAAGTTTCTGAAGTTCGAAGGCCACTACCACGGCTGGTACGATCCGTATCTTCTGAATGCTCACGGCCACGCTCCTGAGGCATTAGGCACACCCGACAATCCGGCTCGAATTCCGGACTCGGAAGGCATCCCGCTCACGACCTTTGATGACGTGGTACTGGCCCCCTGGAATGATGTTGCGGCGATGGAGCGCATCATGCACCGGCACGGGTATGAACTCGCTGCGGTGATTACTGAGCCGCTCATGGCCAACATGGGGTGCATCCCGCCGCGGGACGGCTACCTGCAGCGCCTGCGCGAACTGACCCGCGAATCGGGCGCCCTGCTAATTCTCGATGAAGTGGTCACTGGCTTCCGCTACGCGCCGGGTGGGTGCCAGGAATACTACGGAATCCGGCCCGACATCAGCACCTTCGGCAAGGCGCTGGGGGCCGGTTTCCCGGTGGGCGCAGTTGCGGGCCCGCGTGCGATTCTCGATCGGATGCGCTGGAGCGACAAGATGGTGTTGCACTACGGAACGTTCAACGGACATCGCCTGACCATGAAAGTGGTGGCGGCGAATCTGGATTTGTTATCTGCGCCAGGCACGTATCGCGAGCTTCATGCGATGGGAGACGCCGCCATCGCCGGCCTGCGCGACGTGTTCCGCCGCCATAAGGTGAAGGCTATCGTGCAGGGATTCGGTCCGATGTTCCAGATTTATTTCACCGATCGCGACGCCATTCACGATTACCGCGACTACTGCGCTTGCGTAGACACGAACCGTTATTCGCGGTTTGTGCACTCTTTGCTTGAGCACGGCATCTACATGACGCCGTCCAACGGGTTGCACTGGATCATCTCCACGGCGCATGCGGAAGCCGACATCGAGAAACTGATCCGGGCGGCCGATCGCGCCTGCGCGGGGCTGGCATGATGGGGCTGGAATGATGGCCACCGTCTTTGTCGGAGCCGGCCGCATCACCAGCGCGCTGCTAGCCGGATTACAGCTGGCGAAATATGATCGCCCGATTCTCGTGCACGACCACCATCCTGAGAAGCTTCGCCGTCTGAAAAAGACCTATGGCGTCGCCACGGAGCCCGATCTTCGGCGCGCGGTACAGCAGGCAAAGGTGCTGATCATTGCAGTTCGTCCCGCTTCCGTGGCTGAACTGTTACGAGAAATCGCCGAGGGGAGTCGGCCGTTCAAGCGCCTGGTCATCGCCGTCAGCCTTGCGGCTGGAATTCCACTTTCCAGTTTGCGGGCGGGGTTGGGATCTCCCGTCCGCTGGGCCCGCGCCATGCCCAGTCCGGTGTGTCGCAGCGGGCGCGGCTTGACGGCCGTGACCTTCGACCGCGGCTTTCCTCCGGCGGCAAAACGCGAAGTCAGGAATCTGTTTGCGAACGTCGGGGCGAATCTCGAAATTCCAGAAAGCAAGTTCGACGCTTTTACCGCAACGTATTCGTGCAGCCACGGCTATCATGCGCTGGCAGCTTTGGCGGATGCAGCGCGGAAATTGGGATTGGACCGGAAAACCGCACTGGCCGCGGCCGCTCACGCGCTTGGGGACGCAGTGACCGCCTGGCGCCAAGGCAACATCTCGCTGGATGCCCTACTCCACGAAGCTGCCACGCCAGGTGGCATTGCCGCGACCGTCATGGAGTGCATGGACAAGGCTGGCTACAGGAAAATCGTTCGGAGAGGACTCGCCGCAGGTCTCGCTCGGGCCAGGAAGAACTCAAAACTAGCTTTGCCTCAAACCTCCAATAGCCCCTGGTAGATCGCCATCCCCACGACCGCATCCACGCCCATGGCGTCGAGTTCGGCGACCTCTTCTTTGCCGCGGATGCCTCCGGCTGCGATGATCTGACGCGACGTGGCGTTGCGCAGCTCACGGACAACCTCGAGCGGGATTCCCTGCAGCAGACCCTCGGTTTCAATGTGAGTGTATAAAAATGCGCTGCAGAAGGGCTCAAGGACACGAATCATCTCAACGGTGGAGATGCTCGTCGTCTCGCGCCAGCCTTTGATGGCAACTCGCCCGCCCCGGGAGTCCACCGCGAACACGAGTTTCTCGGGACCAACCTTCGCGGCAGCAGCCTGAGCGAACGCGATGTTGATCGCACCCTGCGAGACGAGAGACGATCCCAGAATTACGCGCCGCGCTCCCGTTTCCAAAGTCGCCACGATCGATTCCAGCGAGCGGATTCCGCCTCCGACCTGGCAGGGAAGCCGGCCTGCAAAATCCCGCACCAGATCGCCGTTGTGGCCCTGGCCCAAGGCGGCGTCGAGATCAATGACTTGCACCACGGGATACTTCGAGAAACGGGCGCTCCACTCCTGGAAATTGTCGAACTCGAGAGCTTTTTGCTTGCCCTGAATGAGCTGCACGATTTTGCCGCCCATCAAGTCAATGGATGGAATCAGCATGGCAACCTCATGGGGATTCCCTGAAGGCTGAGTTGATGTTTGAGGTCAGCGAAGCGGTGGATGCCGTAATGAAAAATCGAGGCTGCCAGCGCGGCATCGGCGTGCCCTTCGCGGAAAACCTCGGCAAAATGCCGCGCATCCCCTGCGCCGCCGGACGCAATCACTGGAATTCGGACCGAGTCGGCCACAGCTCGCGTCAGATCGCAGTCGAAGCCGGAGGCGGTGCCGTCGCGATCCATCGAAGTCAGCAGGATTTCGCCGGCTCCGCGGGACTCCGCTTCGCGGGCCCATTCGACGGCATCGCGGCCGCTGGCCGTGCGTCCACCGTGCGTGAACGCTTCCCATGCTGCCGCGTTCGCACGGCGCTTGGCATCAATGGCCACGACGACCGCCTGCGAACCGAAGCGCTCCGCGATCTGCGTGATCAAATTTGGGTTGCTGAGAGCGGCGGAATTAATGCTGATTTTGTCGGCCCCGGTCGAAAACACGGCCGCGGCGTCTTCCAAACTCCGGATGCCGCCGCCCACCGTAAGCGGAATGAATAACTGCCTCGCGGCGCGGCGTACAGTTTCGAGCAGAGTGGCGCGCTGCTGGTGGGCTGCCGAAATATCGAGCAGGACAACTTCATCCGCTCCAGACTCGCTGTGCGCCTTCGCCAGGTCGGCTGGATCGCCAGCATCGCGCAGATCTTCAAACTGCACGCCCTTGACCACACGGCCGCCGTCCACGTCGAGGCAAGCGATAATGCGTTTGGTCAGCATGTTTAGAGTGCGCAAAAATTGCTCAGCAACTGCAAACCCACGTCTGCCGATTTTTCCGGGTGAAACTGCACTCCGAACAGATGGTCCCGTTCGAGTGCCGCAGAGAATCGCCCGCCGTAGTCGCAACATGCGGCTGTGGCTTCGCTCACCGGAATGCGATAAGAGTGCGTGAAATAGACAAAGGGCAACGCCGGTATTCCGCGAAACAACCGGGAGGACGGGTTCAACTCGAGTTGGTTCCAGCCTACGTGCGGCGACTTCACGCTTGGTGGAAAACGTTCGCACTCCCCGGGAAACAGTCCCAGTCCTGGTGTCTCCGGCGACTCCTGGCTGTGCTCGAGCATCCACTGCATACCCACGCAGATGCCGAGGAAAGGGACACCTCGCCCGATGGCATCGCGAATCGCAGCCTGCAGTCCCGACCGCGCGAGCGCGGCGGTCGAAGCAAAGTGACCTACGCCAGGCAGAACGATTTTCGAAGATTTCGCCACCTGCTCAGGTTGGGAAGAAATAGCGCACTCCTGCCCCAGCCAGTCCAGCGCCTTCTTCACCGAAACTAAATTGCCAGCGCCGTAGTCCACGATGGCAATCATCACAGCACTCCTTTCGTGCTGGGCAGGAGGCGAACCATGCGGCGATCGCGCCAGCAAGCCGCGCGCAGGGCGCGGGCAAAGGCCTTGAAGAGGGACTCAATCTTGTGATGACTGGAGCGGCCGTAGAGCACGCGGGCATGCACGTTGGCTCGCGCACCCCGGGCAAAGCCTTCAAAGAAGTCGTAGACCAGTTCCGCTTGCAAGTCGCCGACCAGGCGTGTGCGCACTTTGGTGTCCACGACCGCGGCGGTGCGACCGCAGAAATCTACGGCGGCCATGCCCATGGTTTCGTCCATGGGCATCAGAAAATAGCCGGCTCGCAGGATGCCGCGCTTGCTGCCCAGCGCCTTGTCGAACGCCTGCCCGAGTACGATTCCCACATCTTCCACCGTGTGATGCTGGTCAACGTCGAGATCGCCGGTGGCCTTCAGTTTCAGGTCGAAGCCGCCGTGATGGGCGAAGAGTTCGAGCATGTGGTCGAAGAAGCGGATGCCGGTGGAGACCTGATAACGCCCACGGCCCTCGATCGTGAGGGAGACTTGAATGCGCGTCTCCTTACTGAAGCGCTGGATGCTGCTTTTTCTCATGGTCGGGGCGCTCCTTGAGCGGTTCCAAGCTCATTGAACGTTTCCTGGAGCGCGGCCAGCAGGCGATCAGTGTGTTCGCGCGGGCCGAGGGTGAGGCGCACGCAGCCTTGGCAGCCGTGGTCGCTCGATCGGTCGCGAACCAGAATGCCGCGCCGCCGCAGGTTTGCAACGAACGCGGCGGTCGGACCGACGCGAGCGAGCACGAAGTTCGCCTGGCTGGGCCAGAACTGAATTCCTGCGGCCGCAAGGGCGCACTCCAGACGCGATCGCCCTTCGCGCACTTCAGCCACATATTGCCGAATGTAATCTTGATCAGCGAGCGCATCGGGAAGGCACGCGAGCGCCACGGCATTCACGTTGTACGGCGAACTGACACGTCGCAGCGCGCGCATCTGCTCCAGATCGCCCACCAGCACGCCGATGCGAAGACCCGCCAATCCGTAGGCTTTCGAAAAAGTACGGGCCACGAACAGATTGGGGCATTCCCGCAACCTCGGCAGCACGGTCTGGCCATAGAACTCGAAGTAGGCCTCGTCCACCAGTACAGCGGCGTCCCCAGCGGTGCGGGCGATGCGGAGCAGGTCTTCCGACGATGCAACCGTGCCCGTGGGATTGTTGGGATTGGCGATGGCGATCAAGCGCGTCCGCGACGTGATCTGGTTCAGCAATTCTGCGGTGGGAAACTGCAAGTTTTTGGCGGCGGCAATGCTGATCACCTCTGCGCCGGCCGCCATCATGTAAATCCGATACATGGAATAGGTCGGCACCACGATCAGCGCCTGGTCGCCAGGTTCAAGATAGGTTTCGCACATCAAGTGAATTGCTTCGTCCACGCCGTTGGTTAACAGCAGATCCGCGGCCGTAACTCCAAGAAAGTCGGCAACGGTCGATTCCACTGGGGCGCGCTCGGGATATCGCGCCAGTTGTTCCGGACCCAACTGCCGCAAGCGTTCGAGCACGCGCGGCGAACACCCGGCCGTGTTTTCGTTGAAATCGAGACGCAGTCCCTCGCGTCCCGCCAGCGGAGGATGGTACGAAGGAAGAGTCCGAATGGCCGCGCGCGGGTTAAGCATGGTTACACCTCACGCGAACCGATTGAGCATGCGCCTGCAAGCCTTCGGTCTCGGCAAGAAGCTCGACCGTTTTCGCAATTCGTCGTAACCCCTCGCGCGAAAGCTCTTGAACAGTAATGAGCTTCACAAAATCCAGTACGCTCAGACCGCCCCGAAAACGAGCCTGTCCTGAGGTCGGCAAAACGTGGTTGGGGCCAGAAGCGTAATCGCCGGCAGCTTGAGGCGAGTAATCGCCCACGAAGGCTGAGCCCGCACTATGGATGAACGGCAGATCGTCAGGAGCGACAGTGATGTGTTCGGGCGCGAGCAGGTTGGCCCACTCCCGCGCTTGTTCACGTGAGGCCGCCACAAAGATTGCGCCACGCTGGTGGAGCGACTGCTGAGCGATGGGATTATCTTTCACCATGTGTATCAGGTTCAGCGCGACCGACCGCGCCAACCTGCGAGACGTAGTGATGAACACGGCCAGAGCGTCCGGATCATGCTCGGCCTGCGCCACCAGATCGGCCGCAATGAATTGTGGAACCCCCGAATCACTGAGGATGACGGCCTCTGTGGGTCCAGCCAGAAAATCAATCGCGCAATCGAAGGAGACCAGTTTCTTGGCCGCCGTCACGTAGGCGTTCCCCGGCCCGACAATCTTGTCCACGCGCGGAATCGTTGTGGTGCCGTAGGCCAGCGCGGCAATCGCCTGTGCGCCGCCGACACGGTAAAACTCGTGCACGCCAAGCATCGTGGCTGCGGCCAGCACTCCAGGCGAAGGCTTGGGCGAAACGACGCGAATGTTTTTCACGCCAGCCACCTGCGCCGGAATCACGGTCATCAGCAGAGTCGAAACCAGCGGATAACGTCCGCCGGGAACGTAGCAGCCAACAGATTCCAGCGGGCGCACGAGTTGTCCGAGCGAAAGTCCTCCGTGCGTCCGCTTCCAGGCGGAGGGCTTCTGCCACTCGCAGAACTGGCGGATGTTCCCCGCAGCCTGCCGAAGCGCCTTTTGCAACTGGGGACCAAGAGCCAGCCGGGCTTTCTCGATTTCGGCAGCCGACACTCGCATAGATTGATTCCGCCCCAACCCATCCCATCGCTCTGCATATTGGCGAAGCGCGCGCTCCCCCCGGTGGCGAACATCGCTCACGATGCGCCGCACGGCAGGCTCCAACCGGGCAGACGCCGCACCACGCGCCGCGAGACGTTGCACTGACGCAACTGCAGCACGGCCAGAGAGAAGCCGCATCACAGCACCACCTTATTCAGTGGATATTCCACGATGCCCTCAGCCTGCGCTTCCTTCAGCCGCGGAATAATTTCCCAGGCCGCGGACTCGTCAATCACAGTATTGACGGCGAGCCAATCTTCGTCACTCAGGTGGGAAATGGTCGGCTTCTGCAGCGCGGGCAGCACAGCCAGTACAGGCGCAAGATGTTCCTTGCGCACGTTCAGCATCAGCCCGACCCGGCCCTGGGCTTCTATGGCCCCTCGCAGCATGAGGGCAAGGTTGTCTATCTTGCGGCGCTTCTCACTGTTGGCGTAGGAACTCTTGTTGGCGATCAGTTGCGTGTTCGACTCCAGCACGGTCTCCAGAATGCGCAGGCGGTTGGCCCTCAGCGAACTGCCCGTTTCGGTCACTTCGACGATGGCGTCGGCCAGCATGGGCGGCTTCACTTCAGTCGCGCCCCAGGAGAACTCCACCTTTACTTCAATGCCTTTGCTGCGGAAGTACTGGCGCGTAACATTCACCAGTTCTGTGGCAACGATGCGTTGCGAAAGATCTTCCGCCGCTTGAAACGACGAGTCCTCCGGTACCGCCAGCACCCATCGCACTTTGCCGCGGCTGCGCTTGGCATAGACCAGATCACTGATCGTGGCGACTTCCAGACCGCTCTCGATCACCCAGTCAAGACCGGTCAAGCCGGCATCCAGGGCTCCGTGCTCCACGTAACGGGCCATCTCCTGAGCCCGAATCAGCATGCAATCGATCTCTGGATCGGGAGTGCTGCCAAAGTAGGAGCGACCGTTGGTATATATGGGAAGGCCGGCGCTCGCGAACAGCTGCAAGGTGGCCTCCTGCAGGCTTCCTTTGGGAATTCCGATACGCAGCTTCATCGGATTTTCTCCGTCGTCGGGAAAGCCGCTGTCGTTGTCGTCGCTGGCTGAAGAAAAGGTTCGGTGAAGCAGGAACGGGTGCCACGGTGACAGACCAGTCCGGCTCCCTCGACCTCCACTCGCAGCAGTAAAGTGTCGCGGTCGCAATCCGTGTGTGCCGAGACCACCCGCAGCCGGTTGCCCGAGCTCTCGCCTTTGGTCCAGAGCTGGTTGCGGGTCCGGCTGAAGAAGGTCACGTACCCTTCCTGCAAAGTGCGCTCGACCGCCACGGGATTCATAAATCCCACCATCAGGACTTCGCGGTCGGCGGAGTCCTGCACCACGGCGGGAACCAGTCCGCCCATCTTGTCGAAATCAAGATTTGGATTCATTCCTCTACTTCCTTTCTCAGAGAAACAAAAAGCCCGCTGAGCGTGATCGCGTCAGCGGGCCGGAACTTCTTAGAGTGCTGGCTATCTCAGGTATGCACCCCCGCCGCCGCGCGATGCGCGTGATGGTGATGGCGGTGATGGAAATGAGACAACATGACTGATCAGGCTACGACGGGCAATCCGTCAGGTCAATAAGTTTATGGGGTTGTCCGCAATCATTTTTTCGATGCGGTCCATCGAGATTCCCGCACGGGAAGAAACACAAAAAATCGGGAGTTGGACATCTGGCGAAGCGCTGCGGACGTTCGTAGAGTGGTGTAACAGCCCTAGATTCTAAAGAACTTCGGAGCAACCCGTTCGAGAACGCCCGTGACCGCCATCACCCCGCGCCGTGACGCCTTTCACTGCCTGTTTGGACCTGAAAAAGAGATGATAGCAAAAGGGGTGTTGCCGTGTTCCCAATGAGCTACGGCGAGCGGCAGCAACACCAGCGGGCCATCCCTGAAGTTCTACACTGGCCGTTCCTCTTCGTTCCCGACCATCCTCGGCAAGATCCGCCTAACCCTCGCGCTACCCACACCTTAGCGGAGGGCGAACCACCCCAGCGCCGGAATCCCGCCGAGTTCCAGACCGGGCACAGCGTAACACCTGCCCGGAGAAGTGAGGCACTCCATGGGTCGCCATAATTTTCTTTCCATCAAGGATTTTTCACCCGAAGGAATCCGCTACTTGCTCGATCTTGCCCGCGAAATCAAAGCCCATCCTTCGGCTCACACGGCGGTGCTGAAGGGAAAGACGCTGGCCATGATCTTCGAAAAGCCGTCGCTGCGCACCCGCGTCTCGTTTGACGTGGGAATCCAGCAACTGGGCGGCTTCTCCCTCTATCTCTCGAATGCCGAAATCAACCTGGGCAAGCGCGAGTCCGTCTACGACATTGCCAAGAACCTGGAACGCATGGTGCAGGCCATCATGATCCGCACTTACGCCCACGACATTGTTGAGCGCATGGCAGAGTATGCCAGCATCCCCATCATCAATGGCCTGACCGACTACAGCCATCCCTGCCAGGCGATGGCTGACTATTTCACGATCCAGGAGCTCAAGGGAGAGGTGGCAGGCCTGAAAGTGGCTTTCATCGGCGATGGCAATAACGTTTGCCATTCGCTGATGTTCGCCGGGGCGCAGCTCGGAGCGCACGTGTACGTGGCTACTCCCCCGCGATATGAGCCGAAGACCGAAGCGGTTGACTGGGCTTCACGCCGTGGCGCACGGACTGGCGGCACATGCACGCTCACGCATGATCCGGTCGAAGCCGCGACCGACGCGGACGTCATCTACACCGACGTGTGGGCAAGCATGGGTCAGGAGGCGGAGGCCGCAGAGCGGCGCCGGGTGTTTGTTCCCTATCAGGTGAATTCCCGCCTGTTCCGCCACGCAAAATTTGATGCCGTGTTCATGCACTGTCTTCCCGCCCATCGCGGCGATGAAGTCACCGATGAGGTGATCGATTCCCCGCACTCCGTGGTCTACCAGCAGGCGGAGAACCGTTTGCATACGCAGAAAGCGATTCTGCTGGAGCTCATGCAGTACCGCGAGGTGCCGGAACTGGAAGAAGTACCGGCTCACGAGCTGTCACATGCCTGAGAAACGAGGTCGAGAGCCTAACTTGAAGACTATGCTGATCGCCGTCGGCGGCAACTCCCTCATCCGAGCCGGAGAGAAGGGGACCATTGTCGAGCAAATGGCCAACGCACGGCGCACAGCAGCGGCGATCATCGGGCTCATTCGCGACCGGTATCACCTGGTTGTGACCCACGGGAACGGCCCGCAGGTGGGAGCGCAGTTGCTCCGGTCCGAACGGGCCGCTGATCAGGTGCCGGGCCAGACTCTCGATGTATGCGGCGCCGCCAGCCAGGGTGAAATTGGCTACATGCTTTCGCAGGCGCTGCATGATGAACTGGCCGCCGCCGGCCTCCACGTTCCCGTGGTTAGCCTGGTGACGCAGAGCATCGTTTCGGCTAGCGACGCCGCCATGAAGCATCCCACCAAACCGATTGGCCCCTTCTATTCGCGTGCCCAGGCGGAAGAGCGCCAGCGGCAGTTGGGCTGGCAGATCGTAGAGGATGCCGCCCGTGGCTATCGTCGCGTTGTTCCATCGCCCGAGCCGGTCGAGATCGTCGAGATAGACGTGATTCGTTTGCTGATGAGCGAGGGAGTGTTGGTGGTGGCGTGCGGCGGGGGTGGAATCCCGGTGGTGCGGGAAAACGGCAATCTTCGTGGAGTGGAGGCCGTCATTGACAAAGACCGGGCCTCGGCCTTGCTGGCTTCGCAACTCGGCGTGGACATATTCGCCATCTCCACCGACACCGACTTCGTGTATCTCGACTACAAGAAGCCGACCCAGCGGCCCCTAATCCACGTGACTGCCTCCGAACTCGAAAGGTACCTCGACGAGGGCCACTTCCCACCTGGAAATATGGGCCCGAAGGTGGAGTCAGCTCTGCATTTCCTGAGAGCAGGCGGCAGCGAAGTTGTGATTACTTCCTATGGCCATTTGTGCGAAGCCATTGCCGGCCGGGCAGGTACGCATGTTGTTCCTGACGCTGACGTCGTCTCCAGAGAGCTGCAGATCCACTTCGAACTGCCGGTGGGAGGACGCTGACGATGTCTAACACAACGCTCGAACGCGCAAGACTTGGCACCCCGCACTTTCGCGAACCGGAATCGGAGCGTGACGCGATGAAACTAAGGCACCTGGTCGAGTCCCAGCAGTTCACTGTGCCATTGCTCATGGAGTTGTTCCAGCGCTCCCGTGGAATGGAGCGCGTGGTCGCCCGCGGGGGCACGCTCGACTACCAGAGCAAAATCCTCGCTGCGCTGTTCTACCGCCCCTCCACCCGCACCCGCTTCTGTTTCGAGGCGGCCATGCAGAGGCTGGGCGGAAGAGTTCTCTCCACAGAACACGCGGGAGCGTTTTCGTCAGAGGTGGAAGCGGAGCAAGTAGAGGACTCGATTCGCATCATCGGCAGCTATGCCGACATCATCGTTGTCCGGCATCCCGAAGCTGGAGGCGCCAGGCGCGCAGCCCAGGTTTCGCCCGTCCCCATCATTAACGCGGGCGACGGCGAAGGCGGTCAGCATCCCACGCAAGCACTGCTGGATTTGTACACCATTTATCGCGAACGTCCGCTCGTCGGCCTGAGCGTGGCTATCATCGGCGAGCTCGACAAGGGGCGTACTGCGCGTTCCCTAGCCTATCTGCTGGCGAAGTTCGAACGCGTGAAGATTTTCTTTGTCAGTCCGCCAGAACTCCGGATGAAACCCGACATTCTCGACTACCTCAACGAACACGGCGTTCGCTACGAGGTCGAGTCGGACATTGACCGCGTGATCGGGGAGGTGGACGTCGTCTACCAGACGCGTATCCGTCCGGAACGAGTGCGCGATGGGCGCGAATTACAGCGTTACGCCATCAATTCCACCGTCCTGGGAAAGATGAAGCCAGACGCACTGATTCTTCACCCGCTTCCCCGGACCGTGGAACTGGACAAGACCGTGGATAACGATCCCCGGGCGCTTTATTTCAAGCAGGCGGCCAACGGCCTGTTCGTGCGCATGGCGCTGCTGACCATGCTGTTGGAAACGGATCAGAGATAACCCTGGACTGAGGAGATACCAATGCCGCTGATGGAAACCACCCGCTCGCAGCAACTCATTGCGCTCGAAGAAAAGTTTGGCGCCCACAACTACCACCCGCTCGACGTCGTCATCGAGCGCGCAGAAGGCGTCTGGGTGTACGACGTTGACGGCAAACGCTACCTCGATTGCCTCGCGGCGTACTCGGCGGTCAATCAGGGCCACTGCCATCCCCGGATTCTGCATGAACTGATCCAGCAGGCGTTCCGGGTCACGCTCACTTCCCGCGCTTTTCGCAACGACCAGTTGCCGCTGCTCTGCGAGGAGCTGCACAAACTCACGGGTTTCGATATGGCGCTGCCGATGAACTCCGGTGCGGAGGCGGTTGAGACCGCGGTAAAGGCAGCACGCAAGTGGGGATACAAGGTCAAGGGCATTCCCGACGGCAAAGCCGAAATCATTGTCTGCGCCAACAACTTCCATGGGCGCACGGTCACCATCGTCAGTTTCTCCACCGACGAGCAGTATCGCGATGGCTTCGGCCCGTTCACTCCTGGATTCAAGGTGATCCCCTATGGCGACATCGCGGCTCTGCGCGATGCCATCACGCCCAATACCTGTGCCTTTCTTGTCGAGCCGATCCAGGGCGAAGCGGGCATCATCATTCCGCCGCAGGGATTTCTGAAAGAGGCCGCCGCGATCTGCCGCCGGCGCCAGGTGTTGCTGATGTGCGACGAGATTCAATCCGGCCTGGGTAGAACCGGCAAGCTGTTCGCCTATATGCACGAGGACATCAAGCCCGACGTGTTAATCGTCGGCAAGGCGCTCTCGGGAGGATTCTATCCGGTGTCAGCCGTGCTGGCCTCGAAGGAAGTTCTGGGCGTTTTCAACCCCGGCGACCATGGCAGCACGTTCGGCGGCAATCCCTTGGCCTGCGCCGTCGCGCGAACCGCCCTGCGTGTGCTGGTGGAGGAAGGCCTGGTTGAGCGTTCCGCGGAATTGGGGACGTACTTCCTGAACCTCCTGCAAACCTTGAGCAGCCCGGATCTGAAAGAAGTCCGGGGCAAAGGACTCTGGATCGGCATCGAACTGCGAAGCCCAGCGCGTCCCTACTGCGAAGAACTCAAAGAGGAAAGCATCCTGTGCAAGGAAACGCACGACAAGGTGCTGCGCATCGCCCCGCCGCTCACTATCACGCGGGAGGAGATTGACTGGGCCTTCGACCGCATCCGCAAAGTGATCGAAAGGCGCTGTTGAGCAGGGACAGGCGTCCTGCCGTCACGCCACGATACGAGCTTCTGCTTTCGCTTCGGCGTAAAGGTCTTCTATTTGCTGGCGATATCGTTCCTCAATGGCTTTCCGCCGGAGTTTCAACGTCGGGGTGAGGATGCCATTCGCTTCGGTGAATTCGTCCGGCACCACTAGGACCTTCTTCAACGTTTCAAAGCGAGCCAGATTCCGGTTCACCTCGCCAACGATGCCGTCGTAGAGCAGCTTGACTTTCGGATGGGCCACCAGTTCTTTCCGGCAGGAAAAGACGATGTGATTGGCTCGCGCCCACTCCTCCAGAAGAGGAAACAACGGCGAAATAATCACCGAAGCGAATTTTCTTCGGTCTCCCAGCACCACCGCCATTCCTACGAAAGCGTTCAGCTTCAGGGAGTTTTCGACCGGCTGCGGCGCGATGAACTTCCCGCCTGACGTCTTCAGTAAGTCCTTCTTCCGATCGGTCACCGAGAGGAATCCCTCTTCATCCAGTTCGCCGATATCTCCCGTCTTGAACCAGCCGTCCACAAACGCGTTCTGGCTCTCTTCAGGCCGGTTCCAGTAGGAGCGGAACACCGAAGGGCCACGCACCAGAATCTCCCGGTCGTGCGCAATTTGCACTTCGACGTTGGATAAGGGACGCCCCACCGTGCCGATCTTGTGGGCGCGCTGGTTGTTCAGGGCAATCACCGGCGAGGTTTCGGTCAGGCCATATCCTTCGTGGATGCGAATCCCCATGTCCGCATACCACTCGGCCAGCTCCTTTCCGAGAGGCGCTCCGCCGGAGACAAAGATTTCCACGTTGCCGCCCATTCGCGCCCGCACTTGCGAATACACCAGCCGGTTGGCCAGCTTCCAACGGAGCGAGGTGGGCGTGTTGCCAGCCAAAATCTGGGGCCGGTGAGCGCGACCTACCGATAGCGCCCAACAATAGGCCGCCTTCTTCACAAACCCGCTGGCTTTCTGTTCTGCCTGACTGTAGATCTTTTCGTACACCCGCGGCACCGCGACAAAGATGGTGGGCATCACCTCCATCAGGGCCTGAGGCACCTGCTCAATAAACGGGCAATACGCCAGCGTTACTCCGCGGTAGAGCAAGGCGAAATCCACATGACGCGCCGTCACGTGCGACAGCGGCAGAAACGACATGCTGATATGCCCCGGGCGGACTTCAAAACCCTCCAGCGAGGTCACTACGTTCGAGGTCAAATTACCGTGGGTCAACTGCACACCCTTGGAGGTGCCCGTGGTTCCGGAGGTGTAGATGATGGATGCCAGATCGTCGGGAGTGATTGAGCGTGCGCGGGCCTCCAGATCCGGATCTGCTCCGTTGTCGCGCATCAGTTCCCGCATGCGCGTCACGTGGGCAGCGTCTACCTCATCCATCACCAGCACGTGTTCCACGGCAGTTTGCGCCTTAATGGAAAGGACCTTCTGCAATTGCTGTTGCGTGGAGACGACGACAACTCGTGCCCCGGAATCGCACAGAATGTAGGCCGTCTGCTGGGCAGTGAGCGTGGCATAAATTGGTACCACCGCAACCCCCAACAGCAGAGATGCGAAGTCCGCGACCGCCCATTCCAGCCGGTTTTCGCTCAGGATGGCCAGGCGATCTCCCTTTTTCAGGCCCCAATGCCGGAGCGCCCGCGCTACTCCGGCCACATTTCTGTAAAACTCCTGCGAACTGACGGGAGCCCAATGGGTCGGCTCGCGAACCAGCATTAGCCGCTCGTGCCCGCGTTCCACGACCGCAAAGAAAATGTCGTTAAGGGTCTGAGGATTCATGTCTCTACTTCACTTCAAGTGCCCCCAGCGGAACGTTGGGCCAATGGAGAAACGGACATAGTTTTGCCGGGGTACCAGCAAGTTGGAAAACAAGTGCGTGTTCACCCAGTCCGTCGCGAACCGTACGCCCAGCTTGCGAGTCACGTTGACGTCGAACCCGCCGCCCAGGCCAAAGAAGAACTCTGTATCGGTCTGGTGAGCACTGGGGAGCGGGACTCCCAACCCCGTAAACAGGCCTACCAATGGCAGGGGGAAGGTGATATCGGCATGCTCGTGGATTCCTCCGAGGCCGGGACGGAGAAGAAACGTCACTTTCTCCCACTTGCGAATGTAAATCTGCGGTCCCGCGGCAAAGGTGTACGTGGTTGACTTGAAGGCGACGCTGATCCCGCTTGGGTCAATGGGACCCAAAGGGGGCTTGAGGCTCAGCAGCAAGGGCGCGTAGATCGTTTCGCTCCCGTTGATGGTTCCGGCGCCGCTGACCAACGCGCCAAAATCTCCGCCCAAACCCAGCCAGGGTTTCGCAGTAACGCCGAAGTCGGTTTCGAATCCGCGCTCCGTGAGGTTTCGGGCCGGACTGATCATGTAATCGAAACCGGTGAACAAGGTGTAACGGTTAATATCAGTCTGCTGCGCCAATGCCGGCAGACACAGGAAAATCGCAAGACTGCAAAATAGCAAACGTCTCATCAATGCCATATTCCACCTCGTGGGATTTAGTTAAAGCACTGAGAAAAAAATGAAGACCGCGTTCAACGCGAACGCGCGGGGCCTGAAGCTTTTCGGCTATGCAGGGAAAACATGCGGCCCCGGGAGCATGAATGTTTGGGATTGGGTTGCAGTTGTGGACTAACGAATCTGCAATCCGCGAGGGTAAATGGATGCCTACCACGGTTTACACCCAACTACTTTGCAGTACTTACGCCACGATGAACTGTTTCAGGGCATTCTCCTGTTCAGGGGTTGGCGCAGGGACCGGTATTCGCTTCGATTCCGAAGGCGAAAAGCTTGCCGTACTTAGAACTGGTGCTGGCGCAGTCCTTGCCGCGGCGGTCTTCGCAGGCACGGTCTTTGCCGGCACGGCAGCGGCCGGCACCCGCCGTTTCCGCAACGCTCGCTTCTTTTGCGGCGGCCTGATTCCAACCGCCTCTCGCAGCTCCGTGAAACTCGTTTGCAGCAATTTCTCCAGCTGTTTCAGATCGGGCGCTGCCTGCACGTCCCCGCTGAACCCGAAGTACACCGTCCCGTTGTAGCTCAGGATGGCGCAGTTCACCGCCATCTCGCCTCCGACCGGAACGTATGGATACCAACCCAGCATCTTGTGGCCCAGCAGGTAGAGCGGGAATTGTGGCCCGGGCACGTTCGTGCAGACCAGGTTGAACGGCGTGATCGGCAACTGGCTCGCCAGCGGTCCGGCCAAGCCCTGCAGCGAAGTCGGAAACATTCCAATCAATCCCCCGGCGAGACTTACCAGTTCAGCCGCGTGCATGCGCTTGAGAAATTCCGTCCGCTGATGAGCGGCCAGAAGAAGTTTTCGTGGCTGCCGGATATCCAGTGGAATGGTCACTGGAACCAGGGAAATGCGATTGCCCAGTTCCGCAGCGCTGCCATTGCCGCGCAGATTCACCGGCACCATGATGCGCAGCAGCTTTCCCTTCACCCGGTCGCCATGCAGTTCGCAGTAGCGCCGGATGGTTGCGGTCACCAGAGACAGAATCACGTCATTGACGCTGGTACCGCATTTCTGCCGGATGGCTTTGACATCCGCCAGCGGAATCTCAGTGCAGGCAAACTTTTGTGGTCCGCGGTACAGCTTGTTGAAGCGGAGCCGCTCGGTAAACGCACTAATTTCCGGGAACAGGCGGGCGAACTCATCGGTCGCTAGGCTCCTGCCATTCGCCGCAACCCGCTCCGCCATGCTGAGCAGATCGGCAAGCGCGGAGAGAATCCGCTTGACGAAATCGGAATACGAATCCACGACTCCGGCGGTAAGCGAAGTCAACGGGTCGGGTGGCGGTGGGACTCGGAGCTTCAGCTTCTTCCGGGGCAGGCGCGGCGCGGCCGGGTTCGCATCCAGGAGCACATTCATGAGACCTACCCCTGCAATGCCGTCAGCCAGGCAATGGTGCATGCGAATGATGATTCCAGTGCGATTGCCCTTCAGCCCCATGATCACAGTCATGTCCCACAACGGGTGCCGGCGGTCCATCACCTGGCTGAACAACTTGCCGGCAACGGCCTTTAACTCGGCCTCGGTTCCATGCTTCACGGTCAATTCCCGGACATGGAAGCGGAGATTGAACTCGGGGTCGTATTCCCAACTGGGAAGGCCGAAGCCGAACGGCGCCGGCACCACACGCTTGAGATAACGAGGCAGGAGCGGCAGCTTCGACTCGATGAACTGAACGCAATCTTCAAAGGAAATCTCACCCTCGAACGTGCAGATGCTCGCCACGTTGAGTGGCATGCCTTCCCGCTCCAAATGCAGGAAAACTGTGTCACCCCAGGAAAGACGGTCACTTTCGTGATGGTTCGTCATTCGCAGTTCTCCTAAATTCAGCTCCTGTGACGAAGCACGCGCAGTTCAGTTGAGAAAAGAAAAACGCCGCGTCAGCTTCACCAGTTTGAGCACCTTGTAAACATCCACGTTCACGCCGCGCAACACGACCCTGACGGCCGTGCCCTCGGCTTTGCGGGCAAGTTCTTCCATCGCTTGCAGCGCACTCGAATCTACCCGGGCCACGGACGAGAAATCCAAAATCACTTCGCCCTCTGCGCCGTTCAGCTTCTCTGCCGCTTCTTGCAAGGCTGGCGCCACACGGTGTTGATCAATGTTCAGAAACACAGCAATTACAGCCATAGGCACCGCCATTCGCTACACGGTTTGTTGCCGGGGCGAACCGCCCGCCTTCGCCAGTCCCCGCCCCTCATACGCTTTCCCGAACAGTTCGACCAGTTCCTTCATCAACGGCATGCGAGGGTTCGAGCGCCAGGACGGATCTTCAAATGCAATCTTGACCAATTCCGGCACCGCCCGGTCGAATTCTTCCTTCGAAATTCCAAGCTCGGCGATCGACCGCGGAAATTCCAGTTGGTCGAGCAACTTTTCTATCGCCGCAATCAGATTCGTCACTTTTTCTTCCACCGTGTGCCCGCCCAGACCCAGCAAATCGGCCATGGTGGCGTATTTCTTGTGCGCCGTATACCCCTGCGTGTAAGGCGAGGGCATGAATTTGGTGGGCACGGCCGCGTTGTAAGCAATCACATGGGGCAGCATGAGCGCGTTGGCCCGGCCGTGCGCGACGCCGAAGCGTGCACCGAAGGCATGGGCCAGCGCATGATTCACACCCACGGATGCGTTGGAAAATGCCATGGCCGCGATGCAGGCGGCGTTGTGCATCATGCTGCGGGCTTCTTCATCGCGCGGATTCTCGTAGGCGATGGGCAGGTACTTGAACACCAGCCGGATCGCTTGCATCGCGTTGGAGTCGGTGTAGGGCGAGGCATAACTCGAAACTCCGGCTTCCAGCGCATGGGTCAGGCAGTCAATGCCCGTATCGGCCGTGAGCCCTTTCGGCATGGACATGACAAACTGCGGGTCCACAATCGCGACGTCGGGGCTCAGTGAGTAGTCGGCAAGCGTCACTTTGCGGCCGCGCGCTTTGTCGGTCAAGACGGCAAACGGAGTGACCTCACTTCCGGTTCCGCTGGTTGTCGGGATGGCGACCAGGCGCGCGTGGTTGGTTTTCTCCGTCGGATACTCCACCACTCGTTTGCGCAAATCCAGGAAGGGAGCGGCCAGTTCTTCCAGGTCGGCTTCCGGCGATTCGTACTTCAGCTTCATGATCTTCGCGGCGTCAATCACGGATCCACCGCCCAGCGCGATGATCTGATCGGCCTGGTAGAACTTCAGCGCCTCCACGCCCTGCAGGATGACCTGAACCTCAGGCTCCGCATCGGGAATCACCGAGACATGAACATGAGTCGCGGGGTCAATGTTGCGCCGGACAATGTCGGCGTGGCCGATTTGCTCCAGCGCCGGGTTGGTGACGAGAATGGTCGAGCGCGACGGGAAGTGGCGCAGATTCTCCACCGCGTTCATGTTGAAATAAATCTGATTTGGAACTCGGAACCACATATGGTTTTGTGTCCTGCGAGCCAGGCGCTTGATGTTGAGGTAGTGATAGATGTTGACGTTGTCGGTAGTGCTGTTGCCGCCGCCGGTCCCGCACCCGAAAGAAAAAGTGGGCACGAGATCGTTGTAAACGGCGCCCAGCGCTCCGATCGCTCCCGGCGAATTCACGATGATCCGCCCCGCGTTGATCACCTCGCCAAACTTGCGGATGACCTCGTCATTGCGCGAGAAGATGACTGCCGTATGGCCGAGGCCCCCGGCGTGGTTCACATCCACGCAAGTCTTGAGCGCGTCGGCGACGGACTTCGCCCGGTAGACCGCCAGTACCGGGAAAAGTTTTTCTACCGACAACGGATGCTCCCGCCCCACGCCGTGAATAGGCGCAATCAGCAGCTTGGTCTTCGGCTTCACGGCCATGCCGACGAAACGGGCGATGGCGGTTGCTTTCTGTCCCACCGCCAAGGGCTGCATGAATCCGGTCTGCGGATCAATTACTGTGCGTTCCAGCAGCCTGGTTTCCGGTTCGTCACAAATGTGTGCTCCCAGGTCTGCAAACTTCTTCAGCACCTGGTCATAAATCTCGTCGTCAATCGCCAGCGTCTGCTCGGAGGCGCAAATCGTGCCGTTATCGAAGGTCTTCGAGATGATGATGTCCACGACTGCTGTGTTGATGTCCGCGCTTTTCTCCAGGTACACGGGCGTATTCCCGGGCCCGACGCCAAGCGCTGGCTTGCCTGAACTGTAGGCCGCCTTTACCGCGCCCGGCCCGCCGGTGGCGTCAATCAGGGCCACATCCTTGTGCTTCATCAGATAGGTGTTATCCGGGATGGTGGGCGATTCCAAGCAGGTGAAGACCCCCTCGGGAGCGCCATGCTTCACCGCTGCCTCATACATGATCCTTACCGCCTCGGAGCAGCAGCGCCAGGCCCTCGGATGCGGGCCGAAAATGACCGCGTTCCGCGTCTTGATGGCCATGATGCACTTGAAGAGAACCGTGGAGGTTGGATTCGTAATCGGGGTCACCGAGAAAAGCACGCCGATCGGTTCCGCGATCTCGGTCAGGTTGCGCTCGGGAATTTCGCGGATGACGCCGACCGTGCGTTTGTCCTTAACGTAGTTGTAGGCGAACTCGGTGGCCACCATGTTCTTGATGACCTTGTCTTCCATTACCCCGAGCCGGGTTTCCTCTACTGCCAACTGAGCAAGAGGCTGTGCTTGCTCCAGTCCAGCCAGCACCATCGCCCTGACGATGCGATCAACGTCCTCCTGGGTGAACTGGCTGAAGACAGCCGCAGCGGTTCTGGCTTGCTGCACCAGCCCTTCCAGGTAAGCAATTCGTTCCGCGCTGAGAATTTCTGCTGCCAGCGGAGCTTGAACCGGTTCTTGCAGGTTTTCAGTCGCGATCATGACTGCCTCCCTTGCGCGAAAACGTTCCGGGCGCAAGGATGTCTGCCTAAGCTCGAAGCATAACTGTAAGAATCTCAGCTTCGGAGGTTGCCGCTTCTCCCGCCCGCAAGAGTCTGCCGGTTAGATCTCAAGCCTGAAACTTCGCAGCCGGGCCCTCGGAGGATTCTTCGTACAAGGATCTGAGAAGAACATTAGGGTGTCGGCGGCCTGGGCTCCGGCGGGCACCATTCGTCAGCCTCGGTTTTAAGAGTAGAACCCCAGGGGTGGGATTGGTCTGCAACGCCTGTCACGGCGCACTGTGACTCTCGTCACACGGGGTGCAGGTATAAGGGGCAGAGCGACCGGGATCGATGGGTCCCGGGCCGAGGAGGACGCAATCGGGGAGTGCCGCCGCGGCCGAGAAACGTCAGCTTTTGACACATCACGCCAAGCGCGGGTGGCCGTGGCACATGGCGGACCCCGCGCCTGGCTTGGTGAGACGGGTGCAACTGCGTCAGGCCACAGCCGCCTTGGCGTGGGCCTGTCTTGTCTTCCTGGTGTGATGCGGTGCCTTCCCCACAGGCTTCGGCGCAATCGGGGACTTCACCACTACCTCCATCAATGCCTTCTGGGCATCAACGTAGCTCTTCACGGCCTCGCGCGTCAGTTCGTTGAAAGAAAGAAACGGGAACGGCCGCAGAAGTTCCAGGCCTTTGCCTGCAGTTTTCACGTTAGCGGTCATCTGCTTGCCCGCAACGTCCACCAGCCGTTTTTGCGCCTCGACGAATGACTCCGATGCCTGCCGTGCCAGCGCCGCCAGCTCTGTCTGCTTCATCTTTTTTCCAGCGCCATTGACCGGTTTGCCGCTCGTCGCTTTGGCGGTTTCCTGAGCGATGATGTCCAGGTATTGTTTCTGTGTCTTGACGAAGGTGTCCATGCCCTCGCGCGCCAGGTCTACCAGATGCTCCGGCTGGTACGGCTTGCCGGCCTTGGCTTCCTGCACCCAGGTGTGAGTCTGCTTGTTCGCGATCTTCAGAAACTCTTCCTGCATCTGGATGAACGTGTCCACGCTGCGTCGCAGCAGGTCAATCATGGCGTGCCGGCGCGGGCAGTCTCCCACCCGCTGCTTTACGCCCGTCATCAGGATTTCATTCTGCTGTTTGCCCAGATCCAGAAGTACTTTTTGTCCTTCCAGGAAGTTGGCAATGCCGTCCCCGGTGATTTCGCTGAGAATAGTGGCCGGAGAGTGATGAGGATCGGATAGCTGTTCCCGGATGGCGTGCATCATGCTGGCGTTCTGCCGCATCGCCAGATCGAGCAGGATCCGCTGCGTGGCGAAGAAGGTCTGCACTCCCTGCTGCGCCCAGCCCGAAAGCAGGGACACAGCCGAGGATTCCTTCGGGGCACTGACTTCATGCGCCTTTGCTGTTGCCATATAAAGCCTCCAAAATGCTGCACTGCAGCATCAGGTAAACTATACGAGCCTAAGGGAGTTGTGTCAAGATATTCCTGCAGACTTGTGCAGGGCAACATGAGGCGGAAATCGTGCCACCTTCCGTAATCGTCATCAAGAAATACGGCAACCGCCGGTTGTACGACACCGCCGGCAGCCGCTACGTGAACCTCGATGATCTGGCCGCGCACATTCGTGCGGGCAGGGAAGTGCGCGTCGTGGATGCCAAAACCGGCAAAGACCTGACTCGCGTCATCCTGACCCAAATTATCACCGAAGACGCCAAGGACCGGCCCACCGGACTACCCCTCGAACTGTTGCGGCAGTTGATCATTGCGTCCGATGAAGTCCGGCAGGAGTTTCTCATGTGGTACCTGAAGTCCGCCTTCGACACCTACGAGAAAGTGCAGGATGCCGTGCACAGCCGGCTCAGCGAAGTTCAGTCCGCCATCCTTTCTCCGGTGGACATGATGAAACGGTTCCTGGGCACGACCGTTTCCTCGCCCGGTGGAACGAACTCGGACTCGGAAGTTGAAGCCTTGCGCCAGCGGGTGGCCGAACTTGAGGCTCGGCTGAGCAAGCCTGCACGCCGGAAACGCAGTTCTCGCCGGAAGCGCTGAACTGAGTCGCGAAAAGGACTTGGATCGTCCGGAACCGGGCGCTATAATTTCCGCAGTGCAGCAAGGCCTGTACCTGCACGACGCGGGACCGGGCCTCCGGAACGAACTTGCGGCGCAAAGTGAAAAAGGCAACCGCGCGTCCTTCGAGGGCCAAGCGGCGCAAATCCGCCCCCCGGCACGATCCGGAAGCCAGCACTTCCCTTTGGACGGAGGCTCTTTTCGGCGCCGAGATTCTCATCCTGCACGCCGCGCCTGTTTACTACGGCTTTGGGGTGCCGCGTGGGGATGGCTCCGCGGTCGTTATCATCCCTGGTTTTCTGGGCACGGATCTTTACCTTACCGAGCTGTTTGCCTGGCTCCGCCGCATTGGATACACGCCATATTTTTCCGGGATCGGCCTCAACGCCGAATGTCCAAACCTGTTGATTCGGCGCCGCCTCAGCCAGACCATGGACAAAGCGTTGGCTGAAACCGGACGCAAGATTCACCTGATCGGACACAGCCTGGGAGGGATCATCGCCCGCTCAGCGGCGGGCCAGCGGCCGAAAGACGTGGCTTCGGTCATTACGCTGGCCGCGCCCATGCGCGGTACGGTGGCGCATCGCACCGTTCTCCGCGCCGCAGAGGCGGTTCGCCTGGGCATTCTGCAGGAGCACGGCCGCAAAGTACTCCCCGATTGCTATACCGGACGCTGCACCTGCAATTTTCTGGATTCGCTCCGGCGCAAGGTTCCCGCCTCCATGCTCGAGACCGCCATCTACACCCGCCATGACGGCATCGTGGACTGGCGCTACTGCATCACCAGTAACCCGGAAGTGGACGTGGAAGTCCCCGGCACTCACATCGGAATGGCCTTCAACCCGGCGGCCTACGCCGTCGTCGCCGAGCGGTTGGCCAGGGCCCAGTCGCTCACCTAGTTTTCACCACCGTAAGTTCACCCTGAGTTAGCTGACCCCACCATCTCCAGCACCGCGCCGTCGTTCGTCTGCAGTGTTTCAGTCGTTGCGCCCGCACGTTCCAAGGTCACACAAGCGGACGCGAGGCTGTTGTTCATCACCGTGAAACTGCCCCTGCAATCCGTTTTCAGATAGGAAAGCTGATGCCAGGTCGCATGCCCTCCACCGATCACGGCCTCCAGCAGCACTCCATCGCGCGTGGAACAGCGAAACTTCCACTGCATGCTCTCCCGGCCGCAGTCAGTTTCCTGCAAGTTCCGGAAGATATGCGGCGTGCCATCGTGCCACAGCACTGCTTTGCGAAACACCAGTCCGAACGGCATATCGTAGACCAATGCTTCGAGAGTGCTGGCCCGCCCACTGGGCCGGGGAAAATACGCGTGCGCCCAGGTCCAGAAGTTGCGATGCCGGTAGCCACAGTTGTGGCCCTGCAGTCCGAATCCCAAGGGGTCGCCGGCAAAGTTGCGGCCATCAAGATTGATCTGCCCTGAAAAAACCGCGTCGGAGTGCGGCGTGCGCGAAAAGCCGATCCAGCCCTTATTGCTCAGCGTCACGCCAAAGGTGGAACGGTAGCGCAGATCCCAGGTAATCGTGTGACCGTCAACTCGCAATGTCCCCCGGCAGGAATTCTCTTCGATCACATTGTCGCCAATTCGAAAATGAAATGGGGCCTTCGCTTTGCCGCTGATATCGGACCCCTGTAGCGGAAATCCTGAATATAGCTCTGCGGTTTGCCGCCCTTGGGGAACCATGTGGCCCACACCTGAATGGGCGACCCTTGCGCATTCCCCGCACAGCCGCCTCGCCCCGGATTCGATAGCAGATACCGGAACCACCACGCCCCGCTGCCGTCCGCCAATCCCATACGAACGAACCAGACTTCGTAGCGCCGCCGGGTAGACAACCTGGAAAATGCTTCGTTGAGAGTGGTCAAGACTTCTTGCTCCAGCCACAAGACTATCTCACGTTCCCCCCGATCATCGGGTGATGCCAGTCACAGCGCAGCCCGACGCAGCGGACGATAGTGGAAGTTAATAGTGGAAGTTAGGTGAGTCCTATGCTGGATCCGTCCGCTGTCGCAGCCGGTCTGCGCCAACTCGCGCCCGAGCAGTTGCGCACTGCTCTGGAGAGTTTTCTTCCTCCGGACGCCACTACCGCAGACAAAATCAACGCTATTGAAACGGCGCTGAAAAGCCCGGCCGGTCAATCGCTGCGGGACACGATGGCGCGATGGATCGTGGATGAGATTGTCCCGGTGGAAGCTTTGGTTCCACCCGCCTATTCCAACTGGCGTCCGCCGGTCCGGGACGCCATGATGTTTGTGGTGACCCGCCTCTCTCCGGCGCGCCTCGCCCCAAAGCTCCTCGAGCAAATCGAGCTGCCCCCCAAAACATCGGCCGAACTGCGCCTGCTGCGGCTCATTGCAAAAGTGCCCGGCCTGCAAAAACTGGGCCAGGTAATAGCGCGCAACCAGCACCTTCATCCTGCTCTGCGCAACGCGCTGGCCAAGCTGGAAAACGGAATCCGCGATGTCCAACCGGAGGACATGCGCACCATCATCGAAAGGGAACTCGGGTCGCGGCTCAGAACCTTCGCGGTCGAAATCGCCCCCGAGATACTCAAAGAAGCCAGTGTCAGTGCAGTTGTGCGCTTCACCTGGAGAAATCCCGCCACCAGTCGCCGCCAGCGCGGCGTGTTCAAGGTTCTCAAGCCGCACATTCCCGAGTTCTTCGCCGAAGACATGGACTATCTTCAGGGTCTGGCCGGGTACTTTGGCGACCGGCACCACCGCTACGGTTTTTCGGCGCACCTCATCCCCGACACGTTTCGGAAAGTGCAGCGCCTGCTTCGGCACGAGGTCAACTTTGCCCGTGAACAGAAAACGCTGGTCGAAGCCGGGACCCTCTATCGCTCTTTCCCTGGGGTTCGCGTGCCGCAACTGATCCAGCCTCTGTGCACGCCCACCATCACGGCGCTTACGGAAGAGCAGGGAATCAAGGTGACCAGCGCGGCTGCTCGCTTGCCCGCCACCGGGCGGCGCAAGGTGGCGGAGCAGCTTGTGGAAGCCTTGGTCGCCGTGCCTCTTTTTGCCGCGACGCAGGACGCCGTCTTCCACGGCGACCCACACGCCGGCAACCTGCTCTACAACAACCGCACCGGCGAACTGGTCATCCTCGACTGGGCCCTGCGGGAGCGTCTGGGCCGGGAGCAGCGCCGGCATCTTGCACTCTTATTTCTGATGGTGAGCCTGCGCGATCCGGTCGGCACTTCCAACGAGATCGCGGCTCTCAGTCAACACTCCATTCGAATGAACTCGGCCCGGGGGAGAATCGTTCGCGAGACGATGACCGAATTCTTCAGCGGGCTGCCGCCGGCAAGTTTGCCCAGCGGAGCCGACGCGATGCGGCTCCTGGAGCGTGTCGCGCTCAAGGGCATCAAGTTTCCCGCATCGCTGATCATGCTTTCCAAAGTGATGTTCACGCTGGAAGGAATACTGGGCGACATCGTCGGCTCCGATCCCGGAATCGGTTTCACCCTGGCGCGTCACGTCGCCCAGCATTGGATCGCCAACCGCTCTGCCTTTCGTTCACCGCTCAAAACGCGCGATTGGCTTACGCTGCAGTGCAGCGCACTGCTTTTCACCAGCCGCCTGTGGCTACGCTGGGAGCAGGCAGCGCTGAACCGGCTCACAGCGAAGGCCCCAGCGCCGCCTTCCCGTGCCAATGCAAATCCGGCCCCTTCCAAGCAAGAACGCCCCTCACGCTCCAAAAAGGGCGCAGCTTAAACCGCCACGGCCTTCGCGCGAGTCGTGCGGCCCCGCCCGTGCTTAGCGTGGCCGTGCACTTCCTTGCGGGACTTCACCAGCGATCCGATTAGGGAGGTTTCCGCATTCACGAAGTTCCTCACGCCCTGGCCGGTCAGGTTCGCCATTGGCATAAGGCGCGAAGGGGAGATCATCCCCAGTCCTCGTGTGGTCAGGTCGAGGTTCACGTTCATCTGTTGGCCCATGACATCGAGCAGTCTCTTCTGCGCCTCGATGAAGGCGTTTCCCGCTTCCTGCGCCAGGTGCGCCAGTTCCGTCTTTTTCACGGGCTTGCCGTCGTGCTCCGGCTTGCCCTTCATCGCCCTCGCTGCTTCTTGAGAGACGACATCGAGGAACTTCTTCTGAGCGCGGGTGAAGGTTTCCACTCCCTCGCGGGCCAGCGCGACCAAATGAGCGGCGCGTTCGCCTTTTGCGGGTTTTTCCGCCTCCAGCCACTGCAGCGTCTGTTTGCTGGTGCTGGTAAGCAATTCCTGCTGCATTCCGATGAGGGTATCAAGGCTGCGCTGGACCAGGTCGGTCATTGCCACTGCCGGCAGAAAGCCGCCAATCCGTTCCTTCACGCCGTTGAGAATGATGTCGTTCTCTTGTTGTGCCAGGGTGAGCAGAGCTCGTTGCGCTTCCACCAGGCTCGAGGTCCCCTCGACGGCCAGTTCCGTCAGGATCGCCATGGGCGAGTGCTCCTCGTGGGGTTTCGTATGGGTTCGCATAAATTGCCTCCATTGCTGCAATGCAGCAATGTCAATAATATAGTATTCGCAGGCGTCATAGTCAACAGGCTGGTTAAGAATATTGCGGTGCGGCGCTCGCTGGACTTTTCCGCGCGGCCGGGCTATGGTCTGTTTTCCTTGGGAAGGCTGGAATGGAAGAGCTTGCAGAAGTCGAAACTGCGAAGGCCCTGATGACCGAGGCGATGGCCTGGTCGGTCATGAAGTGGCTGCGTGAAAAGAAACGAGTGCGCAAGACCGCCGACGAGGCCAATGCCGCACTCGATCAGTTGAGTGCGGCCGTCAAACAGTGCTGGAGCGAAGACGTCCGTGCTGCCTACGAAGCCCTGCTTCCTCAGGCCGCTGGGACTCGTTCGCGCAACTCCAAGAAGCCGCCGTCCACAATCACCCCGGAGGCGACTCTCATTGCCCAGAAGATCAAGCAAGCCGACGACGACGCTTACGGCGCCCGGATGGACGCGGAGGCAACCTTCGACGAAGCAGAACGGCAACTAAGCACCAGCCTCGCCCGCGAGGGATGCCGCAAAGCCCTTCATGGCTGGGACCTCCATGAAAAGGCAATTCGGAAGGCCGAGTCCGTCGTGGACGCGAAGTAATCCGCCCGGCCGGTGCTTTCAGCGTCAGCCTTCGCAACACAACTCCGGAGCTCACGCTCCCTGCTAGGGAACCGACGTGGGAACCTGGCGCATCGCCATTGGCAGGCTGGCCGGCGTTGCCGGCGGGTTGCCCGCGGGCTGCGGCGGCGTGTTGAACCGGTCCTCGATGTGCTTCTGCACCTGCTCCTGCAACAAGTCCCATTCCGAGCGCAAAATCATTTCCTTGATGCTGAATTTGGTTTCGCGCTGGGCGTCGTCCACGCGCACGGCCAGTTCGTTGTTTCGAAAACGGAAATCAATGATGTCGGCCAGCGGGACCAGTTGATCGGACGACTTGCCCACGATGACAAACACCACTTTGTCGGAAATCAGGGTGTACTCAGGGCAAACATCCGCGGGCATCTGCGCCGCCTGGCCGCCGAGAGCAACCATGAACCCGTGATGGGCGGGCAGGCAGTCGCCCATGCGCATTCTCACTACGGTGCCATGCTGATAGACGCCGAAGGGTCCGGCCCAAGCGGCGGGGACGCTGCAAACGGTCAAAATCAGCCACAAAGGGCATTGCGTGCGCGCGTTACGGAATACTTTTTTCATAGTAATAGCCACTCCGGCTGTGGAATCGCAGGTTCAGGTTGTGTTGGGGAAGGATGCGGAGCGAGTGAAATCCAGCCATGCGGCTGGGAAGCTGGTACGTGACGACATAGGAGGCGCGCAAGTCGGCCAGCACGGCCTGCAGCATGCTGGCTGCGCCGCTCGCGGCGGAGAAAGCCCGGCCGCCGGTGGCTTCGGCCATTTGTTGCAGGGCGGCGCTGGCTTTCGGGTCCTGCCCGGGTTGGTTCATATCCACCGTATAGAGCAGGGCGCCGCTGGCGATGACGGCCTCCAGAGCTTCGCGGGCGGAAGCTCTGCTGATGGTGTCGTTGCCGTCGGAAAACAGGATCAGCACCTGCCGTACGCCCGGGGTCTGCCGGCTGGAGGCAAAACGGGCGGCATAAACCAGCGCGTCGAAGAGCGGCGTTGCTCCCGCAGCCTGGACGGCAACCAGCCGCTGTCCCGCCATCTGGCTGCGGCAATTGTCGGCGCAGAGCAGTTCGGGCCGCAAGCCGCTGAACGACACGATGCTGAACGAAACGCCAGAGAAGTTGGCGTCCTTGTCCGGTGGCCTCTCGGAAACCAGTTGCAGCACGTCGTTCACCGAGGCCTGAAAACGGGGCTTGACCGATTCGCTGGCATCCATCACGGCAACAACGCCGAGCTGGGTCTCGGCCGCGCGCGCCAGGCTGCGGAAATTCCGGACCACCATTCCCCCATCCACCACGGCGAAGTCACTCTGCTGCAGAATTTCTACCGTGTGATTGTGTTCGTCGGTGGCAAAAAACGAGATCCTTACTTCGGCTGCGGAGTTGCGGTACGTGGCTACCGGGGCGTCATCGCTGCCTCTGGCAAAGAAAACAAAAGGGAAAACGGACACCACGAAGACCCATGACCAACCCTGCCGATGAGACAGTAATGCCATTGCTGAACACGTCGGCAGACGGGGGCTGCACTCCAGCGCTCAAAGGTAGATTTCCATTACGAACGTCATCTTGACCGCGGAAAACTTCCCCAGACCGCGGGAAACGCCGCCCTCCGCAAGCCGCTACCCCCACTCCTGAGCCGGATACACCGCCCGCAAGATCGTTTAGAATACTGGGGCCCCTGCATCGGGAGGGCGCGCATGGACACCCCGGGATCGCCGAAAAAACTGGCTGGACGCTACGAGGTGAGGGAGATCCTCGGCAAAGGCGGCATGGGCCTGGTTTATCGCGCCTACGATACCGTGGTGCGCCGCGAAGTCGCGGTCAAAACCATTCTCGACATCCCCGATCCTGCGTCGCTGCAGTTGTTCTACAAGGAATGCGACGTCCTGGCCTCGATGAGCCATCCCAATATCGTCGAGATTTTTGACATCGGTGAATTTGAAGAAGACGGCCAGAAAAAACCGTACTTCGTCATGCCGCTTCTGCCCGGCACGACTCTCGATTACTTCATTCGCAAAGCCAGCCACCGCCTCACGGTGGAGCGCATCGTCGAGATCATTTCCCAGACCTGCCGCGGCCTCCAGGCGGCGCACGAGCGCGGACTGGTGCACCGCGACCTCAAGCCCAGCAACATCTTCGTCATGGAAGATGATTCCGTCAAAATCATTGATTTTGGCGTGGCCCACATGTCCGACGCGCACACCACGCGCGCTCAAAAAGGCACGCTGCTCTACATGTCTCCCGAGCAGATTCAGCTCAAGCCCCTATCGGGATCCTCCGACATTTTCTCGTTGAGCGTGGTTTGCTATGAGGCTCTTACTGGGAGAAATCCCTTCCAAAGAGCCCGCGCCGACGAGGTGGTGGACGCCATCCTGCATCAGAGCCCGCCGCCCGCCTCGGAGGTAAATTCCGCCGTCAACCAGAGCATCAGCCGCGTGGTGCACAAAGGCATGGCCAAGCAGCCCTGGCATCGCTTCGCCAGCGCCCGCGAGATGGGCGACACGCTGGGCAAGGCCCTGCGCAATGAGCCCATTGAATTCTTCGACCCGGAGCGCACCCGGCCCCGCCTGCAACGCGCGGCCAAAGCGCTGGCCGATGCCGACCTGCAATTCGCCGGCGAGATTCTCGGCGAACTGGAAGCCGAAGGCCATCTCGATGAAGAAATCGGCTCGGTACGCCGCCAGCTCGACAATGCCGTCCGCCGCAAGACGCTGGCCCAACTGCTGGACAACGCCCGCGCCCGCTTCGAAGAAGAGGAAGATCCACTGGCTTTGCAGAAGTTGCAGGAGGCCTTGCAGATTGAGCCTGACAACGCCACCGCGCTGGCGTTGAAGAGCAAGATCGAAAACCGCCGCAGCGAGCGCCAGATTGAAAACTGGTACCGGCTGGCGCGGCAGCACATTGACAATCACGCCTATCCCCACGCCCGGGAAGCGCTGCAGAACGTCCTGCAGCTTCGCCCCAAAGAAGCCCGCGCCCTGCAGTTGCTGGCCGAAGTGGACCGCCAGGAGCAGGAATACAAGAAGCTCCGTCAGGATAAAGAGCAGGTCTATCGCTCGGCCATGGACGCATGGCAGAAGGGCGACGTGAGCAGCGCGCTGGCCAAACTGGGTGTGGTGCTCGAACTCGACCGCAAGGCTCCCGATTCCGTCAATCGCGAGGGCGGAGCCCGTTACCAGAGCTTCTACAACGAGGTGCGCTCCGAACACGACGCCATGAACACCGCCTATGCCGACGCGCGCAAGCAACTGGCGGAGCGCAATTTCGCCAAGGCTCTGACCACCTGCCAGGGCTATCTTGCCAAGTACCCGACCAACGCTATTTTTCAGGCTCTGCGCTACGACATTGAAGAACAGCAGCGGCAGGAACTCTCTGCCCTCATCGCTTCGGTGGACCGCCAGGTGGACGCCGAGCCGGATCTGGAAAAACGTGTCGGCATTCTGCGCGAAGCTCTGGAGCAGCACCCTGGCGAGTCCCATTTCGAGCGCGCCCTGCGCCTGGTGCAGGACAAGCGCGACCTGGTGAACTCCATTGTGGCCCGCGCCCACTTGCACGAGGAACAAGGCGCCTTCGGCGACGCCTTGAACGACTGGGAAATTCTGCGGACCATCTACCTGCAATACCCCGGCCTGAAGTTCGAAGTGGACCGCCTGCAGAAAAAACGCGATCAGCAGGCCCGCATCGAAGCCCGCACCCGCCTGATCGAGCAGATTGACTCCTGCATGCACGCCGGCGACTACGGGCGCGTGTTCGACCTGCTGCAGAACGCTTCCACGGAGTTTCCCAACGACGAGGAATTAAAGGAACTGGAGAAACTCGCCCATCAGGGAGTGGAGCGCCGCACCGAAGCCCAGCGGCTGATGACCGAAGGGCAGGATTTGTGCGCGGAGCACAAAGCCGCCGAGGGCATCGAGTTGTTGCGGCGGGCTAACGAACTCGACGAGGAAAATCCCCTGGCCCGCGCGGTGCTGGCCAATGCTCTCGTGGAATACGCGCAAACCCTGGTCGAAAGCGACTGGAAGGAAGCCGAGAAGCTGTCCAAGGAAGCCTTTGAGCTGAATCCTTCGCATCCCATGGCCAAGACCCTGCGCACCCTGATTCAGGATCAGAAGCGCGAAACCTACGTGGGTGAGTGCGTTTCGCAGGCGCGCAAGCTGCAAACCGCCGGCGATCTGGCCGCCGCTTTGGCGCGGATCGAGGAAGGACTGGCGCTCTATCCGCGGGAAATGCGCTTGATCCAGGTTCGGGACGCGGTGCAGCGCGATCTTCAGGCGCAGCGCCGGCAAACCCGCCGCCGCGACTTGGAGGAACTGCGTCGTCTGGAAGAGGAAGCCAGTTCCGCCACCGACCCCGCTGTCCGTCAAACCTTGGGCGCGCAGGCTCGCGCGCTGGCCAGCAAGTACCCCGACGACAACGAGGTATTGACCAGCATCAACAATGTTCTAGAGAAGCTGGGCCTGCCGAAATTAGATCTGCCCGCACAAGGGACGCCAAGTCAGAATCTGGCCCCAGAGGGCGCGACGGTCTCGTTCGCCTCGGCTCCCACCGTAGGTGCATCACCCGAGCAGGTGGCGCAACTTCAAGCCGCGGCGGCTCCTCCGGGATCGGCGGCCGGAACTTCATCTCCCCCAGCCTCGTCGGTCTCTGCACCGGTGAAGAAATTTCCAGCCGTAAAGCTGCCGAAGCTCCCGGGCGCACTTTCTCCGAAGACGCTCGCCGCCGTCGGCGCCGCTCTCGTGCTTTTGTTGGTGGTCGTATCGCTGCTCCGGCGGCACAAGCCGGCCGAGGAAGCTGCTCCGCCTCCGCAAGCCGCATTAGTGCAGCCGCCGCCGGTGGTGGCCCCTCCGCCTGAGCCGCCGTTGCCCGTCCTCAAGCTGTCTTCCGACACGGCCAAGGGCAAGGTCGCGTTCGACGACCAGGCCCCGGCCGATTTGCAAGACGCTCAGTGGGCGCTCGACAAAATCCCGGCTGGCGATCACACCTTGAAATTCGAAGCCCCATCGGGCAGTTTCACGGCGGCCTTCACTTCCGCTGCGGGAACTTTGCCTGTCATCAACCCGCCCCTCACCGCCAAAGGCGTTCTGGCCGTAATGGTCAGCAGCATGGGTGACCACGTTCACGTCTATTCCAGCCACGCTGGGACCAAGCTGAGCCTCGATGGGCAGGCGCAACTCGACGTCCCCGATCAAGGCGCCGATTTCGCCTCCGTCACGTCAGGTGCGCATGAACTGGACCTGAGCTATAGCGGCGAGCAATACAAGCTGGCGATCGAGGTCGCGGCAGCCCCCGCCCTGACTGCCTTTGTCGAATCCGGGCAGAACGTCGGCACCCTCGTGGTCGTGACCGGACAGGACAAGTCCCGCGTCTTCCTCAACGGAAAAGCGCTCGATCAGCTCACTCAGGGCGGCCAGTTGCGCATCGCCAACCTCGAGCCCAGGGAATATACCGTGCGGGTCGCCAAGGCCGGCTATCAGGATGTCCCCGAACAGAAGATTCGCATTCGCAAGGGCGATCAGGGCCGGCTGGTCTTCGGCCTGCTTCCCGTGCCGCACATGGCGTCGCTTACTATCCAGAACGGTCCGCCGGGCGCAACCGTGCTGATTGACCAGGTCATCGCCGGAACCGTGCAGCCTGACGGCACACTGAGCCTCGCCACCGTCACGCCCGGCGATCACGTCATTGAGTTGCGCAAGGACCGCTTCAAGCCGCGGCAAATCCACAAGCACTTTGTCGTGGGAGCCGCAGTCGCTCTAGCCGCCTCCGAGATGACTCTCGAGGCAGCGCCCGGCGAACTGCACATCAACTTCACTCCCGCCGAGGCGCAGGTGACGCTAACCCGGGCGGGCGAACCCCCGGTGAAGGCAGCGAGCGGCAGCGCCCTCAGCCTGCCCGCCGGCGCCTACACTCTCTCGGCTCGGACCGCCGACGGCCTGGTGCGCAGTTCTACGCTGGAAACGACCGCCGGCCAGTCCCGAAATCTCGACTTGTCGCTGGCTCCCGAAGGCATGTCAAAGTGGAGCGACCCGGCGGCATGGAAGCAGGAAAACGGAGTGTTTGTGCGCAAGGGCGGCGATTATGTCCTCTACAACGCCCCCGCGGCGGGCACATTCGTCTTCTCTGCCATGCTAACCAAGGGCGCCATGCTCGCCGCCCACAAGCTGCAGTGGGTGGTCAACTACACCGACCCGAACAACTGCGTCCTTTTCCAGATAGACGACAACAACTTCTATCGCACCGACGTCCGCGACGGCAAGAAGACAGATGCCAAGATTCCGCACAAGGGCGAGAAAAAAAGTTTCCACACCCTGCAGATTCGCGTGACCCCAACCGAGATCGTCCACCAGATCAAGCAGGGCGAGACATGGGTCGTTCTTGATCGCTACACGCTGCCCGGAACCGATCTCTCCGCCGGCAAGTTCGGTTTCTACATCCCCGGCGGCGACCAGGTTTCGCTCGCCAGTTTCGGTCACTACCAAGACCTGAACCTGCGGTAAATCATCCGATAGACTATGGGTAGTGCAGGTTTTGAGGTGGCGTAGCGCCTTTGCGATAAGTCGTCCAACAGATTTTCTCGGGTGGCGCAGCGCTTCAGCGCTGCGATAAGGGCCTGCTTTCCTGACTGGGCTTTAGCCCCTGAGGTCCTTCACGTGATGCTCATTTCCGTATACGTGCCGTACACCTGCCGCAGCGCTTCGCAAATCTCGCCCACGGTGGCGTAGGCGCGGACTGCGTCCACGATGTAGGGCATCGTGTTAGCGGCAGACACGCTGCCGTTCGATCCCGCCTTCGGATCCTGTGCAGCGACTTTCTTCAGCGCGTCCAGTGTCCGCTGAACTTCCTCATTCGAGCGCCGGGCGCGCAGCTTCTTCAGCTTTGCCGACTGCTGCCGCGCCACGCTTTCGCCAATGTAGAGAATGTGCGGCGATTCCTCTTCGATGACGAATTCGTTGACTCCAACGATTACTTTCTCGTGCGCCTCGGCTGCGCGCTGGTACTGATAGGACGACTCGGCGATTTCCTTCTGCGGATAGCCGCGCTCGATGGCCTTCACCATGCCGCCCATGGCGTCGAGCTTGCCGAAATAGTCGAAGGCGCCGTTTTCCATTTGAAGCGTTAAGGTTTCTAAGAAGTATGACCCGCCCAGCGGATCCACCGTCTGCGCCACTCCCGACTCGTAGGCAATGATCTGCTGCGTGCGCAGAGCGATGCGCGCCGCTTCTTCCGTGGGCAAGGCCAGAGCCTCGTCGTATGAATCCGTGTGCAGCGACTGCGTCCCGCCCAGCACGGCCGCCAGCGCCTGCAGGGCCACGCGCGCAATGTTGTTCATGGGCTGCTGCGCCGGCAGCGACACTCCCGCCGTTTGCGTGTGGAAGCGCATCACCCGCGTGCGCTGGTTCTTAGCGCCAAAGCGGCCTTTCATCACGCGGTACCAGATTTTGCGCGCCGCCCGGTATTTGGCGATCTCCTCGAAGAAATCGTTGTGCGCGTTGAAGAAGAAACTCAGCCGCGGGCCGAACTCGTCCACATCGAGCCCGCGCCGCCGCGCCCACTCCACGTACTCGACGCCGTCATACAAAGTAAACGCCAGTTCCTGCAGCGCGGTCGAGCCGGCCTCGCGAATGTGATATCCGCTGATCGAAATCGTATTGAACCGCGGCGTAAACACCGAGCCGAACTCGAACGTATCAATCACCAGCCGCATCGAAGGCGCCGGCGGATAGATATATTCCTTCTGCGCGATGTATTCCTTGAGAATGTCGTTCTGAATCGTGCCCGAAATCTTCTTCCAGTCCGCCCCCTGCTTCTCGGCGACCACCAGATACATCGCCCACAGCACCGACGCCGGCGAGTTGATGGTCATCGAAACCGTGGTTTTCTCCAGGTCAATGCCGCCGAACAGAATCTCCATGTCTTCGAGCGAGTCAATCGCCACGCCGCACTTGCCGACTTCGCCTTCGCTCGCCGGATGGTCGGAGTCATAGCCCATCAGCGTGGGCAGATCGAAGGCCACAGAAAGCCCGCTGCCGCCGTGCTCCAGCAAATACTTGTAGCGCTGGTTGGTCTCCTCGGGCGAGGCGAACCCGGAGAACTGCCGCATGGTGTAAAGCTTGCCGCGATATCCGGTGGCGTGAATGCCGCGCGTGAAAGGCGGCTGGCCGGGATAGCCAAGATATTTTTCTTCGCTCCAGTCCGCCGGCAGATCGGCCTGCGTGTACAGCCGCCGGATGGGCACGCCGGAAATCGTGGTGAAGCGCGCCTGTCCGTGGTCATCGAGATTCACCCCGGTGGGTGCGCCGATCGGGCGCTCGGGAGCTTTTTCGAGCGTGGGTGCCAGTGTCTTCTCGGCCCACTGTTTCTCGCCCTCGGAAGGATGGCGGTTGTCGAAAACGTCAGTCAGCGGACTTTCGGCCACCTGCGGCCGGTGGGACGACTTGCTGACCGTATAAGACGGCTTCTTTTCCATGCAAACCCCGGTGTTCTCTCCCGATCATAGGGAAGCGCGGGCCAACGAGCAAGGCGGGAAGCCGCCATTAGAACGACCGGTCGGTCAGGCGCGAGGACGTTCGGGCGTGGAGAGCTATCCCAGAGAAACTAGGATTTGCCCTCCGCCAGCCGCACGCCAATCTTCTGCATTAGTTCGGGAGACCACAACGCCAACTTGTCTTCTCCGCGCTGGTTGATTTCCTTCGCCGCGTGGTTATAGCGAAACAGCAACTCGCGCGGGTCCACCATACAGTTGATCAGAACCTTCCGTCCAAATCGCTTCTCAACAATGACTGCCATCTTGTAACCCACCGTATACCAGGGGCCCTGCTCCCCGAAGAACGTGTAGGCCTTTTCATTAATCTTGTCCTGGCCCGCCAGCCTCTGGTCAATGACATCCAAGAAAAACTCCTGGAGCGCGGCCACATCCTGGTTGAAGTTCGCCATATCGTGCGCCCAGCGGGCGTGGTCTTTCGGAGAACTCGTGGCTTGCGGATCGATATCCGGCCCACCCGCGGCTGCCAGCATGGCGAAGCCTTCGCCGAACGCGCCGATCCACTCGACCGCGGGTTTGGCGCTGGGCGGCACGTCCTTCTGCTTGGCCTCGACCAGTGACTCGATGCTGGAATAACCGATGTGATGCAACTCGTGCGCGACAATGTTCTCAAACTGTGCTGCCGATTCCTCAGGATCGAGATACAGGAAAATTGCCGTGGTCTCGAAGACAAAACTGTTGGTCACGGGCTTGATCACGGGAAACACCTTAGCGTGGATATAGGCTTGGTCTGGAAGGTAAGTGAGCGCCCGCTGCGCCGAGGCGACGAGATCGGCGCGCTTCCATGCATCGAGCGTCTGGCGCAGCCTTGTTGATTTGGCCGACAGTTCCGGCGATAGCACAAATTTCTTGAAATCCTCGTCGGTGAAGTCACGATGCAGGCTGGCCTCGCGCTTCTTCAGGCGGACGTAGGGTTCGGTAGCAAACAGGCGCTGCCAGTCTGAATCCATTACGGCCGTTCCGGCGGCGTGTTTGTCCAGGATTGCAAGCACTGCCTCAGCTTCTTCAGTGTTGAGCTTGAGTTGAATACGATCGGAACTGGAGTCTGGTTGACCGACTTGGCCGTAAACGGCGGGAGCAACCATGGCAAGACAGAGGGGAATGATGCGGAATAAAGGCAACGAAAACATGGGAAGCCTCCGCTGATTGGACGGCATCGAGAGAGTAACGTAAGCAGCGCTCCAAGTGAGAGCAGACGCTGCGGGCGCGTCTTGTCACGACTGTTTGCGCGACAATTCCCACGCCTTGGCATATTTCCACGAAACATAGACCGCGTGGTAAAGGTGCAGCAGCAACCCCTCGCGGCCGTCGAGAAATCCCAGGCGAAAAAAATAGTTGTAAACGAACGTCGCCAGCGGCCGCACCACGATATCGGCGAAACTGAAACTGCGGTGTCCCTCGGCCACCGCCAACTGTGCGCCCAGCAACGAGTAGCGGTTCATGTGCCCAATGTAAAGGCTGAGGTTGGGATAGGTATAGTGCACCATCGCGTTCTTGAACTTGCGCGTGGTTTGGGGAGCGTCCGGTTTCAGTTCGCAGCGGTCGTGCGGATCGTGGCCGGTAACGAATCCCTGCCCGCGGCGAAACAGCCGCAGCTTGGGATCGGGATAAAAACCGCCGTGCCGCATCCAGCGCCCGAGAAACAGATTCTTGCGTGGAAGCCAGTATCCGCTCACCGCGTTGGGGTCGGCAATGGCTGCGCGAATGTCTTCGCCCAGGGCGGGACTGATTTCCTCATCGGCATCGAGCAGCAGCACCCAATCTTTCGTGCACAGATCAACGGCGTACTGCTTCTGCGCCACATACCCCCGCCATGGCTCGACCACGACCCGGGTCCCGTGTTCCCGCGCGATTTCGCAGGTGCGGTCCTTCGAACCGGAGTCCACCAGCACGATCTCATCGGCCCAGCGCACGCTGGCGAGAGTGCGTCCGATGTTCGCCTCTTCATCCATTGCCACGATGGCCACGGAAATCGTCATAGATCGCAGCCCAGCTTCCAATCAACTTCGACTCAGATCAGTTTCGACGCGGTATTGTCTCACAGGGAAATCTCAACCATTGCGACAGTCGGTCCGGGTGCCCCATTTCTCGCGCGCTGTTTGCGCGAGAAGTGGGGATTTCCGGGGACTCTATTTGTTCAGGAACGATGAACCGCCCCTACATCTGCCCGCCCGGCTGCGCAGACGGCCCACTGGACGGCGGTTGCGCCGCCGGAGCATCCGGACGCGGCCCAACGTACGGCACATTGGGCAAATGCCGGACCTCGCCGCTGGTCGCGTCCGCCACGTCAATTCCGGCGTGATCGAGCAGCAATCCCGTCGCGCGGTCCAGTTCCACGCGCGACTTTTCATAGGCGGCTTTGGCTGAAACCAGGTTCGACTCGGCCGTGGTGGTCGTGGCCGCGTCCTGCAGGATTGCCGTCTGCGTGGTCAATCCCACTTTCAGTTTTTGCAAATCGGCATCGAGCGTCTGGCGCGCCAGGTCCACCGCCGATTGTGCTGCCTGCACCGCGACCCGGTTCTGCCGCACATCAAACTGCGCGTTGCGCACCTCGATCCGCACCTGATTTTCCAGCTGGTGCTGGCGCACCAGCGCCTGGCGGTATTCCAGTTCCGCCCGCACCTGGTTCGATTGCGCCAGGCGGTTGCGAATCGGGATGGTCAGCGTCAAGCCAATGCCCTTGTCGGGCGCGGTCGAGTTCACGAGTTGGTTTAGAGTGCCGCCGTAACCGACGGGGCCTCCGTTGGCAAACGGAGGCGGAGCACTGGAGCCGCTGAAGCAGGTTCGCTTTGTCGGATCACAGGTTGGCGGCAGCAGGGCCGGATTCACATTGCCGCCTACGCCGGATCCACCGTAATACGCAAACGCGTCAAGCGTGGGCAACAGCGCGTTGCGGACGGCCTTATTGTTGATGTCGCGCGAATTGAGGTCAATGCGCGACTCCACCAGTTCGGCGCGATGCTGCAGCGCCTCGTTAATCATGTCTTGAATGGGCGTGACCTGCTCCTCCTGCGGAATCTGCATGGCCGAAGTTGGAACTACGTCGGCCTCGGCGAGTACGGCATCCTCAACGCTGCGGCTGACCGCATTCTTCATTAGCAGTTGCTGAAGCTGCAGGTTATTCTGCGCCACGATCAGGTTCTGCTGGCCGGTGGCCAGGGTGCTCTGCGCGCTCACCACTTGAATCGGCGGAATGGTCCCAACTTTCGCCTGGCTTTTGGCGTCATCCAGCGCCTTTTGCGCGTAGGTCAGCGATTCCTGCTGCACTCGCACATTTTCGTAGGCGAAAACCAGATCCCAATACATGTTCTCGACCTGATCCACGGTGGTGATGACTTGCAGACGGAAGGCCACGTCGGAAATTTCCCGGTTGTTCTTGGCGATACGAATAAATCGGGTATTAGGCAGGAATCCGAACCCTTGCAGCAGGTTCTGCGTGAAGCGGAACTGGAAATTCGACCCCAGTTGCGGCGTGAGCAGGCTGATGGGGTTGTTCGTGGTGACATGAGTGTTATTGAAGGCTCCGGTAAGCACGCCGCCCCACTGAAATCCCTGGGTGTAGGCAAAGTCGGCGGTGTACGTGTTCTGTGAGACGATTGGAACGGGACTGATTAAACTCACCGATTCCGTGTCGTTCTTATCCAGCTGCAACGTCCCGGTGATCTGCGGATCGAAGCTGGTGATGGGCGCGCCGATGCCCAAAGTCGAGCTGACCAGGCCGTTAGTGCCGGTGCCGGCGCCGCCGGCGGCTACCGTGGTCCCGCCGGTGCCGGAGCCGACCGTCCCTCCGAGTCCGCCCACGCCTCCGCCGGGCGTGTTCTGCACGATGCCGGTGCTGACGCCCAGAATGCTGCCCCCGGACTTGGCGCGCAGCAGATCGGCTTCGGCGATATTCAGGTTGTAGCGCGCAATCTCCAGATCAAGATTGTTCTCCAGCGCCAGCGCCACCGCGTCATTGATCGAGAGATAGATTTTTCCGTCTCGCATGAGCGAGCCGACGCGCGCCGAGTTCCCCAGACTGGGCTGCGCCAGTTCCTGCGCCTGGTACGGCTGCAGCACGCGGGGAAACGCCGGACGCGGGCTGGAGTAGTCCTTCAGATGAACAATCGGGAGAGCCGCAGGCTGCGGCGCCGCCGGAGGACTTGCCTGCGACGACGATGCCGGTGCGGTCTGCTGGGCCTGGAGCGCGACCGGAACCATCCCTGACAGAATGACGGTAACCCATAGCGGCAGCCGGACCACAGAAATCAAACGCGGTAAAGACATGAGTCTTCTCCTTGCACAAAGCAGGCGCGGATTTTTCACGATCAAGATTCCATGATGCCAGCGTAGATTGCAAAAGACGAAAGCGGGGTCAGTTCATCTTAACGGGAGACGGTTCAGGGCCGGCGAGGGCGTTTTGTAAAGAATTGTGAGGAGAAGCGGACCTCAGACTTCAGACCTCTGACCTCAGGTCCGACGCCTGAGGCCTGCTGTTATTGCTGCAGCGCCGGCAGATCCTTGCGGGGCGCAACGTAGGGCACATTGGGCAAGTGCAAGACCTGTCCCCTGGCGGCGTCGTCAATGCTGATGCCCGCGTGATCGAGCAACTCGCCGGTGGCTCGGTCCAGCTCAAGCCGCGACTTCTCATAAGCGGCCGTGGCCGACAGCAGCGTGGACTCCGCCGTCGCCAATGCGCTGCGCGTCTGCAGCACCGCGGTCGTGGTGGATGTGCCGAACTGATACTTCTTCTGCTCGGCGTCGAGCGACTGTTTGGCATAGTCCACCGCAGCCTGCGCCGAAGCCACGCTGGCCCGGTTCTGCTCCACTCCGAACTGCGCATTGCGAACTTCTATGCTGATGCGGTTTTCGGTCTGTTGCAGGGCCATCTGCGACTGCCGGTATTCCAGCTCCGAACGAATCTGCACCGCCTCGGCCGCGCGGTTCCGCAGCGGAATGTTGAGCTGCAGGCCAACGCCTTTGTCGGGCGCGGTGGAGTTGATGAGCTGGTTGAGCGTGCCGCCGTAGCTGACGGTCGGCGCGAGGGGGCTTTGGAACAGGTTCGAGTTAGGACTAGCCGTGGCGCATGCGATCTGCTTGGTCGGGTCCACACAAACATTCGCAGGGTTTTGCGAACCGCCCAGGCCTGCCCCGCCATAGTAAGCATAAAGATCCACCGTAGGCAGCAGAGCGCTGCGCACGGCCTTGTTGCTGATTTCCTGGCTGTTCAGGCTGATGCGCGACTCCACCAGTTCGGCCCGGTGACGGAGCGCCTCGTTGACCAGGTCCTCGGTCGGGCGGATCTGCTCGTTCTCCGGTATTTCCATGGTGGAGGTCGGGATGACTTCCGCTCCAGCCAGAATCGGATCGTGCAGGGTACGGCTCAACGCATTCTTCATCAGCAATTGTTCCAACTGCAGGTTGGTTTTGGCCACCGTCAGGGACTGATCGTCCGCTGCCACCTGGCTCTGTGCACGCACTGCTTCAATCGGCGCGAGGCTGCCGATTTCGACCTGTTTCTTCGTGTCGGAGAGGGTCTTCTGCGAGAAAGTCAGCGATTCCTCTTTCACCCGAAGATTCTCGTAGGCGTAAACCAGATCCCAGTACATGTTCTCGATCTGGTCCACGGTTGTGATGATCTGCAGCCGGAAGGCCACGTCGGAGAGCTCCCGGTTGTTCTTCGCGATGCGGATGAAGCGGTTATTAGGAGCGAAGCCAAAGCCCTGGAGCAGGTGCTGGGTGAGTTGGAACCTGAAGTTGGAGTTGACCTGCGGACTTAGCGAGGTGGTCGGTGCGTCACCAGTTGCGACGCGCGTGTTGTTAAACCCCACCGCAAGATTAGTTCCCCAGGAGAACCCCTGCACGTACGAGAAGTTACCGGTCGTAGTGTTCTGCGGAGATGCGGGACTAAAAGTGCTTAACGGTAGGATGTGGAAACGGTCTTCCTGCAGCGTTCCCGTGAGCACCGGGTCAAAGCTCGTAATCAACGGTCCTAATCCGAGCGTCGAACCGGTGAGGCCGCCGGCGCCGGCGCCGGCGCCGCCCGCGGCCAGACTCGTTCCCCCGGAGCCGGAGCCCACTTGAGTGCCGAGTCCGCCCACGCCGCCGCCGGGTGTGTTCTGCACGATGCCCAAGGGGACGCCGATGATCGAAGAACCGGACTTGGCCCGCAGCACGTCCGTGTCGGCAATGTTCAGGTTGTAGCGCGCAATCGCGATGTCCAGATTGTTCTCCAGCGTCAGCGCGATCGCGTCATTCAGCGACAGAAAAAGCTTGCCGTCGTGCATGAGCCCATCAATGCGCGCCGTGTTGGCCAGATTGGGCGCGGCCAAATGCCGCGCCGTATAGGGCCCAATCGGGTTGGGGAAATGGGATACCGGCTGGGCGTAGTTCAACGCCGGCAGAGGCTTGTCCGAGGCCGGCTGCGGACCGGGCGCCGCGGGCGGCTCCTGCGCCCAGCAGGCAATCGTCAGCGCCGCAAACAGGCTGGCAACAACGGTGAGCCGAATGGTCGAGGCTAAACGTGCAACTGGCATCTACTTGTCTCCGTTCATTAAGACCGATGGATTAAGGCTTGCTATGGCCTGGGTTCCGCCTGAGACAGCCAAACCTTCTGAAATCACGAACCTGTTCAGGACGTGCTCAAGCTTGGATACGCAATACATAGACGGAAGGTTCCTGAAACTTGCCGTCCATAAACTCGCTCCGCCGGGAAACTTCCAAGTATATCTGACTGGAAGGGGCCGTATTTCACCGTGCCCGCCTCAGAACTGGTACATTGCTGGCGACGCTTGCGCTCCGGCAGCCCCAGGCCCGAACTGCTTTGGATGAACCGGTGCCAGCGCCGGACTCGAAAGATCTCTGCATGCGCAATCTCAAAGTGATTCTCTCGTACGACGGAGCCGAATTTTCCGGCTGGCAGGTGCAGACCGACGCCGTTACCGTTCAGGGCACACTCGCCTCTGCCATTGGACGCATTACCGGAGAAAAGGTCTTGCCGCAGGGCTCCGGCCGCACCGACGCCGGCGTGCACGCTCTCGCCCAAGTCATGACATTCGTCACGGAGTCGTCCGTCCCCACGGAAAATTTCCTCAAGGCGCTCAACGACATTCTGCCTGCCTCCGTGCGCATCCTGGAAGTCGCCGAAGCCCCGCCCGACTTCCACGCCCGCCATTCCGCGCGGGCCAAAACCTATCGCTACCGGATTTACCGTGCCGCCATCTGCCCGCCGTTTCTCGCGCGCTACGTGTGGCACTATCCCTATCCGTTGGATGAGGCAGCGATGACGCGCTCCGCGCCGCTGGTGGTAGGGGAACATGATTTCACTTCGTTCGCAGCGGTGGACCCCGCGCGCGGGCGCGAGGACGAACCCGCCTCAAACGTGCGCCACATCTTTGCCTCGACTTGGGAGCGCTCCGCGGACGAACTGATCTACACCGTGCGCGGCTCCGGATTCCTTCATCACATGGTACGCAATCTGGTCGGGACGTTCATTCTGGTCGGCAAAGGAACCTTGCAGGTGGAGGACGTAACCCGCATCCTCGAAGCGCGCAAGCGGTCAGCCGCAGGCGCGACCGCGCCGGCGAGCGGATTGTACCTGGTCGGGGTGGAGTACTAAGTGGAGTACTAAATTGTTCCCACAACAGGGCACCGCTGGTCTTGGGTAGCGAATCTGGTTTTGCGTAGGGCACGGTGGTCTCGGGAAGGGTACGGCTTTAGCCTTGCTGTTAGGGACCGACTGAGAGCGGGCTTTAGCCCCTGAGGTCCGGGTCGGATTTGCGGCCAGGGAAGCGAAGCCGTAGCAAGCCGCGTCTCTTCGGACTAAGATTTCCTCATGGCAACCGATCTCCAAATCGCAGCGCGCAAGATTGCATCGGGAAAGATTGCGTCGGTGAATCCGGCGACGGGCGAAATTCTGCGCGAGCTCGACTGCGCCGGCGAACTCGAAGTCCTTGCCGCCGTGGAGCGCGCGCGCTCCGCACAGCCGGCGTGGGCCGAGTTGGGTCTGCGGCGTCGCATCGCCATCCTGCGCGAGTTCCAGGCGAAGCTCTACGCGAAAAAATCTGAGATCGCCGCCGCCATCACCCGCGAAGCCGGCAAGCCTCTGGTCGAGTCTCTGGTGACTGAAGTGCTCGTCGTGCTTGATGCCGCCCGCTTCCTCATTGAAAACGCCTTCGGCCTGCTGCGCGATGAGCCCGTGCCCCACGGCAACCTGGTCACCAAGCTGAAAAACGGTCGCCTGGTGCGCGAACCGCATGGCGTCATCGGAATCATCTCGCCGTGGAACTACCCATTTTCGATTCCCGCCACGGAAACCCTGGCCGCGCTGGTAGCGGGCAACGCGGTTGTGCTGAAGCCGTCCGAGTTGACGCCGCTGGTGGCGCTTGAACTGGCCTCACTTCTTCATGCCGCCGGAGTGCCCGAAGATGTGTTCCAGGTCGTCGTCGGCGAAGGCCCGGCCGGCGCGGCGCTCGTGCGTTCTCACATTGACAAGCTGGTATTCACCGGCAGTGTCACCACCGGCCGGCGCATCGCCGCCGCCGCCGCCGAGCGCTTGCTGCCGGTGGTGCTCGAACTGGGCGGGAAAGATCCCATGCTGGTTCTTGACGACGCCGACATAGACGTCGCTTCAAGCGCCGCGGTGTGGGGAGCGTTCGTCAATGCGGGCCAAGCGTGTCTCTCCGTGGAGCGCTGCTACGTGCACCGCAGTCAGTACGACGCCTTTGCCCAGGCGTGCGCCGAGAAGACCAAACAGCTCCGCGTGGGCGACGGCATGGATTCGCACACCGATGTTGGGCCAATGATCCAGGAGCGCCAGGTGCGCATTGTGGAATCGCACGTGGACGATGCTCGGGCCCGCGGGGCGCGGGTTCTGGCGGGCGGGACGCGCCTGCCGGAGTTGGGACCGAACTTCTACGCTCCTACGGTGCTGGCCGATCTGACCCACGAGATGCGCATCATGCGCGAAGAAACTTTCGGTCCGGTGCTGCCCGTCATGCGGTTCGACCACGACGCCGCCGCCGTACAACTCGCCAACGATTCCGAATACGGCCTCGCTGCCAGCGTGTGGACGCGCGACGCCAACCGCGGCGAGCGCCTGGCCCGCCGCATCCACGCCGGCACCGTCATGGTCAACGACGTGATCTCCTGCTTCGGCATCAGCGAGGCTCCCCACGGCGGCGTCAAGGCCAGCGGCGTGGGCCGTACCCACGGGCGCTTCGGCCTCGACGAAATGGTGCGGGTGAAATACCTCGACACCGACCGCCTGCCCGGCATGAAGAAACTCTGGTGGCACGGCTATGGCGAGAGCTTCCGCCGCCAGATGGAAGGTTTTCTCGATATGCAATTCGCGCGCGGCCTGGGCCAACGCCTCCGCGGCGCTCTCCGCGCCGCCGGAGTAGTCACGCGCAAACAACTGTAGCGCCCCAAGCGGAAACAGTAGCGCCGCCGTCTCGGCGGCTGTCGCGGGGGCGTCCCGCCCCCGTATGCTCATTCGTTAAACCGGTCCCCGTGGCTCGGTGGCTGCGAGATCACCAGAAACCGCGCCGCGCTCGACGACGGATTCCGGATCTGATGCCTCGTCCCGGGCAAAACCCGAATCCCGCTCCCGGCCGGGACCAGCGTGGTGTGCCCCTCGACTTCCATGAGAATCTCGCCCGTGAGCACGTAGAAAAACTGCTGCGCCCGCTGGTGATGATGCCGAACCTCGGCCGCGCCCGGCGGCATGAACTCCTCGATCACACTCAGGTCCGCGTCCTTCACCAGATGCCAGCCATCGCAATCGTTTCCCCAGCGATAGTGCTCGGCGTTTCCCCGGCTCACCGCGCCCGCCGGGTGCCCCGTTTCTCGCGCGCTCTTTGCACGAGAAGTGGGGACTTTCGCTGGTTGTTCCTCCCTGGACATGTTCGCCTCCCGCTCCTGAGTGTAATCTTGTGGGCATGACTGAGCACCCAACCGATCCCAAGCGCGAACTGTTCCGCCACACCCTGGCAACGCTGGCCTACCGCGGCGGCAAAGCCGTGCGCAACGCGCCCTCTGGATTCGCTGACTTTCACGCCGCTGAGAGCGTGCGCACCCCGGGGCAGATTCTGGCGCACGTAGGCGATCTCTTCGATTGGGCGCTGTCCATTGCCCAGGGCCAGCAAAAATGGCAGGACTCGAAGCCTCAACCATGGGATCAGGAAGTCGAGAGATTCTTCGCCGCCCTGAAAAAATTCGACGACTTCCTGGCCTCAGACTCGCCGGTGCAAGCTCCGCTGGAAAAATTGTTTCAAGGCCCCGTCGCTGATGCCCTTACTCACATCGGCCAGATCGCCATCCTGCGCCGCATGGCCGCCGCGCCCATCAAAGCCGAGAACTACCACAAGGCCGAAATTACCGTAGGCCGCGTAGGCCCCGACCAGGCCATACCCAAACGCGAGTTCTAGACCTGTATCAGATACAGATTGTCCGGACACAGGAAACGGCGGGCTGCACATCGGAACGATTCCGGTTTTGGGTGGCGCAGCGCTTTCAGCGCTGCGATAAGTACGTGATTATTGCGGCGGGCTTTAGCCCCTGAGGTTCTGGATACCCCTGCCGCTGACTAATTCGCGCGATTCCGGTACAGCGCCGCGTCCACCTGCCGCGCCATCGCCTCCAGATCCAACTCAACCCCCAAAAACTCTGCCACCTTCCCCCCAACGCCTCTCGGATCCAGCAGCACCTCGTGATACGCAACCCGTATCGCCTTCACATGCGGCTTCCCCTCCATCCACGCATAGACTTCGCGCAGATGCTTCTCGAAGGCTGCCGCAATGGCGGCCGAATCCGCCCCTTCTTTGTACGTTCCCCGCCGCCGCAGCATCTGATCCTGCGAGGCCAGCACTTCCGCCAGCGGCCGCTGCATAAAAACGACGCGATATTCGTAGCCAGCGGGTAACGCAAGCAGCAGCCGCGAGATCACCTTCACCACCTTGCCCTCGGCTTCGGCGATGCACGCCGGATCGTTCGGCAGTTGCTTGATCCGCTCCCATTCCAGGTAGCCGCGCGGATTGTCGGCATCAGCCCGGCGTTCGCCGTCCGAAAGCGGCGTCAGGCCCCCGGCCACCAGCATCTGCATCATCAAAGAAGTGCCCGAGCGCGGCAGTCCCGAAACGATCGTGATCATGCGATTCTTAATGAGGTGGGCGGACCGCGACCACCATTTGATCCGATCTCCAGACTAGCAGAGCCATTACTCATGTGGGGACAGCCGCCCTCGGCTGCCTGCCCTGAGGTACGAAGGGTCCGGTCGAGCGTAGCTCGACTGCCTCTGCACAGCTCTCGCGTACCAAACCTCGCAGCTAAACGTCAGCCCCACATTTTCGGTTACAATGGCCGCATCAGGCCGAATCCGGCGGCGTGGCGCCGCCCGAACGAGGGTACGTCCTTTGGCGACTAGCGAGGTCCCCGCTTCCAGTTCCACGCATCTGCAGCAGCTTCCTAACCACAAGGTCAAGATCAAGAAGGCCGGCCAGCGTGCCTGCAACGAAAAGGACGCAAAAGGAAAATTCTGCGGCGGCCATTTGAAGCTCTGGTCCTACACGACCGACGCGGTCGAGCGCGAGTGCGGCGACATCGAGAAGGCCTGGGGCACGAGCGCCGAAGTGTACCGCTGCGAAAACTGCAAGACGCTCTACCTGCCTCATCCCGGTGAGGCCAAGGTCAACGTCGCCGGCACGGGACAGCTTTCGGTGTTCGGCCTGACGCTGCCGCCGAAGGAGAAGTAGCTCCTAGCTCCTCGCTGCTAGCTTTGGAGAACTCAACGTGAAGCGCTTCTTGGTAACACTCGTGCTTGTGATTTCCGCGTTTGCCGCCGAACCGAAGTGTAAGGGAAACCCAAAGGTCATCGGCGCCTGTTATTCGGTTCACGGGAGGCTCAGTTTAGGGGCAGATACAGTGCGTTTATGCCTTTGGCCCGTAGGAACAAAGCGGATGCTAGGCGTCACTGCAGGGCCGACACTCGATGACGCGGACCCTATTAGCCCTCGCAATCTAAGCTTCGAACATGGAGACGAAGACATCTACGGAGAATTTGAGGTGTGTCCCTTCACCCCGGAACGCAAGGGTGTGATGCGGTTCGTATGTATCGAGTCCGCGTCGAAGCTTGTTGTGAAGCGCGCGTCCTCATCGAAATAGGACTGGGCTTCAAATGAGTTCTTGGAGGCTAGAAGCCAGAAGCTAAAAGCTAGCAGCTGTTTTCCCATGAACACCTCCGACCTCATCTACGACTGGAACCAGAATCACCCGCCGGGACTCAAGCCGCCGGGACCGATTCTGATCAACGACGAAAGCCTGCGCGACGGCCTGCAGTCGCCTTCCGTGCGCGATCCTTCGATTGACGAGAAGATCGAGATTCTTCATCTGATGGAGGCCCTCGGCATTAACTCGCTCGACATGGGCCTGCCCGGCGCCGGGCCGCGCGCCGTTGAGGCCGTGACCGCGCTGGCCCGCGAGATCGTCACGCACAAGATGAAGATCCGGGCCAACTGCGCCGCCCGCACCCACGAAAACGATATTCGTCCCATCGCCGACATCGTGCAGAAGACCGGGCTGCCCATCGAGGCCGCAACCTTCATCGGATCAAGCCCGATCCGCCGCTTCACCGAAGGCTGGACCGACGAATTTCTCCTCCGCACCACCGAAAAAGCCACCAAGTACGCAGTCTCGCTCGGCCTCGACGTGATGTACGTCACCGAAGACACCAGTCGCTGCGATCCCGAGACCGTCAAGCGCCTCTACTCAACGGCCATCGCCTGCGGCGCGCGCGCCATCTGCATCTGCGACACCGCCGGACACGCCACGCCGATGGGCGTGTTGGCGTTGGTGCGGTTTGTCATCGCGGAAGTCGTCAAGCCCTCCGGGGAAAAGATTCGCGTGGACTGGCACGGCCACAGCGACCGCGGCCTCTCCATTGCCAACTCCATGGCCGCAATCATCGCCGGCGCGAACTCCGTTCACGGCTGCGCCATCGGCCTCGGCGAGCGCGTCGGCAACACCCAGATTGACCAGATGCTGGTGAACCTCAAGCTGATGGGCATCGCGCCCTGGGATCAGCAGGACCTGACCAAGCTGAAGCAGTACTGCCAGGCCGTATCGCGCGCCACCGGCGTGCCTATCCCGAAAAATTATCCCGTGGTCGGCGACGACGCTTTCCGCACCGCCACCGGCGTGCACGCCGCCGCCATCATCAAGGCCTATCACAAGAATGACGTCGTGCTCGCCAACACCGTCTATTCCGGCGTGCCCTCGCACGTATTCGGACTCGATCAAATCATTGACGTCGGCCCCATGAGCGGCAAATCGAATGTGCTTTTCTGGCTGGAACGTCACGGCATTGCTGTGAAAGACGACGTGGTGGAGCGCATCTTCGCCCGCGCCAAGCAAAGTGACCACACTCTCACCGAGGCCGAGATTCTGGACTGCGTGCACGTGCCGGTGAAGCCGGCTTGATGTGAATGCTTGGCATCAAGTTGTGTTGCATTAAATTGCGGCGTCATCCCGAACGGAGCCGTTTTTCAGGCGAAGCGAGGGATCTCCCGTGGCACAACGCTGCGCTCCCAGTTGCACGCGCGAGATCCCTCGCCCAGCTGGTGAAAGCGCGGGGGTCGGGATGACGCAGAGATGAAAATGTCTGATCAACTCAAACACGCGATTCTCGGCGCCGGTGGAATCGGCGGCCTGATGGGCGCCTGCCTGGCGCGCTCGGGCGCTTCGGTCACGATGGTGGTGAGACCTGACTCGCTCGCCCAATATCCCGCACAACTGCAACTGGAAAGCGCGTTTGGAAACTTCAGCGTGCCGGTTTCACGCGCCGCCGAAGTTCCCCCGGCCGACGTGCTCTGGCTGACGATGAAAGCCACTCAACTGGAGCCCGCCCTCAAGGCGCTCACCCATCCCGAATCGGTCGGCGCAATCGTCCCGCTGCTCAACGGCATTGACCATCTCGCGCTGCTGCGCTCCAAGTACGGGGTGGAGAAAGTCATTGCCGCTACCATCGCCGTCGAATCCGAACGCGTCGCCCCGGGACACATCGTGCATCGCTCGCCCTTCGCTAGGTTGAGTGTTTCTTCGAAGGGGCAGGCTTTGCTCGCGGGCACGCTCGAACATCTGCAGCAGATCGGCTTCGAAGGCCGCTTCGTGGACGACGAGCCTACGCTGATGTGGAGCAAGCTCGTTTTTCTGGCGGCCTTCGCCCTGACCACCACCGCCTCCGGCAAAGGCACGGGCGAAATTCTCGCCGATCCCCACTGGCGAAACCTCGGATTGTCGGTGATTCAAGAAGCGAGCGCAGTCGCCGTCGCCGAGGGCGCGAAAATTGACGCGAATGCCGTCATCGCCGGCGTCATGAAGATGCCCGGCAACATGCGCAGCTCGATGCAGAAAGACGTGGAGCAGCGCAACCCGCCCGAACTCGACGCTATCGCCGGACCGATCCTGCGCGGCGCTGCTCGCCACGGGATTGAGGTGCCGGCCACGAAAATGCTGGTCGCCGCGGTCGAACAAAAAGTCGCGACCCCGCGACGTTGACACCGCAAGCTCCTGTCCCGCTCTAGCCAATCCCTCATCCCTCCCCCCACGTTGTAAACTGACGCAATAACTTCCCATGAGCCCCAACTCTCCGCGCGCGGACATGCCGGAACTTGCTCCTGCAATTCACCAGGAGATCGCCCGTCTCTCCGCTGCGCCCGACGTGCGGTCGGCCTTCAACTGGTTCCGCGCCAACGAGCCGCAACTGGCGCAGTGGCAAATGGAGATGGCGCGCGTCCCAGCGCCGCCCTTCGGCGAGTCGGCGCGCGCGGCCTGGCTGGCCGAGCGCTTTCGTGAAGTCGGCCTCGACGACGTCCGCATAGACGACGTCGGCAATGTCTTCGGCACGCATCCCGGTTTCGGCCGCCGCTACGTCGCTCTGAGCGCCCACATTGACACGGTCTTTCCCGCCAACACGCCGCTCAACATCCGCCAGCAGGGAAGCCGCATCTACGGTCCCGGAGTCTCCGACAACGGCGCGGGCGTGGCCGCCTTGCTGGCTCTCGCCTCGCTGCTGCGGGCGGTGCGCATCCGCCACGCGCTGCCGTTTGTATTTATCGGCAATGTGGGTGAAGAGGGCGAAGGCGACCTGCGCGGCATGCGCCACATTTTTTCCACCCCGCGCTGGAAGGATTCCATCGCCTACAGCCTCGTGCTCGACGGCGCGGGCGCCGACACCATCGTCGCCGAAGCGCTGGGCAGCCGCCGCTTTGAAGTCATTGTGCGCGGTCCTGGCGGCCACTCCTGGAGTGATTTCGGCGCGCCCAATCCCATCGTAATTTTGTCCAAAGCCATTGAGATGTTCACCGCGACTCCGGTGCCGGCCATGCCGAAAACGACCTTCAACATCGGCGTGATTCGCGGTGGCACCTCGGTCAATTCGATTCCCGAGTCGGCCAGCATGAAAGTGGATATCCGCTCCACTTCCATGGCGGAAATGGAGCGGCTGGAACAGTCCATGCGTCTGGCCCTGAATCGCGCCGTCGAAGACGAAACTCTCGCCGCCGAAATGCGCTCTGCGGCGCAAAAGCGTCCCGCGGGCGTCAGTTGCGAAGTCGTCGTGATCGGCAACCGCCCGGCGGGCGAGTTGCCCGCGGGGGCGCGCATTCTGCAGGTCGTCCGCGCCGTGGACGCGCACTTGGGCAACGCGGCGCAGGTGCAACGCGCTTCCACCGATGCCAACATTCCGCTGTCTCTGGGGCTGGAGGCGGTCGCCATCGGCGGCGGCGGCTCCGGCGGCGGCGCACATACTTTGCAGGAGTGGTTCGATTCCAATGGACGCGAGCTCGGTCTCAAGCGCATTCTGCTGACCATGCTGGCGCTGGCGGGGGTGGGTGAATGAACTGGACCTCGATGTTAGGGATGTTGGGCCTCAGCAAGAAAAGAGATTTTGGGTGGCGCAGCGCTTTCAGCGCTGCGATAAGGGGCTTGTTCTCTGCCCGGGCTTTAGCCCCTGAGGTTCGCTCCTTGCTCTCTGTTGGATTGTCCGGCAGAAGGTCTCTGGTCTGCTCACTCTCGACCTGCGTCCTCCTCGCCAGCATGGTTGCGCAAGCTCAAAAGCCCGAAGAGTCCAAGCCCGCGCCCGACGCCATCTTCATTCACGCCAACGTCTACACCGGCGTCCAGGCCAACACTCCGTTTGCCTCCATCCTGCGCCAGGAAGCCATCGCCGTGCGCGGCGACCGCATCGTCGCGGTGGGCAAAACGCTGGATCTGCAAAAGCTGAAGGGCCCGCAAACCGAACTGATTGATCTCGGCGGACACTTCGTCATGCCCGGATTCAACGACTCGCACCTGCATCTGGCCGATGCCGGACAGCAAAAACTCGATGTGGACCTGGAAGGAGTCAAATCCCTCGACGAACTCCGCCAGCGCTTGAGCGCCAAGGTGCAGGCGGCCAAGCCCGGTGAATGGGTTGTCGGAGGAGGCTGGGACGAAAGCCTGTGGCCGGTGAAAGCGCTGCCCAGCCGCTGGGATCTGGACGAAGTTTCGGCCGGACATCCCGTGTTCCTCGATCGCGTGGACGGGCACCTGGCCGTGGCCAACACGCGCGCCCTGCAGTTGGCCAACATCACCCTCGCCAGCAAAGATCCGCAAGGCGGACACATTGACCGCAACGAAAGCGGCGAACCCACCGGCATCTTGCGGGACACGGCGCAAGCTGCCATGCGGGTGGTCATTCCCAAGGCCACGCACCAGAAGAGGAAGCAGGGCATTGAAGTCGCGCTGGCCGATCTGGCCGAACACGGCGTGACTTCCGCCCAGGACAACTCCTTCTGGGAGGATTTTCAGATCTACGAAGAACTGGAGAAGGAAGGTAAACTGACGGCCCGCATCAGCGAGTGGCTGCCCTTCGACGATCCCGTTGCGCAACTCAACAAGAAACGCAACTCGCATCCTCAATCAGACCTGATGCTGCACACCGGCATGCTGAAAGGCTTCATGGATGGCTCGCTCGGCGGGCATACGGCAGCATTGCTTGAGCCCTATGCGGACGATCCGAAGAACTCCGGCCTGGCCCGCTACGATGCCGAAAAGTTGAATGCCATGACCAAGGAGCGCCTGCTGGCCGGATTTCAGATCGGCTTCCACGCCATCGGCGACAGGGGCATTCAGATGGCGCTCGATGCCTTCGCCGGAGCCGAGAAGGCGGCCCGCGAAGCGAACGTGAAAGCGGCCAACGGCGGAGAAGATTATCGTCTGCGCATTGAACACGCGCAGTGCCCCACATCCGCCGAGATCGCCCGCTTCAAGGATCTGCGAGTGATTGCCTCGATGCAGCCCAGCCACGTCATCAGCGATATGCGCTGGGCGGAAGCCCGCCTGGGCCCCAAGCGCGCCGCGACCTGCTACGCCTGGGCCGCCTTTCTGAACAAGGGCGTCAGCCTCGCTTACGGCACCGACTACTTTGTGGAGCCCATCTCGCCCTTCCGCGGTCTCTACGCCGCCATCACGCGCAAAAGCGAAGATGGCAAGCAGGAGTTTTTCCCCGAGCAGCGCATCAGCATGGACCAGGCCATCGCCGCCTATACCACCGGCTCAGCCTTAGCCGAATTCGAGGAGAAAGAAAAAGGCAAGCTCACCCCGGGGATGCTGGCGGATTTTGTCGTCCTCGACCGCGACGTAACCGCAGCCTCGCCCGAAAAATTACTCGGGACGAAAGTCCTGCGCACCGTAGTCGGCGGCAAGACCGTCTACGAAGCCAAGTAAACGTAAGGCGGGTGCCCCGTCCTTGTCGCGCCCTTTGCGACAGGGCTGGGATTTTGACCCCGCTGGCACAATCAACCCAGGTGCCCCATCCTTTCGCGTTCTGTGCGAAAGAGCCTGCCCTGAGCGAAGCCGAAGCGGTGGGCGGCACGGACGCGTGAAACTATTGTGAGTCCGGCCTGACGCTCGGCTGATCTATCCCTTCGAGGTGCGGCATGCAATTGAAACCCTTCTTGCTGGACATGTGGCTGGACCGTTACGAGCACGACATCGAATTCAACCTGGCCTCCAGCGAAGGACCGCGCTGGACCCTGAATGAGATCCTGAGCCTCGCCAGTGAGGAGGAGCGGCAGCGCTTCCTGAATCACAAATTGGCCTACAGCCGCCCAGCAGGAGCCGAGGGATTACGTGCAGCCATCGCCGACATGCACGAAGTGAATGTCGAAACTGTCCAAGTCGTAACCGGCGCCTCGGAGGCGCTTCTCGTTCTGTTCTGGCTGGCCGCGGAACCTGGAGCCAACGTTGTCCTGCCTCAACCAGGCTATCCGCCCTTTTCCGCCCTGCCCGAATCGCTTGGGATCGAGACCCGCTACTACGCGGTTCGCAAGGAGAACGACTTCCGTTTCGATCTCGAGGAGATCAAGCAACTGGTGGATCGAAATACCAAGTTGGTTCTGATTAACAGTCCCCACAATCCCACCGGCTCAACGATCAGCGATGCGGAACTGGACAGCTTGCACGATTTCACCGCGTCTCGTGAAATTCAACTGGTCAGCGATGAGGTCTACCACCCTATCTATCATGGACAGGCGACAAGATCGGCTTCCCGTCTGCCGCATGCGACCGTCATCCATGATTTCTCGAAAGCTTTCCCACTATCCGGGGTGCGGACCGGTTGGATGATCGAACACGATCCCAAGCGCCGCGTGCTCTACTGGAATGCGCGCACCATTTTTTCCATTTCCAACAATACTGCCGGAGAAATGCTGGCGGAGATTGCCATGCGCCACCGGAGTATCGTCCTCGGGAAAACGCAGGCAACCGCAACCCGGAATCTTCGGCAGCTTGCCGCATTCATGTCCGAACATCGCGAGACGCTGGGCTGGATTCCTCCTCGTGGTGGAGTGACCGCTTTCCCCTGGCTGGTCAGTGAAGAGAACAGCCGCGCCTTTTGCCAGGCGGCTGCGGAACAGGGCATCCTGCTCGCCCCCGGGGATTGTTGGGATGCGCCCTCGCATTTTCGCCTTGGGTTCGCGGCCATGACCGACAGATTTCCCGCCGCCCTGGACCGGCTGGGAGAATTTGTGAAGAGTTGGTCAGCCGCGAACGTGACCAAGGCATAGCGCTTGCCGCGTTCCCAAGCGGGTGCCCGCCCTTCGCGTTCTGTGCGAAGGGCGGACCAAACCGCATAAAACCGGGGACAGACGGGACGTTCCCCAGTTTCCAGACTAAGCAACAAACGTGAGGCTGGGCTGGCGGGAATCCGTTGAAGGTTTCTTGGGACGGCCACCCTTACGAGGAGCGAGTGGGCGTAACGTTAATTGCTCCAGTGCAGCCACAAATTCCGGAGTCCCCAGCGGGCGGCCCGTGTGAGTGGATTGGCGCAGTGAGATCACATCGCCTGCCGACTCCGCGTCAGCCAGAAACTGGCCCCACTCCCTCACCGTCCATCGCCTCCTCCACCGCTGCATTTCTAACATCGGGTCTGGGCGGGCAGCGCCGCAATGTGCGGCAGCGGGACCATCTCCACAGCTCGGCACCCGAAACCATCCCCGCGCGCACCGGATTCAACTCGACGTAGCGAAGCGCTGCCCACAGATGGGATTCATCGAGTGGGCAGGAGTAGAATCGCCCCTGCCATACGTGGTCCGTCGATGAGTGCTGTGCATTCCAGTAGGATGCGTAGCATCCGTGCGCATTTTTGAGAGTTTTGGCGAAAGCATCGCCGGTCTGCGGAACTGCGATCAAGTGCACGTGATTGGACATCAGACAATAGCCCAGCACGGAGAGACAATAAAGCTGGGAATACTGCCGCAGCAACTCAAGGTAGGTGACGCGATCCGCATCTGTGGCGAGAATTACTTGTCGCGCGTTCCCCCGCTGCGTAACATGATGGGGAACGTCCGCGACAACGATGCGCGGCAGCCGAGCCATAGTAAGAAAATAACAGAGATGATGCTGTCCCACGATAGTCCTTATGGCTTGCATTGTGCCGCAATTCCCATATCGGGAGGGAATAATTGGGGAACGTGCCGTCTGTCCCCAGGTTTCCCCCCACGGCTGCCACGGACGTTTTTGGACTAGTTGCGTCGGGCGCCGGGAAAGCGGGAAAGGTGCTGGGACCTGTGGTTTCGGCCGCAAGCCTGGCAAATGATCGAAGTCCAACTAACGTGGTAATGAATGTGGTCCCATTCGTTGTTGAGGGTACAGCTGTCCCGTTTGCCATCGTAGGTGCAGAAGGTGACGTCCTCGGTGCTACGGCGCAACACGTATTCGGTCAGATGATCGATACAATCCCGGGAGAAACAATTGACGATGGGTATGGCCATGACCTGCCCCCTACTTTCGTTCACGTAAGAATACGACAACTTTCGTCCCTTCCATCTCCGGTTTGAGCCGGGATGGGGGAGCGCGAGGGGCAAGGGACGGCGTTTGAGTCCCTTGCCTCTC